>Ga0233411_10000114_pt1 | contig 27864 bp, 21 predicted proteins | sample Na_anoxic_2_MG_FD_179799 | JGI IMG/M metagenome (GOLD analysis project Ga0233411, IMG submission 179799) | Seawater microbial communities from Saanich Inlet, British Columbia, Canada - Na_anoxic_2_MG | ecosystem: Environmental > Aquatic > Marine > Inlet | place: Canada: British Columbia...
GGCGAGGCAGCCCCTGTGGAAACAAATATTTTTTTGTAACGAGCCATTTGGTCCATCACGGCTTTTGACACCCCTGAAGAGCAAGTGCCTACAACAAACTCACATTTATCGCTTAAGACAAGTTTCTTGTATGCCATGGCGCCTTTTTCAGGTTTAAATTCAGTATTGGCAAAAACCAATTCAATCTTCTTGCCCAGAATTCCGCCCTGTGCATTTATATCCTGGGCAGCCAGCTTTGCACCATTTAAAACAGTTTCTCCCAAAGAGGTCTTAAATGGGGCGATGACTCCAATCTTGATTGTATCACCGGCGATCACAGTGCCTGCATTCAGGGTAAAGATAAAACCAATGACAAAAACAGTAACTATTATCCTCAACAATCTTTTCTTGTTCATAATTTCCTCCTTTTTCGTTTTATAGTCCTTGTATTAAATCTCGCTCTTCAAGCCAATTCATTAAAGAATTTCACCTCCCTTCATTTTACTTTTTTAACTAAGCCATACCTAAGTAGGCTTTAGCAATAGAAGGGTCATTGACCAGTTCCCCACTATTACCTTTCTTAACAATGTGCCCTTCCTCCAAAACGTGAACAAATTTTGAGATCTGGAAGGCCAGCATCGCATTCTGTTCTACTAAAAGAATACTCAATCCTTCGGCGCTCAGTTTTTGGATGACGTCAAATATGGTGTCCACAATTATTGGGGCCAATCCAAAAGAAGGCTCATCCAGGATCAGCAGCTTCGGCTTGCCCATTAGGGCCCGACCAATGGCCAACATTTGCTGTTCACCCCCTGAGAGTGTCCCGGCCAGCTGTTTCTTTCGTTCATGCAATATAGGCAATAATTGAAAACCGCGCTCATAATCTGAAGCTATCCCTTCAGCGTCATAACGCAAATATGCCCCCATCATCAAGTTTTTGTGAACACTCATGTTTGGAAAAAGCAGCCTACCTTCCGGACAATGAATAACACCTCTCTTGATAACTTCATGGGGCTTAAGAGCTGATATATCCTCTCCATTGAAAACCATCTGGCCCTGTGTTGAAACCAACCGAGATATGGACTTAAGTAATGTCGTCTTTCCCGCGCCATTACTCCCAATCACTGAACTGAGACCACCCTTCTCAACCTGGAGGCTCACACCGTGGAGCACACGAATCTTATGATAAAAAGCTTCAAGGTTCTCAATTTCAAGCCAAGCCAACCTTAGTTCTCCGTTTCCCTAAATATGCTTCAATCACTGGTGGTTCCTGAACGATCTCTTCCGGTATTCCCTCAGCTATTTTTTTTCCAAAATTGATGACAACAACCTTTTGAACCAGTTTCATGAGTTCTTTTAGCCTGTGTTCAATTATCACAATGGTGAGCCCTTCATTGTTCAGGTTTTGAATAACTCGAGAAATATTCTCTATCTCTTTATGGGATAAACCTGAAAATGGCTCATCCAACAGCAGAACTTTGGGGCAGGTGACCAAAGCACGTGAAATATCGAGCAGTCTCAGTTCGCCCTGGTTCAGGTTATCAACCTCCGACCAAATATTTTTTTCCAGACCCATCTCTCGGAGAAGCTTTTCGATTTTTTCCTGCCGGGCTTTTTCAGAGGAATGGATCGACAGGGCACGCTTAGAGAAAGACGGTACCATCATGGCTTCCATGACCCGCATGCCAAAAAAGGCTTTAACCAACTGCCATGTCCGGGCCAGACCCAAATTGACGATTTGGTAAGGTTTTTTATCTTGGATATCGTTCCCATCAAAAAAGGCGTATCCGGAATCGAAGGGGAGAAACCCAGTAATGCAATTGAATAAGGTCGTCTTGCCCGCACCATTTGGCCCTATAATACCCACAATCTCTCCCTCACGGACACTGAGGCTAAAACGTAACAGGGCCTCCAATCCGCCGAACTTTTTGGTCAAATTTTCAATATCAAGAAGATTCATTTTGACTTCCTCTCACCCAAAAAAATAAACGACAGTCGTTTTGAATCCTTAATAAATTTCAGATTGATCAATCCATCCGGGGCCAAATAAATAAGCAGTGTCAAAAACCCTGTATATATAACGAGGCGGTATTCTTCCACAAACCGTAGATATTCATTGAGGATAGAAAGGCCAACAGCCCCCAATAGCGGGCCTACAATTGTTCCCATACCCCCGATCATTGCCAAAAGCACAACAATAATGGATATTTCACCCGATAGCATTGTAGGCCCGATATGCATTTGCGAATGAGCGAAAATACCACCTCCAAGTCCCCCCAAAGTGCCGCTGAGAGCAAATGCCTCAATCTTGTAATACGCTGTATTTATCCCGGCGGATTTGGTAGCGTCTTCATCTGCACGGATCGCTTTTAAAATAATGCCATGTTTGGACCGGGCATACAGCCGAAGGACAAAGTAGCTGGCTGCCATGACTGCCCAGATCAAAAAGAAGTCTTTGACAGGATCGTCTGTAAATGTGTCCAATCCGGATATTCCCTCTTCCCCTCCTGTTATTTCAGTAAAAATAAAACTGAGTGTGAAAAGAATGGATGCAAATACCATTGTAACCATTGCAAAGTAGGGTCCCTTTAGACGAAGTGTCAAATACCCGATAAAAATGCCAAAAATCCCTGCGGCCAAGACAGCTATAGGAATAGCTAAGTAAGGAGAGACTGAAAAAAATGAATTCAGGATGCCTGAGAGATAACCTGTTCCTCCGATGAAAAAAGCAAAGCCAAAGTTCACTTCATGTGTATAACCTGTGAGGATGTCCCAGCTCATTGCAAAAATGGCATAAATGGCGGCTGTTTTTAGTATTTCAATATAGAAAAAATTGTCACTCACAAACGGAAACAGCGATCCTGCAACAAGTAAAAGTAAAACAACTGGCGATTCCTTCTGGATGAGAAAAGCCGACTTTTTTTGCAATCTCATTTTGTCTACCCGAGTTTGTATCCCATAATACCGTATGGCTTGAAAAGCAGGACCAAAACGATAATAACCAAAGAAACCATTTCAGTTAATTGGTCGCTTATAAGGAATGAAGTGAATACTTCCGCATAACCCAATATGAAAGAGGCTATTATGCTGCCACCCAAGGAACCGATCCCGCCTAAAATAGCGATGGCAAATGCCTTTATGAGCGGGAACACCCACATATGGGGTACGACTGATGATACAGGAGCTATCAAGGTGCCTGCCAGGGCTGCCAGACATGCGCTCAGCCCGGAAATGATAAGGTTAACCGTATCAATGTTTATCCCCATAAGAACGGCACCATCTCTTTGTTGAGCCACCGCATCGATTCCCTGCCCCATTTTTGTTCTTTTGAGGAGATACCAAAGACTCGTCAAAATCACTAAAGCCACAGGGAAAAGAAGAAGATGTTGGCTTATGACCTTGATTCCAGCGATGGATATACTGCCCTCAACAAAGCTCGGCACAGATGTTCCGGCCACACCAAAAAATAATGACATGACTTCGCTTACGAAAAGCGCTAACGCCAATGTGATAACTAACACGTAAGTAAGTGATTCAATCTTGGGACGCAGCAAAACGTAATATACGATGCAGGCAATAACGCCAACCGTTAACACGGACAGCATGGATGATAAGATTAATATAAATTTCCCCCCTGTACCAAATAAAAGTTCATAAAAAATATAGGTCAGATATGCCCCGAGCATATAATAGGTGCCATGGGCAAGATTTAAAATTCCGCCCACACTGTAAATAAGCACATAACCAACTGCAATCAATGAGTAAAGCGCCCCTCTCACTGCCCCGAAGATCAATATATCCATTTGTTAGTCTCTATCTGTATTATCTGATTTATTTCTTATTAATTCCAAATTAAGCAAGGCTCCACGGTATTGATAATGTGTGCAATAAATTTAACTCATTCAATTAATCTGCTACTACTAATTGGTGCAATCATAATGAGCAGGTCATCTCATAGGAGATTCAATGTTATGTCATAGTTAAGGTTACAGAACTCTGATCAGGAGCGACTATTTCAACGGAGTTCTTTTTGTTTAATGCCCTGAAAAACTATCTCGGGTGTAGCAGGTAGATCCTTGATTCTGACGCCAATAGCATCATATATAGCGTTAACAATAGCTGGTGCTGTGGGCACCATGGCACATTCTCCGATTCCTTTTGCTCCGAAAGGCCCATTTGGATCAATTGTCTCTATAATGATAGGGGTTATTTTGGTTATATCTTTGATAGTAAGAATTTTATAGTCGTGGAAGTTTGGATTAATGATTCTGCCATTTTCAAATTTGAGGTCTTCAGTTAAAGTCCACCCGATACCCTGCGCGATCCCTCCTTCAATTTGTCCTTCGACTAAAAGGGGATTTATTGCCTTTCCCACATCATGTGCGGTTACAAAATGAATGACGTCGACCTTCCCTGTACCCGGATCAATTTGGACCTCGGCAATGTGTGTAGCAAAAACCATTGCCGGGGAGGGGTATCCCCGATAACTGATCGGATCGAAATCCTCAGTAACCTCTGGTCCATTGTAGTATCCGTGTGCAATAAGCGGTTTTTTCTTTTTGTAAAAAGAATTTGCGGCAATTTCGGCATAGGAAACGAGCTTCGTCGTGCTGCCTTTCATGAAAACTTTTTTGCCTTTGATTTCAAGGTCTTCAATGTTGGCCTCCAGCATTTCAGCCGCATTTTCCAATATTTGAAGCCTTAAATCGTTGGCGGCTTGCGTTACGGCGCTCCCCGCACAATATGTAACCCTGGATCCGAATGTCCCCATACAAGGCAAGGTGGTGTCTGTATCTGAGGCTGTGAGTCCTATTGTTCCTGGATCAACGGCCAATATTTCGGCTGCCATTTGTGTCAATATTGTATTGGATCCCTGGCCAATATCCGTTGCCCCCACTAAGAGATGAATTACACCGTCCGGGTTCATCTGCACTGTGGCCCCCGAAAAATTAAGGCCTGATCCTTTACTCCCTCCGCCAGTGTAAGTCATTGATGCAACGCCCATTCCCCTGTATTTTGATTTTTTCTCTTTTTTTTCATCCCAATTAGACGCCTCTTTTGCTTGACGAAGACATTCCTTTAGACCGCAGCTTGTAATCCTCACCTTATTTGCCGTAGTTTCGTTTGGATTGTTTGCATTCTTTAGCCTTAATTCTATTGGGTCCATGTTTAATTGCTCGGCAACCATATCCATCATCACTTCCTGGCCAAAAGACGCCTGTGGGTCTCCGTACCCCCGGAAAGCCCCGCCCCAATTTTTGTTTGTATATACCAGAGACCCTTCATATTTAATGTTCTCCACCCTGTAAAGAGTCGAAAACATAACATTATTGTATGCCAATACAGCAGGTCCGTGGCTATTGTAGGCGCCGTTATCCATAATAACTTTGGCTTGTTTTGCAACAATGGTTCCATCATGTTTAACGCCAAACTTCATTTCACTAATGGTAGCGTGTCTGATTCTGGTCACCTCAAACTGCTCTTTCCGTGTGTTTGATATGCGCACGGGTTTTCCGCTTTTCTTTGCCAAAAGCACACTTATCGCCTGCGAAGGTTCCAAATCAATTTTGCTTCCGAATCCTCCTCCAACAAAAGGCGTTATAATATGGATTTTGGATGCATCTACCCCTAATATTAAAGATAACCTTTGCCGAAGCGCATGAGGAGCTTGCGTGTTTACCCAAATCTTGATCTGCCCGTTCGGTTCGTAAACGGCGACACAGCTATGGGTTTCAAGACTGCAATGCGCCTGTGCTTGAGTAGTGAAAGTATCTTCTAATATAAGGTCGGCGTTACCAAATGCCTCCTCAATGTTACCACATTCAAGATGAATTACTTTTGATATGTTATTCTCAACAGAATCATGTATAATCGGAGCACCCGGTTTCATGGCTTCTAAAGGGTCAAACAAGCCTTGAAGTTCCTCGAAATCAACTTGAATCAGATCCAAGGCCTCCTGAGCTATGTCTTCATCGACAGCTGCCACGCCAGCAATTTCGTCACCTATGTATCTTACTTTTTCATTTTCTAACACCCGTTTGTCAGCCCAAGTTGGGGAAATACTGAATCTCTCTCGAAGTGTATCCTTGGCTGTTACGATAGCTTTCACGCCTATGAGTTTCTGTGCCTTAGATACATCCAGGTTAGTAATTTTTGCATGTGGAAGATGGCTTCTTAAGATTTTACCATAAAGCATTCCTTTTAACTTGATATCATCGATGAAAATTGCGCTTCCTTTCACCTTCTCTACCGAGTCTCTGTTAGGGATTCTCTTTCCCACGACCGAATATTCTTCCATCTTTGACTCTCCCTTAATCTATTTTATTTAAAATGCTTTATTGCAACATTCACCGCATCTATTATTTTTGAATATCCGGTGCATCTACACAAGTTTCCCTCGAGGTAATGTTTTATGTCTTCCTCAGAGGGATCCGGTATTTCATCTAACATTGCCTTTGTTGTAAGAATCATGCCGGGTGTGCAAAATCCGCATTGAACAGCGCCGCTATCTACAAAATACCTCTGTATGGGATGTAGATCGCCGTCACGGTGTATTCCTTCAATGGTCAGGACTTCAGCCTTATCAGCTTCTACAGCCAATACAAGGCATGAGTTAACCACCTTGCCGTTAAGGATGACAGAGCATGCGCCGCACTCTCCCTCATCGCATCCTTTTTTTGTACCAGTTAAATTGAGATCATCTCTCAACATTTCCAATAATGTTTTTTTCAGATCAATGAGTAAACTGTATTCTTGTCCATTCACCGTAGTCTGGATCTGATGTTTCTTCTTCATCTTTTTTACCCCCTAAGTATCTTCCACCCGAATCCAAGTCTAAAAGCGTCATAAGGTTAGTGACATGTTCGCCTGTAAATCGTTTTTGTCACAGACTGATCAGCGTTCCCATATATTCAATCAAAATCCGAATTAAATTTTTTCACTAAAAACAGGTTAAGACCTGTAGGGATTAATTGGTTCGATTTGCCGCTAAAATTGTATCAATTCCTCTCGCAACTAATGTCTTGACCAATTCCTTTCTGTAATCTGCAGAGGCACGAAAATCTGAAATAGGATCTGATTCACTTGATGCCATTTCTGCGGCCTTAGCAATTAAATCAGGGCTCAAGAGATTTCCATTTAAAAGGTCCTCAGTTCTTCTCGCCCTTATAACTGTCGGCGCAACGGCACCTAAAGCAATCCTAATCTCATTACATGACCCGTTTTTGAAATCAGCATCCAAAAGAACCGCAATATTCACTATACCGATATCCATAGCTTTTCTTGGGCCGAATTTTATATAAATACCCTTAAAACGTTCGATATCCTTGGAAACGATGATCTCGGTTAACATTTCACCCCTGTTTAGTGTAGTGCTGTTTGGCCCTGTAAAAAAATTGTCCAATTCAACAACCCTCTCGTTATCAACAGTGATAATTTTTATCTTTGAATCCATCGCAAGAAAAATGGTCGACATGTCTGCTGCTGGCGAGGCATTGCACAGATTCCCCCCTAACGTGGCTCTATTCCTGATTTGGATGGAGCCCAGACAGCTTGCAGCCTGGCACAGGAAAGGTATGCTTTTTTGAAGGTTTTCTGAAATCTCGATATCCCGAACAGTCGTAAGTGCCCCGAAATTCCATCCGTCTTTATATTCAAAGGAATTAATGCTTGGTATGCCTTTTAAATCTATGATGTATTGAGGTTTCAGGATATTGCTCTTCATTCCAGCAAGCAGATCCGTTCCGCCGGCAAACAAAAAAGTATTTTCATGTTCTTTAAGAGCGGAAACTGCATCAGCTACGTTAGATGGCTTTATATAATCAAAGTTTTTCATAATAACCTCCTACTTCTCCTCCTTTAGAGCCTTCAGGACTTTCTCAGGAGTGATCGGTAAATCCTTTATCCTTACGCCGATTGCATTATAAATCGCGTTTGCAATAGCCGCATCAATACCAATCATTGCGCCCTCAGAAAATCCTTTGGCCCCAAACGGCCCATCCTTATGAAGAGCAGTTACTATCTCTTCTTTTATGTTTTCACTATACGGCATGTCTCCGAATGAGGATATTCTATAATCATGAAAATTGCTGTTAAGGGGAATTCCATTTTCCACCCTATACTCCTCTGTCAGTGCCGCGCCGATAGCCATTCCTATACCCCCTTCGGCCTGCTGTTCACACATTTTAGGATTTATAGGCTGACCCATATCATTGGCAACACCAATTTTTTCTACTTTCACCTCACCCGTTGCAATATTGACGGCTACCTCTACTGCCTTTGATGAATGCGCGTAGGAAGCATTAAGTCTTTCACCTTTAGCAGCATGCTCAGGATCAATTTGGCCGGTTTCAGGATTATCAGGGTTGTTTGTCTGCAGGAATGTGGCATTTCCAATTATCTCCCCGTCTAAGGTATAAGTTCCAAAACCGCCAAGAGTATAGCCAATAAAGAGCTCAGGGATTTTAATAGTATTGTCCGGATTGTTCTTTTCATAAATCACATTATCTTTAATCTCTAAATTATCCGGAGCAATTCCCAATTTCTCTTGTGCTCTTTTGAATAGGCTATTCTTGGCATCCTCACAGGCTAATCTAACCGCATTTCCAGTGTGGTAAGTGCCACGACTCGAGCAGGATCCCATCCCATAAGGAACATTCAGTGTGTCCTTAAGGGCATTCACCGAAACCTTATCAATTGAGGTATGAAACACTTCAGCGGCAATTTGCGCACATACGGTATCAATGCCCTGCCCCATCTCATCGCCTGCATGGTATACTACAATCCCTCCATCTTCGGCTATCTTAACCCTTGCCATATCGGCAGAAGGCGCCAAAGTATACTTATTAGAGACAGTAATGCCTTTGCCCCTTCGCCATACCCCTTCGCTTTTCGGCTTTTCATCAGGCTTTATAAATCGTTCCATCTTGTCGAAACATTCTTCAATACCGATACTATGGGTTAATTCACCGGTTACATTCGGTTCTCCTTCATGTAAAAAATTCTTCCGCCTAATCTCCATGGGACTAATACCTAACTTTTCAGCCAGCATGTCCATATGTGACTCTATGGCCCATTCTACCTGGGTGCTGCCCAATCCCCGGAAGCCACCTGTCGTCGGTTCATTAACGTATACACCATAGGAATCCAATTTAAAGTTTGGTGCTCTATACGTTCCCACCGCCCCGAATGCACAATTTCTGGTTACTAATCCTGTAAAAGCCTCTGAAGGGCCTGAAGGCAATATGGCCATTATCTCCCTTGCAACAAGACTTCCATCTTTTTTGACGCCATCTTTTATATCAACTATCATGGGAATCCTATTACCACCCCGTAAAAAAACTTCCTCTCTGGTGAAAAGTAATTTTACAGGCCTTCCAGTTTCCATCGCCAACAGAATTGCTATTGGTTCCTCAAATACAGCCCCTCGACCAAAACCCCCACCTAAATACTTCATTTTCAACTTAAATTTAGATGGCTCCAGATCAAAAAGGTTTCTTATTACAGTTCTCGTCGGGTGAAGAAGCTGTTTGGCGACCCACACAGTCATGCCACCATCAGCTTCCGGTATAGCGATGGTAGCATTCGGCTCCATAGTACAATGCTGTACCCTTGCTGTAGTAAATCTGTTTTCCATAATTAGATCAGCATCCTTAAATCCCTCATCTATAACCCCGCTCCGAATAGAGTAATGCATCATGACATTAGGTCTGTCAAAATCGAAACGCCTGTGTCCGAATGGACCTTTTTCATAATTAAAAAGATCAGGATGAACAACTGCCGAGGGAGATGTACTCATAGCGTCCTCCGGGTCAAAAACTCCGGGCAGCTCTTCATATTTAACATTGATTAATGCCAATGCCTCCTCAGCAATATCAATATTATCAGCAGCCACAGCAGCTACCGGGTCACCTACAGCATTGACAATATCCTTTGCCAAAACTTGTTGATCCAGCACCGCTGAACCGGCCCTCTTGTCAGGCGCATCTTCGCCGGTGACTACACATTTTACCCCCGGCAATTGCTCTGCTTTGCTCTTGTCAATTTCTATAATCTTAGCACGAGGGTGCGGACTTCTAAGGACTTTTGCATGGAGCATCCCTGGCACTTTTAAATCGCTGGTAAATTGTGCCGCACCGGTGGCTTTTTCCCTGACATCAACCCGAACTACACTTTTACCTACAACTGAAAGTTTTCCCATGATCACGCCTCCTTCCCTTTATTATTGCGCACTATAAAGTACCGCCTCTACAATCTTCTTATAACCGGTACAACGACACAAATTACCTTGTAAATATTCCCTCACCTCTTCTTCATTAGGATTTGGATTATCTTCAAGTAAGGCCTTTGTGGTCATTATCATGCCAGGCGTACAATAGCCGCACTGGATAGCAAAGTTTTCTATGTAACTCTCCTGAATTTTGTGCAATTCACCCTTTTTTCCGCTTAATCCCTCTATTGTTAAAATGTTTTTCCCTCTGGCCTTAATAGCGGGATATATACAACTCTTCACGGCTTTACCATCAATAAGAACTGTACAAGCACCACAATCACCTTCATTGCAGCTTACTTTTGTCCCCGTTAGATCTAATTCTTCGCGAAAAACATGTGCCAGACTCCACCACGGCTCTACAGCTATTTCTTTTTCAAAACCATTTACTACAAATTTTATTATCTGTTTCATACTGCCCTCCTTCCCTTATACCCTACTATCAAATTCGTATGTATTAGAGCCCTTTTCGTACGGCCTCGTTAATACCATTCTTTACTAATACTTTTACCATCTCTTTTCTATACTCTGCAGAAGCACGAACATCAGTTATAGGTCTTGATTCCTCTGATGCCGCCTGGGCGCACTTTTCAATCACAGCGTTGTCAATTTTATTGCCGTTTACTATTTTTTCTGCCCCCCGAGCCCTCATGGGCGTAGGGCCCACAGCTCCCAGGACTATCTTAATATCCCGGCAAAATTTACCATCCAATTCAGCGATCACAGCGACTCCAACAATAGCAAGGTCAATTGACCCCCGTATTGCATGTTTTAAGTATACACCTACAGTGTTCGGCTGTGGTGCGGGCACTTGAATCTCAGTCATTACCTCTTCATTTTTGAGAACCGTTTGCCCAGGGCCAACAAAGAAATCTTCAATGGGAATGACTCTCTCATCATTGGGGCCAGCAATCTTTATTTTTGCCGAAAGGCCTATCAAAGCCGGTGCATTTTCTGCAGATGGTGAGGCGTTACATAGATTTCCACCAATAGTACCCACATTTCGTATTGCAACCGACCCAAGTCTGCCGGCAGCCTGACAAAGCACAGGATATTTCTGGAGAAGCTCAGTCGAATTTTCAACATCCCTTACAGTTGTTAATGCGCCAATGCTTAACCCTTGTTTTTTGTCATATTTAATATAATCAAGCGTAGGTATTTCACTAATGTCGATAACATATTCGGGCTTCTTTGTTTTATTTCTTATTTGCAGAACTAAGTCAGTGCCACCGGCAATTACCTTTGCCTTTCCATTATGTTCTGCAAGTAAGGCAATTGTTTCTTCAATTGTCACTGGCGTCATATATTCATATCGCATAGTCAATCCCTCCTTCTCCAATTATTAATATATCACCCCTATGCTATCTCTCCCAAAACCTTAATCTAAGAGTCCTTTATATCTTTCATCTCTCTCCTTAAAAGCACTTCTAACTCCTACATCTCTCCTGCGCTTTATAAAGTTGAACTCTTCCTGCTCAAATCTTGTATTAGTAAACATGGTATGACCAAGATAGCCTTGTCCAAAAGCTGAATTAAGCCCCATGGAATCATATGCCAAGCGAGCGGTAGCTTTACCTATTGCAATCCCATCGCGCGGGAGAAGAGTCATAGATTCAGCTAACTTTTTAGTTTTCTCTTCAAGCTGATCGGCTGGAACCGCTTGATTGACCAATCCAATTCTTTCTGCTTCTTTTCCATCTATCAATTTCCCCGTGAGAAGAAGTTCTCTTGCCTTTTTCTGACCAATCAACATAATTTCAATTGGAAATACATACATTGCACCCGAAAAACCAAGCCTTTGCTCCGAATGACCAATCTTCGCATCTTCAGCAGCAACCGTAAGATCACAACAAAGAGACATATACAATCCGCCACCTATACAATATCCATGTACCTGTGCTATTGTTATTTTATCTAGAAGAAATATTCTACGCAGACTTTCTGAGCGCCACCGATCATATGCCAATCTTGCCCTCTGGCTGGGTCGTCTGGCCTTGTCTTCTTTCTTTCCGGTACCACCACCATATACAAAGTATACCCGCCGAAGGTCATACCCTGCAGAAAACGCTTTCCCTGCACCCTTCAGAATTACAGCTTTTACATCGTCGTCCTCTTCTACCTTTTGTAAAGCCGCATCAATTTCACGGCTAAATTCAACATCCAGTGCATTTAGACTTTCCGGCTTATTCATGGTAATAGTAACGACCGAACCTTCACTATAATCTTCCTTATCATAAATGACTGCTTGTGTATCCATATATTCCTCCTAAATTAGAAATTTGCATTTTGTCCTCCATCTCCATCTTAAAATCATAATCGCTTAGGTTTACCTCTTTTAAGATTTCCTGAGATATAATTTTCGTAAAGTTTTCTTAGCGTTGCAAAAGCTTGATCTCTATGCTCAGTCAAAAAAAGGTTCTATGAGAACTACCGGCCGGGTAAAAATCGTCCGTAACCGCTTTCACCCATAACCTTCCCGTCTTTTGCCACAATATTTCCCCTTAACATGGTAAGTATAGGCCACCCCTTTATTTTTTGTCCTTCAAACGGCGAAAAGTCACTACCTGAATAGATAGGGTTCTCCGGTACAACAGCTTTCTTTTCCAAATCAATTAATACAAGGTCGGCATCAGAACCTATGGAGATCATTCCTTTCCGGGGAGTAAGACCAAATTTCCTTGCAGGTGCAAAACAACAAACATCCACAAGTTTTTCTAATGATATTCTGTCTTTATTCACCCCTTCACTTAACATGAGGGGTAAGAACACATCTGCACAGGGAATACCAACCGTAGCATCCCAAAGATTATTTTTAAGTGCCTTTGGGACCGGTGCATGATCCGTAGCAACGACATTAATAGTGCCACCCCTGACAGCTTCCCAAAGTTCCCTGTTGTCCTCAGGTTCCCGTATAGGCGGGTTGACTTTGGAAAGAACCCTGTCGACATTATCTATATTCCCAATCAAATACTGAATACATGTTTCTGCAGTTACGTTTATACCTTCTGCCCTGGCTTTCGCTAAAAGGCCAATCCCTTCCTTGATTGTCATATGCACCACATATATCGGACAGTCTGTAACACTGGCTAAGTACAAGCATTTTCTCATTGATTCTTCTTCACAGACACGTGTTCTTACCTCATTCCAGGATGAGGGATCAATTCCCTTTTCTAAATATTCCTCTTTCATCTTAAGGAATATCTCCACATTTTCACAGTGAACCCTTGCAAATACTCTACAACCCTGTTTGGCCAGTCTACCAATTTCCTTGAAGGTAAGATAAACTATCCCGTCGTCTATCCCACCAACACGCCCTTTCCAAACAGCCTCGGTCCCCTTGTAAGGAAGTAAAAGCTTAACACCAGTAATTCCATAATCATACATATTTTGGATTTGCTTTATATTTTCCCTTGTGTAAATACGTGCACTAAGAGCGAGATCCACATAAGCGTTTTTTTCATAGAGTTCAACAAATTCGTTAGCTTTTTCTGTTATGTCATCAGCCGGTGCTAATAAATGAATAATTGTCGTGCAACCAGCTGCTGCACATGCCTGTGTTTCACATCTAATATTCGACTCAGGATCAATACCAGGAGGATATTCGAGATGAACATGAGCATCAACAACTCCCGGAATAACATAGTTTCCTTTACCGTCAATCATTGTCCCGGCTGAAGGTAACTCACCGTCTCTCGCTATAGCTACGATTTTTCCTTTGTCAATAGCCAAACCGGCATTCAAAACGCTATCATGGTTGACAATGACACAATTAGTTATCACGGTATCAACTTCCATTGAATTCTCCCGGTCAAAAATTATACGTATACGTATTAAAAGATAATCTTTTCCTTTATAAGTCTATCGATCTCATCTTTTGACAAACCCAGCAGTTCACCAAAAACATAATCATTATGCTCCCCCAGGAGAGGTGCTGGACGTCGGATTTCCCCTGGGGTTTCACTTAATTTACAGACGACGTTGGGAACAAAGTCCACACCTGTTACCGAATGATCAACATTAACAATATTCTGCCGTTCCTGAAGGTGCGGATCGAGAAAACGGTCTTCAGTATCCGCACAAGGAGCTGTTGCTACACCAGCCTTTTGGAAAATCTCCATAACTTCATAAGGAGTTTTTCCGATTGTCCACTCCCCGATTAGCCTATCCAGCTCCTTTCGGTTTAAAGATCTTCTATAGTCGTCTGAAAATTCCTCTGTTTTTGTCCAGGGTGGATTGCCTATTGCCTTACAAAATCCTTCCCACTCCTTTTCAGTAAGTATAGCAATGGACACCCATTTATCCTCTCCCTTGCAAGGATAATTGTTGTGCACAGGCATAATATTGTTAACATTGCCCAAGGTACTTAAGGTACGTCTATTTATGCTAAACTCCATGATTGGTTCAGGCATGGTACTGAGTAGAGACTCGATCTGTGCTATCTCGATATGTTGGCCTTTCCCATACTTTTCACGATGATATAAAGCAACTTGAATAGCAAATGCACCGTGGAGTGAAGCATTAATATCAGCATAAGCCTGTTGCATTCCCAAAACGCGTTCACCTTCGTAACCTATCAAACTATCCAAGCCAGCTAATGCTGCAAGTGAGGGGCCATAAGTTACAACATCAGCTAACGGTCCCTCACTTCCGACACCAGGAAAAGAAACCGTGATAATGTCCGGTTTATACTTCTTTAATTCTTCATAATCCAAAGTAAATCGCTTCATTACCCCTGGCGAAAAATTATCTACCACTACATCACTTATCCTGACCAACCTCTTGATAAACTCAATACTCTCAGAATAGGTTAGGTCTAAAAGGATACTCAACTTATTGCGATTTATACTGTGAAAAAGTGGATCCATCTCTGGATTTCTTTCCAGATTGTCAGGACCAAATCTAACAGGATCAGGGCGTTTTTGTGTTTCTACTTTAATCACCTCAGCCCCCATGTCCGCCAGGAGGCATGTTGCTCTGGGCGCAGCCGCTGCCCAGCCAAAGTCTATCACCCTGTACCCTTCAAGTGGAAAATTGCTCATAACTTCGCTCCGTCAATATCAAATCTATCTGAACTAATATAAAACTTCGGGTCGACTGTGATTGATGAGTTTATAGAGGTCTTTTATAATGCTAAATTCTTCGAGCAACTAAAGAGCCCTCATAAATTGCCTGCTCCAGACGCCTTGGCTTATTGCAGTCGCCGACTGTATAGAGTTCAGCCACATTGCCCTTTAAATAATCTGACAGGTTAGATACTGACTTGGAACCCAAGGCCAAAACGACAGTATCTCCTTCAATAAGTTGTTTTTCGCCACTTTTCCTGTCACTTACCGAAACGCCTTTGTCGGTGAACTCCTGAATTTCCTTATTGGTCATAAAAATGATCTCTCTTCCTTCCAACGCCTCCATAAGACCCTGCCGGTTTAAAGGATCCATATCACCGGCAATTGTAGGCAGCATCTCAACAATCACTACCTTGTTCCCTCGGTCTAATAAAAATTCACCGACTTCGGTACCAATCATTCCCCCACCGGCAATAACAATGTTCTGATTGCTCAACTCAACCTTACCCGCAAGCACATCCACAGCCGTAACCACATTTTCGCCCCTAACACCTTTAATATCGGGGATGGCTGGCTCTGCGCCTGTTGCTAAAACAACGACGTCTGGTTTTTCTTTTCCCACAAACTCAGGGGTAACTTCAGTACCCAACTGTATATTTACTTCGAGTTTTCTCAGTTGGGTTTCCTCATAGTCCCGAATCCAGAGCATTTTTTCCTTCCCTGGGGGCTCAGCCGCAAAAATGAGTTGCCCGCCCATCTGTTTCTCTTTACCATAAAGGGTTACGTCATGCCCCCGCATAGCAGCTACTCTGGCCGTTTCCATTCCAGCCGGTCCAGTTCCAATCACCATAATTTTTTTTGTCTTGCTTGGTGGCTTTAACTCAGTGAAATCTCTTCCTCTCCCCCAATCTGGATTGAGGGCACAGCGATTGGCGCCGGTCGCAAATACGTGCTGAAGGCAGACCATGCAGGAAATGCAATACCGAATATCCTCCACTCGCCCCTCGGCCGCCTTTATGGGCCATTCTGGATCAGCGAGAAGCGGTCTCCCCAGTCCAACGAAATCAGCATCGCCCTCGGCCAGGACTTTTTCGCAAAACTCAGGGTGCCTGAGCCCACCACAGGCAATTGTAGGCCCTTTTATTCCCTTTGTAACAGCCTGCCACATATAGCGTTTCCATCCTTCCTCATTACGCATAATGTCGTTAGACTTATGAAGGTTGTCATAAAAAGCAGAGGACATATTTATAGAGTCGGCCCCTGCCTCTTGGAACATCTGGGCAATAAGCGGGGAGTCTTTGGTGGTGACCCCTCCTTTCTTGAACTCATCAACGCTGAAACGCACATCTACGGGGAAATCGGTCCCACATAAATCTTTGATTCGTCTAACGATCCCTGTCGGGAACCGCATTCGATTCTCAAGGGTGCCACCAAAATCATCCTCCCTGATATTCAGGAGAGGGGATATGAATGAGGTCATCAAGGTTCCATGGGCCATATGCAAATTTACCCCATCAAAGCCCGATACCTTGGCTCTGAACGCAGCTTCAGCCCATTTCTCAATAAATTCAAAGATTTCACCTCTGGTAAGCGCTCGGGGCGTAGGATATGCCCCTCCGGGTCGAGTTGCCGGTACCGGGGATGATGATACGGGTTGATACCCTTTGAGGGAAGCTGCACTTTGAGTCCTACCTGAGTGACTAAGCTGAAGAAATATTTTAGCGCCCCAGGCGTGGACTGCCTCGGTTAAATCTGCAAGCCCTTTCTTAAACTTGTCCTCGGCCACCGAAAGACCTCCCGCATAGGTGTCTAAGCGAGATGTTGGAAACGGAAAGACTTCTGTTCCACCGGTAATAATTAGTCCTACTCCACCCTTTGCCCGTGTCGCATAATGATCAATGGTCTGTTGAGTGACTTCACCCATTATGCCCCCAAAATGGGTCATCATAGGGGACATAACGATTCGGTTCCTGATCTTTAAATTACCAATGCGCCCTTCTTGAAACAGATTTGGAAAATTTTTTGTTTTCACCATCTTTTTCTCCTTTTAGAAAATCGATTTATTACCATACGTTTTTCCTTGAGTTCCACCTAAACTACCTAAAAAACATCGTCTACCTGAGGAAAACTCTGTCAGGATCGAATGATCGTAACAACCTTAACTCTTTCGGGGTTGGTGGGGATAATTTCTCTAATTTGGGAGATACGTTCAGATCCCATCCGCAAGTGTCTAAAAGCTCTTTTATTCTTTCCTTTTCCTCAGATAATTCAGATTTTGGAAAATATCCCGTCAGCATAAACTCCGACCCAGATTTTATGTATGTCCCCTCATTGGTGATAAGGGTGCTAACTCCTGTTCCCGGACACGTTACATAGTTTACTTTTTCTACGAGGCGGTTATATCTTTGCATGGCCACAACCACCACCTCTTTAGCTGCGCTCGCTATATCATTGCCACCGCCCGCACCTGAAAGGTAAATATCTCCACGCTTGCGGGACTTGATTATGGTAGAATTGATATTCCCATATTTATCTATTTGGCCGGCGCCCAGGATTCCCAGGCACCTGCTATTAATTCCGCCTGCACTTACACCATGCACGTCTAAACAGTCTGAAATCATCTTCGAGGTTGCAATGTTAGCGGAACTTATCAACAATGGATCACCTGGACATGGCTCGTATCCTATACCGGCAGCCAATAAATCTATATGATAACCTTCCTCTTTTAAAAAATAGTAAGCACACCAGCCTGCTAACCCGGATATTCCTATCCCCGCGAACATGGTCTTATATCTATTCTCTTTTATGATATCTTTGATTCTTCGCGCTCCGCCAATTATGGCATATTCAGCAGGAGTGGGTTCTTTTTCGCCAGGGCTTTCCGTCTCCGTCACCGTTTTATCCGTATTCCCGGCTTGCGGACTAATTTTGCTCTTCCATTTACTGGCATGTTTCTTTTCAAGTTTGTCTGTATAGTCTTCGTGTGTGCGGCAATCCAATATCCACTCATTTACCCATTGGTCTAAGGTATTTGAATTTTCAGTTGCCTTACGAAAATATTTTAAGAATCCGTGATCCAAACCATACCCTTCAAATTCAGGAAGACTTTGTGAGTTCATGCTTTGTGGGTGTGCCCCTAAAGGTGTCACACAAACTGCGTTAACTAAACTAGCCGGAATCTTCACTAACAAGGAATGGCTTCTGATAAAATCTTCAGTCACAAGTTTCTCAACGGTGACTATGATACCGTTCCTGCTTGCCTTTGCCGCCCAGGCATCGCGTGGTGGGACGGCGATTATAGCATTGCCCATGAGGTCTGCGGCCCATCCATGTATAATCGATATGTCCGGGCACAGTGATTTAATTAAGCCTATTCTCTCCCTGCTACCAAATACATCCTCCACAACCATAAAGGCATGCCTGTTTTCATCAGCCAGGCTACTCCCTATAATGGAACGTGTCGGAATATAAGGAAGGTTTAACGCACCTGCCATCAAGGCCTGGGTCATGGACAACAATGACCAATTCTCTAGTTCAATGCTTTTATCCTTGAAAGCACGCTGAATGACCGGATTGGGGTAAGGCCTTGGATAGATATCAGCGCTGTTGGTAAATATAAGTTTTTTTACTAACCCGCCGTGGAGTGAGCTAAGAGCGTGATGCCCACCTATCATATTCATAATGAAGGTAAAGTCTGGTTTGGTGCCCCAAAACTGTCTTGCAAGCTCACAGGATGCCGCGCCCGCCTCAAGGCTTATATGTATTGCCATGCCAGACTTGATGTTATTCTTAATCGCTTGACTTAAGCTGACGACTTTGCCTTCCATTTTCAAAACCTACTTTACTATATGAGAATAGATATTTTAGAATCGCAGACGGTGTTTCCTATGGCTGCTCTAAAAAAAACGGGGAAAAGCTCTTTTTCAAAAAAAGAAATGCTTTTGCTTTAGCTTTGCTTACAACTGCTCAGTTCGCTATTAATCAAGAGCGATTTCCGGCTTTTTTTCCAATCGAGCATTTCAGCATAGGCGTGTAGCCTTGGAAAGCTCAAGGTGGCACTCACTATTTCCTCGGTTTCACCGCCCTCAGCAAATACAAATGCTGGCCTGGGAGTAAGAGGGCCAGCAATAACACTATGGCCGTAAAAGGTTTTCGTTCTGTCTTTCCCAACCAGGTTGGCACTGGCAGCATAGACAAGATTTTCCGTTGCCCGACTTCCGGTCTGTTGAACAATGAAATAGGGCTTGCCCGGTCCGGCTACACTGGCAGTGGTGTTTATCAATAAAGTTGCTCCCTTTAGGGTCATTATCCTGGCCAGCTCTGGGAAAAAGTAAAAGTCATAGCAAATCAAAACCCCAATGATCCCATACCTGGTTTTCCAAACAGGCACTTTATCTCCCGGGGAAAAACATATGCTCTCCGTGAAACGGGGCAGGGGGGCAAGATGAAGCTTTCTGTAGGAACCCAAGATGCCTTCCGGCCCGATGATAACCGAGGAAATATAACGAGTATCGGGATTAATTTTGTCCTGTTCAGGCATCCCAAATATGATATAAACGTCCAATTCCCTCGCCAGTTCCCAAATTTCCTCAGTTGATGGCCCGGGAATAACTTCAGCCAATTCCCGATGCATTTTGCATGACCTCATCTCTCCTTCGATGTCTTCACCACACTCATAACCACTTAGTGCCAATTCAGGAAAGATAATAATATTATTACCTATTTTTGCTGCTTCAGTCGCAAAAGTCTTCATTTTGGACAAGTTGGCCTCTTTATTACCCCACTCGGTATGAAAATTAATACAAGCGACTGAAACTGCTTCCGTATAAGTCATTTGATTATCCTTGACAACAGACTTCCTTATATTAAGACATAAGTTCCAAAATCGATCAATTCTTGCCAGGCTTCCTGAGAACAACAAGTGCGTCCAATGCCTTTACGCCATGGCCTTCATCAAAAACAATTAATGGATTAATATCAATCTCAGAAATGTAGTCTTTCCAATCTTCTGCCAATCTTGAAATTCTCAGTAAGACATCAATAACAGCCTCAATATCAGAGCGATTCTTCCCACGTAACCCTCTTAGTATTTGATAGCCCTTTGTTTCCCTGACCATAAGGTCTGCATCTGATTTTAATAAAGGGACAACTCGAAGAGATATGTCTTTCAATACCTCCACAAAAATGCCCCCCAATCCAAAAGCAATTGTTGGCCCAAATTGGGGATCTTCAGACATGCCAACAATGACTTCTGTACCACCTCGGATCATTTCTTGAACCAAGACACCGTTGATCCTTGCTTTTGAATCATATCTCTCTGCATTTTCAATAATTTCTTTATAGCATTGTAATATCTCTTCTTTAGAATTGACGCCCAATCGAATTGCCTTAGCCTCTGATTTATGCATGATATCAGGGGAATCAATTTTTAGCACAACTGGGAACCCGATCTTTTCGGCAAAGCTGATGGCTTCATGTGACGATTTTGCTACATTTTCTCGGGTAACCGGGATCCCATAAAGTTTCAATAGGGCCTTGCTTTGATGTTCACTAAGGCATTTATCTCCAACATCCAGTATGTTTTTTGCACTATCTACAGGAATAGAATAATCCGCATCATAACAAGATTCGGTGCTATCTTTGCGTGTTTCTAATAGTTGATAGTATTTAACAAGTGATTTCACAGCTATTGCACACCTTTCAGGTGATCGAAAGAATGCGATGTCGCTATCGTTTAATGCCTTTATCCCCGGATCGGACAAACTTCCCGCCGCCCACCAGCTAACGACAGGTTTTGAACGTTCTTTCGCAGACTCCAGTATATAGAGCCCCCTTTTTTCACTGGATTGTCCTGCTACCATAGATACATTTACTTGGATAATATCAAAATTTTTATCCTCCATAAAAAGTTTCATGCACCGCTTAAACATCTCAGGGTCACTGAAGATCTGACCGGTCAAGTCAAATGGATTCGCTACCTGTCCAAATGAGGCAATCTCTTTTGATGCGAGCCCTTTGGTTTTTTGGGAGGGCTCTGGAACCGTCAGGCCCAATTTCGTATAGTAATCCGCCATTATAATGCCGCCGCCCCCCGAACTGGTGAGGATACCAACACGATTTCCCTTTGGTTCTCGACCCTTGGAGAATAATGAAGCGGTTTCAAGTAATTCATCGTAGTTGTAAACCCTAATAACGCCTTTTTGATTAAGAACGGCATCAATGACTGAATCAGAACCTGCCAAAGAACCCGTATGAGAGGCAGCAGCCTTTTGACCGACTTCCGTCTCTCCAATCTTCAAAACGATAATGGGTTTACGATGCTTTAGGGCCAATTCCGCTGCCTCAATGAATTTTGGGCCATCCTTAATCCCCTCCATTAAGGCCGCAATAACTTTCGTCTTTTCATCATGAAGCACCAAGTATTTTATGAAATCAGATACGTCAAGATCTGCTTCATTGCCGCTGGAAATGAAATAGCTCAGCCCGATATTCATATCCTGGGCACGATTTACCAATGAGCCACCCAAAGCGCCACTCTGTGAAATGAATCCTATATTACCTGGGATAAGCGTATCGATTTCCAGAAGCTGGGAAAATGATAAGACAGTATGACTATTAAAATTAATTAATCCAATGCAATTTGGGCCACATATTCTCATATTTTTCGTTTCGGCCAGTTCTTTAAGCTTCCTTTGTTTTTCTTTTCCATGGTTGCCCATTTCGGCAAAACCAGAGCTAAAAACAACGGCTGATCTAACATTGTTGTCTGCACATTCACTCAAAACCGAAATGACGTGTTTTTCAGGAACAGCGATCAGAGCACAGTCCATTGAAACAGGAATATCTGAAATGCTTGGATAACACTTTACACCGTTGAGTTTTTCATATTTTGGATTTACCAAATATAAATTGCCTTTATAACCGTGCTTGGACAGATACTTAAGTAACCTGCCGCCAATTCTTGAAGGACTCTTTGATACGCCAATAATCGCTACGGATTCAGGGTTTAAAAGTGGTGATAAGTCAAATGACATAACACAATCTCCTAATAATAAGCAGGCAACAGTATTATTAACCTGACAACTAAATAGTCTAACTCCGTCATGCCGGCCTTGATCCGGCATCCAGTACCCACCTGGATTCCGGCTTTCGCCGGAATGACAATATTGAGGTATTTAATTGCCGGAGTAATATTAACTCGGTGTAAAGCAAACCTCGACATTAAGTTGATTTAGCAATCTTTATGCCAGCAATTATTTTATTAATAATATTAACCAGTTACAGTACCTTCCGTTTTTAGCTTGAACTTTTCCTTATAATTTGTTTAATTGTTAAACAAAAACTAAATGCTCAGGGAGATGAAATCGATAATGAAAAAACAAAGTTTTCCTAGTCAATTCGTTGGTGGACTCTCAGATTCAGTAGCCATATTTAACCAACATGGCATCATGGTTTATGCCAATAAGTTATTCGAAAAATTATACAATTCCCTGAACAATTCTGTTAAAGAAAATTTCAGCCAAAAATTACATGATTTGGATATTGATCTCCGGAAATCAAAAAATGCATTCACCAAAAAACAACTGGTGCTTTCGTCTGTTAATAAAAAGATTAAAATCATCGTTTACTTATTAAACAGAATCGGATCAAAAGAAAACTTTCTTTTGGTCATGTTGGAATCAAGGCACTTTAAGAAAGGGTTCCAACCTTCTACGACCATTAAAACAAAAACCGCATATGGTAGAGATAAAAAGACTTATAGTGAAAATTTATCCTCTGCCTTTTCAGGGTTGATAGGGGAAGATCCACATTTTAAAGCTGTCCTGCTAACTGGCCAAAAAGCAGCCAAGAGCGATTACCCCGTATTAATCACCGGGGAGAGCGGTACGGGCAAAGAAATCCTCGCACGAACGATTCATAACACTAGCCAGCGCTTCAGAGAACAATTTGTGGATATCAATTGTGCGGCACTTCCAGATCAGCTTATCGACAGTGAACTTTTCGGATACGAAAAAGGTGCTTTTACGGGAGCCGTACCTGGCGGGCGACAAGGTCTAATTGCAGAGGCGCATCTGGGAACCCTTTTCCTTGATGAGATCTCTGATGCCTCCCTTCAAACGCAGGCAAAACTCCTTCGAGTGTTAAATGAAGGGCATTTTAAAAAGATCGGAGGCAGAAAGAATATCAAAGTTGATGTTCGCATAATCTCAGCCACCAATAAAGACCTCTCCCAGGTTATAAATGATAAACTCTTTCGTGAGGATTTATTGTATCGATTGAATACGATCAGTATCACCCTTCCTCCATTGAGAGAGCGTCCGCGTGATATCCCTTTGCTGGCAAATTTTTTCTTGAAACATCACGCCGATAAGGAAAACCGGAACATAAACTTTGCTTCGGGTTGCCTCCATCTCCTGATGTCTTATCGTTGGCCTGGAAATGTCCGCGAACTGAAAGGCGTGATTGACTATGCTGTTACAATGACTAACGCCCCCCTTATCACAAAAGATTCCTTTCCTGATTTTCTGTTATCCGGGGAAATTATTTGTCGAGAACATAGCGAAAGCCCATTAGATTCCTTCAAATCCAAACGAGTTCCGGGGCCTCTTTCCAAAGTGGTTCATGATACAGAAAAAAAGGTGATTAGAGAGGTGCTTCAAAGCGCCAAAAGCAGATCGGAAGCCATCAAGATTCTTGGCATAAGCAGAAGGACTTTTTATACCAAGATCAAACAATATAATCTCGAATAAACAGTTTCACGTATAATATTTTATACAAAAAAATGTTTAATAATTAAACAGACATTATCCTCTTTCTCCCATTCAAATAAAAAATACCAATAGAAACAAGCAGTTATATTTCACGGCCTGAATATTGCTTGCTTAAGTGCTTAAATGAGCTCATAGAACAAAATTGAACGCTTAACAGGGCATTCTTTGTAATACCGCTTTGCTGAAGCAGGTGGTGGTTTGAGCTAAATCGCATTGCCCTTTCGTAGAAAAGTGTCTTTTGCTAAAGCCAGTGGGTATAAAGGTGAAATATCAACCTGTCAATGATTTGAATACTATATATCCGGGTAATTTTAATAAGATGATTGGATGGCAAAATCTATGACGGATGTGACAATCGTAGATTCAGCACCTAGAGATGGACTGGGTACCCTTTGTAAGGTTTATAATGAGATATCTACATCTGATAAGGTAACTCTTATAAATTTACTGGTTCAAAGCGGTTTAAAGAAAATTAACAGCGTTGCCTTCATTCATCCCCGTCTTAGGCCGGAATATAGTGATGCCGAAAACGTCATGAAAGCGGTAGGAAAAATTCCTGAAGTATCATGCATTGGCATTGCTCCCAACGAAATCGCTTGCCGCCGGGCCTTAAACACCAATATCAGCGAGATTGCAGTATTGATTGCCGCTACCGAGTCCTTAAATAGGGTCGTTTTGGGAAATAGCATCAAAGAAACTCTTAACAAAACTTTTCCTTCAATCTTCCAAGCAGGCTTAGAAAGAGGTAAACCCATGAGGGTCTATGTTCTTTCAGCCTTTAGCTGTTTTTACGAAGGAAATGTTCCTCTTGCAAATATTGTAGATCTTACACGGAAACTGGCATTCATGGGTGCGAAGGAAATAGTGATTGTAGACACCACCGGCAGAGCCAATCCAAAACAGGTAAAGAAATACTTCAGGGCATTGCAGGCACTGAATCTTGAGGTGAGCTTGGCTGCTCACTTTCATAACTGTAGAGGATTGGCATTGGTTAACTGTTTGGCCGCCTATGAAACAGGAATCCGTACTTTTGATACAGCTATTGGCGGCTTGAGTGGTACACCGTTTGGGGCTCCACAAATGGAAATAGGTTCTTGGAATGTCCCCACAGAGGACTTGGCTAATTTATTTGAAGAAATGGGTATCAAAACGGGTATCGATCTTGACGCCCTTATGGCTGCTGTAGAATTCGCTGAGAAATTGGCCCGTCGAAAACTGCCCGGTCATATATTAAGTGCCAAAAACGCTATAAGATTCGAAAACTTACCTGAGCCTCTAAAAATTGAATAGCAAATCAGTGCACAAAAACGGAAACATTTTTTGAGGTTTTCAAAAGGCTCATGATCCTGGATAAATCCCTGTAGCCGCCCATGAATGATTGTATGAATCTTCCAACACTCCTGAATCTGCTAGATTCGGAAAAAAATATTTTGGCACAAATTACCGTTAAGATAAACAAATGCCCTTGATACTTTTGGGCAAAACAAATGTCTTTGGCACTCCTTATCAAGAAAGTTTCTATGCCAGATTAAACGTAGTGTCATAAGAATATCCGGAGGATATATAATGATAGAGACGATGTTGAGTGAAGAAAACAAAATTTTCAGAAATACTGTTAAAAAGTTTGCTGAAAAAGAAATTGCCCCCCATGTAAAAGAATGGGAGAAGCAGGGTGAATATCCCAAGGAATATTATAAAAAACTCTCAGAGATGGGATTCATGGGGCTTTTGGTTCCCCAGGAATACGGCGGGGCGGGAGGATCCATGATTGATCTTGTCATTCTCTGTGAGGAACTTGGCAGGGTTGGCGTTTCTTTTCCTCTTACCCATGTTTCGGCCTGCTGTCGGGCATTAGTAAACCAAGGCACGAGGGAACAGAAACTTCGATATTTGCCAGAAATGGCATCTGGAGAAAAGATTGGGGCCTACTGTCAAACTGAACCCGAGGCAGGCTCAGATGCAGGAAGTATGTCATCCTTCGCAGAAAAAAAAGATGGCTATTACCTTGTCAACGGGAGAAAAGTCTTTATATCCAACGGAAAGATCGCCAGTGTATTTGTAGTGTTAGCTAAGACCGAGAAAAATCTTGAGAAACCATCCCGTGGAATTGCCATGTTTATTGTGGATAAAGATTCTCCTGGGGTGTCAATAGGGAAAACAGAAGATCTGATGGGGCGGCACTGTTCGAGTCTCGATGAGATTATTTTTGAAAACGTAAAGGTGCCAGAGGAAAATCTGGTGATTACAGCAGGTACCAGCGGATTCAAAGAAATGATGATTGAGTTCAATGGAGAGAGATGCGGCAACTCTGCTTTTTGTGTCGGTTTTGCTCAGGGGGCTTATGAGCGGGCACTAAAATATTGTAAAGAACGTATTCAATTTGGGCAACCAATATGTGAGTTTCAGGGCATTCGATGGACCCTTGCTGAAATGGCCACTCGTATACAAGCAGCCCGTCTTTTGGTGTACGATGCTGTAATGAAGCAAGTAAAAAGAGGGAAAGTGATTGCAAAAGAGGCATCTATGGCAAAAAAATTTGCCAATGAGATGACTATCTGGGTTTGTGATCAGGCTCTTCAGCTGCACGGAAGTTACGGATATACCGTTGATTACGAGGTTGAGAGGTTCTATAGGGATGTAAGAGGCTGGTCCATGGGTGGAGGGACAACTCAAATCTGTTTAAACAGAGTCGCTCATGAGATATTAAAGTAGAGAGTCATCCCTGCCCCGCCTGCGAGGAAATTCCGTGCATTTACGGAATCTCCTCGTACTAAAAGCGGGACGGCCCCTGTTTTTTTCTCTGCTGCCTGAGCACTTTCCGATTTAACCTTCAGCCTCCTCCACGATCTCCTGCAGTTTCCGTTGGACATCAGCATCCATGGGCGGCAGGATATTCCGCCAAATATTTATTTTGCTTTTCTACTTCTCTAATCAACGATGCAAGTTTGTTTTGACGCGATTTTCGTATTTCCTGCGCCCGAACAGGATTGCGCCGAAGAACATAGCGGCCCCCATTGTCGCTGACAGCTTCTGCAAGCTCCTGATCGAATAGATCCATTTGGATCACAACTTTTGCAAGCAGAGATTCGATCTGTGGTTTCGTGATGGCGGTTATATAATGAAATCCGTGCTCTAATAAATCTTCAACCTGATGAGTCTTGATCATTCCACGGTCACCCACAAAAGTGACTTCGCTGCCGCCAAAACGCTTCGCTACTTTATCAATCCGGGAAGCCAGGGTTTTCGGGTCTTGAGTGTTGCCTGTAAAAACCTCAATGGACAGAGGTTTGCCATCCTCGTTACACAAAAGACCAATTGCAATTTGTCGCTTACCTTTCTTTCCGTCACGATTGTATCCAAACGCAGCAAGTTCATTCTGCGTGCCTTCCAGATAGCTACTGGTCTCTTTTTGAATCAGCTTCAATGGTAATGTCTTTTCCGTGTTAAGCATCTTTTTGATGGCCTGACATTCTCCTGAGAAATCAGCGTGTATTTTCACCACAGTAACGAGAAAATTGTTGACTTTCAGTATCCTATCAGAGCAGTTAAAAAAGAATGATGGATTTCTGAGCTAAACAAATAATTGTTTACAAATAGTATATGTGATAAAAAATAGTAATAATGAAATACCTGAGGAGTTTGAAATATGACCGGGAGATATAAGTCTTCAGCCGAAATTATACCTCTCGATGAGACGGTGGGAAAGGTCCTTGCTCATGACATCACTGAGATCAGGCCGGGTCAGTTTAAAGGGGTTGCCTTCCGAAAAGGTCATATTATTAGA
>Ga0233411_10000119_pt1 | contig 27268 bp, 44 predicted proteins | sample Na_anoxic_2_MG_FD_179799 | JGI IMG/M metagenome (GOLD analysis project Ga0233411, IMG submission 179799) | Seawater microbial communities from Saanich Inlet, British Columbia, Canada - Na_anoxic_2_MG | ecosystem: Environmental > Aquatic > Marine > Inlet | place: Canada: British Columbia...
TATCGGATATAGAGGCAATTCTTCCAGAGGACACATTGAGCCTTGTATTAAAGAATAATAAAGGAGGTTCTATATCAAAAGGGAAACTTTTCCTAAAAGCTCTTTATAATTGTAAAGCAAAAGTAGATTTTATTGTTAAGGAATCCGCTATAAGTGCCGCAGCTTTTGTTTGGATGTGTATTCACATAGAGCAACTCAGAGGGAATTTCAAAAACGTAACACTTAGTATTGACCCCAAGGAAGTTGTACTAATTTATCACAAACCTTTTCTTTTTGAAAACGGTGTTAGGCTCTACCTAGAAGATGCTAAGAAGGATGCTAAGACTACAACTCGGATGAAAGAAGAGGTAGAACTCTTAGATACATGTTTCCACACTTTCCTTGACATGTTTCCTCATTTAGAAATCAACCCAGAAAATGCCACAAAAGAAGACTATACCCGCGAAGAAATAAACACGCTATACCAGAATAATCACGATATACACATAACACTTAGAGGATAATTATAATGTTACTAGAAAAAATATTTAACTCCGATGACTTTGAAATGATGTGCTACTCAGGTTACACAGATGAAGAGGTTGTTAAAATTTTAGAAGATGCAAAAGCTGAGATGGAGGCTAACGGAGAAGTGGAAGTATTTAAAGCTCTAGAAGAACGCTTAAATAAGGTAAAAATCGCAATGTAACAAGCCATTCAACATGACACCTTACAGTGGGTTGATTTCTGAGTTATGAGTAGAGTAAGTATACCTTTGGAGAAATTATTAACTTTAGAGGTGGAAGAGTAATGTGCAAGTTATTAGGGGCGTTAAAATAACCCTATCACAACACCCAAAAACATGATACAATACTCCATAGGATAATTTCTCCTCAAGCTTTTCTCCTATAGTTTCATAATATTTCTCTCTTATTGTGGCTTATTAGTCATAGTGTGCGAACACTACCCGAAAGGGCATTCTTTAAGATAGATTATTGTCAGGGGTGGTGTCTTCTCCTTCGTCAACTTTGATATAATTTTATAGTCTATCGCAAACCCGCTATCATTCATTTGATAGCGGGTTTTCTTTTGCCTAGAGGAAAGTTTCTTTTATCTAAAGGTTGCCTAAAGGTTGCCTAATGGAAATAAAGTTAACAAAATAACCTTTATTTAGTAATAATGGGTAGACAAGGTAGAAGAGGTTTGCTAATATACATACCAAGTTGAACGAAGTAGTGGTAATAATAATTAATTAAGGAGAGAAACAAATGTTTGAAACTGTAGAATACCTAATGGTAGTGCTATTAATCGTAATACCTATTGACCTATTCTTTATAATCACAGGTTGTAGAGATAATAATAAAGGTAAAATCCTATTAGGGGTAATACTTATGATGGGGCAAGTACCTTATTTATATAACTACCTTCACCTTTTATTCAATTAAGGAGAGAGAAACAAATGGGAATCTACAAACACTTTAAAGGTGGCTTCTACTTCAAGCTACTAAACGCACGAGACTGTGATAGCCTTAAAGAGTATGCTGTATACATATCCTTGCAGAAGAAAGGTTCGTTTGGTGTTGGTCAAGGTTGGTTAAGACTTTTAACACAATTCAATGATGTTCATCCTGTTGCTAATGTGAAACGGCTTCGGAAGCTGTCCTTTGGTGAATCAGTGATGTTTTTGGTAGGGTTGAAGAAGTTTATTAAATAGGAGAAACAAATGGGAAAAATTATATGTTCGGGAGTGCTTTGCCTCTCATTAGCTTTGTTAGCTTTTCATTACAGCAATACCTTATGTGGATTAGGAGCAATCATTGCCTTCTTCACTACACTTGATTCGATGGAGGGATTATGAAATTTGGCATTGACAAAAACAAAGCAATCCGTATACTGGAACTCATAACTCTCACACAATCTGACGAGCAAGACATGTGGGATAATAGTTCCGCAGTTGAAGAAGCTGAAAATCTTCTTAAAATGTTATTGGCTATTCCAGAAGATTGTGTTATGATCATGCTCACTGAGGAAGAGTATGAAATCATAAAGGATTATGAAGGGATGTAAATGAGCTTAGGTTTAGGTAAGCCGTTGATTCCTATTGATATAGTAGGTTTGATAGGAAATGCTTATCAATTTAATTGGGTAAAACGATTTACATTTAGTAAGAATAGTTGTTATAATTATTATCCAGTCTGAGGAAAGAGTTATGTTAGATGGGGCGATGTTTATATTTAGTGTGACAGTATTGGTGATGGAAACAATTTCACTTTTTAAATAATGAATAAGGAGATAAATATGTTTGTATTGAAAACAGGTGAATTTTACTATGTAGGTTATGACGATATTGCTTCAGAAGAGATTTACTCAAGTGGTAAAGGTATGGCAAAAGAGTTTAAATCTCTTGAAGAGTTTGATGAATATGTTGACAAGCATAATTTAAACGGGTATGCTGTAGCTAAGTAAGCAGCATGTAGTAGAGTGGGAAGAAAAGAGTAAATGGTAAAGAGTAAAGCAGTAGCTCATAATAAATAAACAATTTAATTAATAATATAGGAGAAACAAATATGACAAACATTAAAGCAACGGTAAAAGCAAACGGTATGCGTGTAACTAAAGATAACTTACAGGATATTATTGCTACTATGACAGAAGATGATAAAGATTATCTTTTGGTAAATCGTATCAGCATTATTAACCCGCTAACAGGTAAGATTGGTAAGCGCTTCAAACATTATTTTGAGGTTGTCAAAGGCTGCACACACGAACACACTGTACGTAACAGCTATGAACGCCGTAGTGGTGACAGCTACTTTACAGTATGTAATTCATGTGGGAAGATGTGGTTTGAATAGTATAACAACATGGCAAATTCTTTGGATGATGATTGGTGTGTTGGCCTTAGTCAGCATCCCATTCACATTCGGTAACGGGACAACCTTTATACTATGTACACACTTTGGCATAATGAGTTGGTTTGCTGTAGGTACATGGCGGAAGTATATTTAGGAGAAGTTTATGAGTAAACAAGTTGTAGTAAATAAAAATAGTATTAGCACATTGAGTTTATTGGGTGTAGTATTTGTAACACTTAAGCTGTGTGGAGTTATTAGTTGGTCATGGTGGTGGGTGACAGCTCCATTTTGGGGATGGTCGGCTTTACTACTTGCAATCTTAGCAGGAGGTGGTTTGTTGTTCCTAGTAGCTCTTGCAGGTGCTTGGTGTATTGATACTTATCGTAAAATTAAATAAGGAGATATAATGAAAGGTTACATTTTAAAGCAAAACGGTAAGAAGTTTTCAGTAGTGTGCAATGATGAATATTGCCAAGTGGTGGTGAGTGTAGAAGGTGCTATTGAGGAAAAGACAAGCTTTCCAGTGGGGAGTTTGGATGACTTTGAGACAGTGAGTGAGTTTAAAGTTGATGTGGAGGAGGCTAGGGAGGGAGCACACCATCTAAATGTGAATGTTCTTAATAAGGAAACACTCTTAGATGCTCAGGAGAATCCAGATAAGTACCATTCCCTAGTAGTGAGGTGCAGCGGTTATGCGATACGGTGGAATGCTTTTAATAAGGAGCAACAAGAAGATATCCTAGACAGAACGTTTACCACTAAGTTTTAATGTTTACTGGATTTAACCTCCCAAGCATGGTATAATTTGTATTACGAATTAGTGTACAGGAGGTTATGTTGAATATAAAATTAGATTACTTGAACGGAGAGACATTACAGGGATTGAGTGTTAAGTATAAAGTACCTGAGGATGAAATCCCTACTCTACTGGGTGATACAGTAAAAGTTAAACCTAAAAGTGTAGAAGGTTTTCAATACGTATGTAGTGAGTATTTGAAGGGTGTTTCACCTAAGGATATTGCAAAGAGTGTTAATAGGACTACAGCAGCAATACTCCTTACTCTTAATAGGTACGATCTTAGGAAACCAAAACCTACTGCATCGTTAACAGAAAAGCAAGTGTGTAGTGTGCTTGATCTTTACAGTAAAGGAGAGTCACTTACAGCAATAGGCAGGACAGTTGACAGAGATGTAGATACAATGCGTTATTATCTTAAACGTGAAGGTGTTTATGAACAGAAACACTTTGTAAATACGATGGAGGGGTCTTACGTGGATACTTTCGGGGATAAAGCAGAGGATTATTATTTTTATGGTTTTTGTTTAGCTGATGGGTCTGTGAGTAAAAACAGACTTATGATAGAGCTTAATGATAGGGATGAGGAGATATTGGAGAAATTCAGAGATCGCTACCATCCAAATGCAAAGATATGCCATAGAACTACAAGACCCTTAGCTTCCTTAAACTTATGCACTAAGGCTTTTGTTGATAAAATAAGGGCAATGGGTCTAAGAGAAAACAAGAAAGCTTTAGGTGTTGAATTTATACCTGAGATTCTATACAGTAATAAAGAGTTTGCAGCAGCTTGCATACTAGGGTATATAGATGGGGATGGTTGGCAGAGTTTGGTAAAAAGTGTGTCCTATAGAGTAGGTATGACAGGAGAAGACCACACAATGCAGTTATTAAGGAAACTATACGATATTCACTTCAAGGAGGTTGTGTATTGTTATTCTCAACCAAAACCTACATATAGTAATCTAATAATGAATCGACAATTAGGTACATTAAAGTTCTTAGACTATCTTTACTCTTGTACTGATATTTACTTAGAACGTAAACGTAAGAAATGGCTAAGCGCATTAGAGATGAAAATTACCTCTGGCAAAGCATTTACCCGAGTAACTAAAGAGGTGATAAATAATATGCTAAGTTTAACTGAGGAACAACGCGCTTATTTCCTTAGTAAAGTGCCAGAGTAATGTAGGATTAGTAGTAAACAATTACACGCTGTAGCAAGTAGACTCTGGTTTAACGGTTACAGCGTGTTTGTGAAAGGAGCAATTATGTCAGAGAAAGTATTTACATTTAAGTGTGACTGCGGTGATCCAACAGATGACCACGTTACTAAAGTTTGGATTGATAAAGAAGATGGTGATGTATGTATTTACTCTTCATTAAACCATTATCTTCCTTGGTATAAGCGTGTGCTGCCGTCAATTAAATATTTGTTTGGGATTGATAATACGTTTATTCACTATAAGGAGACTTTCCAGAATGTGGGTGAGTTTAAAGCGCAAGTTAAAGAGATTGTTGATTATCTAGAGGAGGAGTAAATGCCAGTTTATGATGCAGAGAAGAAAAATATAACCGTTGAGGGAGAACACTATAACCACTTTAACGGAGGTGAAATTCTGGATGATATTGCCTGTGTATTGATCGGTTTTGATAGAGGAAACCTTTCGTTTCAAGATGCATGGTTGCGATTGAAATATTTACAAGATAATATGGGGAAATAATGTCACAAAATAAATGGCAAAACTTAACACAAGATGATATAGTAAAGTGCGCTCCAGAAGGTGCTATCTATTATCTTCCTACAACAGAGGATTTGTGGGGAGGGTATGTTAAAGGAGTGAAAGGGAGTTACTTGTTTAATAATGGCAGTGATGGAGGGGAAGATTGGATTCACTTGGATGATGATAAAGTGTTTGAATACGAAGATGATGTTGTAAGTTTAATTAAATTATAAGGGGTAAGGGTTTGAAAGAAATTAATATGGATAATATTGTTGTACAAAAAAGAGATGGGCAGGAAACAGGTTTCAATGAGGATGTGATTGCATTTGCGATTGATAACGCGGCTGCGGATGTAGGTGAGCCTCTTGATGCACAAGAGCTTGCTGTAAAGGTGGTTAAACGTTTAAATGAAGGTGTTGTTAGTGTAGAGGAAATTCAGGATGCTTGTGTGCATGTGCTTATGGTGAGTAAGTATAAGAAAACAGCTGAAGCTTATATTAAGCACCGCAACGATAGAGATCAAGTACGGGAAGGTAAATCCCCTCTTTTAGAGGACATTGCAAGCTTCTTAGATGGAAGTGATGATGCTCACGCAAAAGAGAATAGTAACAAGAGTTCAGAACAGATAGTGGCACATCGAGACGCTGTTGCAGGTATACTAAGTAAGCATATGATGAAAACGATCTTTGATAAAGATGTCTATGAAGCGCACAAGAAAGGGGCAATACACGCACACGATGGCGACTACCTAATCAGCAAAGGTATCCACAATTGCGGGGTTTATGACTTTGAGTATATGTTAGCTAACGGTGTTAAACTCGGTGACGTAGAAATTGAAACCCCTAAGTCTGTAGGTACTGCAGCAAATGTCTCTTGTCAGGTGCTTAGTAAAATATCTGGTTCTTCGTATGGTGGTCAGTCTATGCACGAATTTGACCAAGTGATGAAACCTTATGTAGAAAAGAGCTTGAAGAAGATTAAACTTGTTCAAGCTAAGTACAACTTACCAGAAGAATTTGTAGAAGAAACTTTAAGAAAAGACATCTATGATGCTTGTCAAACATTTATTTATCAAATCCAAACCGTTACATCAAACAACGGGCAATCAAGTTTCGCAGCGATCAGCTTATCCTTATCAACAGATCCTATCTGTAAAATGGTTAAGGAGGAGTACCTAAAATGTCATATGCAAGGTATTGGGGAAGATCATAAAGTACCTATCTTCCCGAAAGTACTTTACTTTGTAGAGGAAGGTGTGAACCTTAACAAAGAGGATGTGAATTATTCCGAATTCCGTCTTGCATTGGAGTGTTCCTCTAAGATGATGTACCCTGACCTAATCATGGCACCTAATAATAGAAAAATGACTGGAGGTTCTGAGAATGTTGTAACATCAATGGGTTGAGATAGTAGCCCATTTAAAACGATATTAACGAGATTGGTAATCTTGGGTAGTTAGAAATAACTGCTAACGGTGTATCCTCACAGCGATGTGATAGGTTTGGAAACAAATTGGAACGTAAGAGAGGCTAAGAGTTATTAACTTAAGCTAATACCGTGGCGAATGATTAAATTCATGGCTGTAGAGACTAATGTGTAATGAGTGTAGCACAGGTAAGGATGATTTAACCACATTCTGAAACGTATCGCTCCTTAACAGGTAATGCTGATGGGGAAAATTTAGTCCGACACACTGAGAGAAGTGAAAGCTTCATGTGTGTAGTGCAGAAGTTTTGTACCGAAGTATATTGAAAATGGTAAAGAGAAAATGACAGCTAGGTTTAATCTTGGCGTAGCTACTGTATCTATTCCTTATGCTGCATTGACAGCGAAGCGAGATAATACAGATTTTTATGAGGAACTTGGTAAATTGTGTGACTTAGCTTATAGAGCAAACATGACACGTATAGACCGTATGAAAGGAACTAAAGCAAAGGTAAGTCCTATCCTTTGGCAATATGGGGCTTTAGCAACATTAGAGCCAGAAGATACTATTGACCACTTATTCTACAATGGTAATGCAACAGCTTCTATCGGGTATGCAGGTTTATATGAAGCGCTTGAGATCCTCGGAAATACAAGTAAGGAACTTGGTATGGAGGTACTTAACTGCATAAAAGACAAAACCGTTGAGTACACAAAAGAAACAAACATCACGTTCAGCCCCTATGGATCTCCATTAGAATCGGGTTGCCTACGTTTTGCAGAGTGTTTGAAGAAAGAGTTTAAAGATTTGTGGGATTTTGATAGAAAATTCGTAACTAACTCTTTCCACAGACCAGTGTTCTCTGATATTGACATGTTAGAGAAATTCGATTGGGAAGGTGGTTACTATATGATTAGTTCAGGTGGTAATGTTAATAATATAGAATTACCTAATATGGCTAATAATCTGGATGGGTTTGAAGGTGTTGTCAAAGCTGCTTACGATAAAGTTAATTACCTTATCTGTAATCAGCCCATAGACAAATGCTTTGAATGTGGATTCAGCGGCGAATTTGAAGCGCTTGAAGATGGATATCACTGCCCTGATTGTGGCAATAATAATCCAGACACTGCAAACTGTACTCGAAGAGTTAGTGGTTATATACACGATGCGCTTGCTCGTCCCGCTAATGATGGGAAGTATGAGGAACAAAGTGTACGGTTTAAGAATGTTTAAGTGAAAATAAGGAGGTGTGTACACACCTCCAATAAAGGAGAATATTTTGAGATACCTAAATTATGTGAGAGCAGATGTATTAAATGGAGAAGGTTTAAGAAACGTACTATGGTTGAGTGGATGCAGCCACAATTGTAAAGGGTGTTTTTCACCACATAGCCATAACCCTCAGAATGGAGAGCTTGTAACACAAGAATTCACGGATAAAATCTTAGATGACCTAAACAAACCATTCATCAGCGGGATCACGGTCAGCGGAGGTGACAGCTTCCACAAAGCTAACTACGAAGACCTACTGTTACTTTTACAACGTATAAAAGAAGAACAGCCTGAAAAGGACATATGGGCGTATACAGGGTACACTTTAGAACAATTACAATCTGATGAAAAACGTAAAAGACTTTTACCTTACATTGACACACTTGTAGACGGTCGATTCGTAGAGGAAAAGAAAGATTTGACGTTGAAGTGGGTAGGTAGCTCAAATCAGAGGGTGATTAAGTTGTAGTTAAGCACTCTCCTGTATTGCATACATAAAATATCCTTGTTATAATAGAACTACATTCACAAAAAGAGGGTTAAATTATGGCATCACGCTTCACAGGTAATATTGAAAAGGTAGATATAAAAGAGCAAATGGTACTTATAGATGGTTCAAACTCGGATTATATCACGCCATCTGGTACAGTATACAAGCTATATAATAACGGGAAGTATTATAAGAAATTGAGTCACATTAATCATCACAATGGTTACGTTTATATAGGAATAACCTTCCATTGTTTTGGTGAAAAACCTGTTAATAAGAATAGGAGATTGCACGTACTTCTTGCTAAAGCTTTTATACCAAGAGTAGAAGGATGTGATATTGTAGGTCATCTAGATAATGTAAAACATAATTATACTTTAGATAACCTTTATTGGACTACAACAAAAGATAATAGCCAAAAGGCTGTTGATGACGGGTTATCTGTAAATGATATAGGTATCCATGACAGCCAGAGTATCCATGTAGGTGTTTACCTTAATACAGGAAAGCTTGTAGCTGTTTATGGGTCTATTGGTGAAGCTGGAAGGTTCATTGAAGGCACAGATAACTCAAGTATTCAAAAAGTCTTGGACAATGGAGCTACCACTTCAATAAAAGGTTACTTATATAGGAGTATAACTAAAGAATTCTACAACGAAAATTCAGAACTACAGTTTCTGGAACTAACAACCACTAAGATAAATAAAGTACGTACAAATATAAAAGTAGAGCCTTTGACAGGAGGAGTCTACATTTTCTCTTCCCAAAAAGCTGCGGGGCTGGCTATTAACCTCCTGCAAGCTAATATATCGAGAGCATTAAAAACAGGGGAAAGTTTACATGGATGGGTGTTCTCTAGGACGGAGCAATCTACGACAGATGAAAAGAACAGTCGTATTCCTAAGATAAAGATACTATCTGCAAACGATAGTATACAAGTAGGGTGTGTGTTAGAAAGTAATAACTATGGTAAATTTGAGGTTATAGCTTTTGAGAGTTACAAGAAGATAAAGATAAAATTCTTGGAGACTGGGTACGAAAGATGGACAAAAGGGCAAACTGCAAAGATGGGTAAGATTAAAGATCCTCTGGCACCTCATTGCCTATCTAAAAGTAGAAGACATGATCATAGAAACCAATACACAATCTCGAACTCAATATCCATCTCCCAAAACTAAACATAAGGAACCTCTATGAAATTAAAACCTTGTGAAAAGTGTGGTTGCATTGGAATACACGCCTGTATTGGTGTGAAGTTTTATCCTTCCGAAGATGAAATCTCTAGACAAAATAAGCAATTATCTGCGCTGAGTGATAAGCTTATAGAGCTAAAGGAATCAGTTGCACAAAATTAATCTCAATTAAGGAGAAAACTATGACAACAAGTTATGAATACTTTAAAAGAATACTAATAGATGAATATGATTATGAGAAGGAAGTTGAAAAGTACAATGATTTTATAGCCTCTTGTAAGGATGGTGATATCATATGTCGAAGCCAACCGAAGACATTGGAAACACGTCTTATCATCCTTGAGCAAATACGTTATGCGGAAGAGAATCCGATACCAAAGGGAGTGAAGCATGAGAAAGTGGTAGTAGACCCTTTAGTATTTAATGGATAACCACCTGCACAAAATTAATTAGTATTTATTTCAAATAACCTCTTGCTTCGGCGGGGGTTTTCTTTTATACTCTGTTTATTGAAATCACAAAGACACTTTAGGAGAATAATATGGACAAAGTTAAAAGAGATTTAATAATTCAAAACTCAAAAGACGCGGTTTGGATTACACTAATACCGAGTTTAGCTCTTTGTTTTTGGATACCTTCGGTACTTTTACTCCCAGTTGTAGTATTTGCAAGACACATGGATATGAAACGGTTTTTAAACAAACTTTAAGGAGAAACCCCAATGCAAAAATGGAAACACCGCTGCAACATAAAACAGCACCTAACAGACGATGAGACTTGGCTAGGTATCACCCTCGCAGCAAACAACATTGCCAAAGAGTTACGCCTTCTACCTAAGCACCTCTTTGATGATTATACCTTTTCAGATGATGTAGGGTTCCTTGAAGGTGTACATGTTGAAGATGAGGAAGTTTACGATTGTGAGCAAGATTTACTATACGAAGTTGATTTTCGTTTGAATAGTGTGTATGATTTCGCTGACTATGAGAAGATTTGGTTAGGATAATAGAGTAAGGAGAAACAATTATGATTTACACAGGACATCCACTAGCAGACCGCATCTTCAACTTCGAGATGACAAACGCTGATGCAGAAGCACTATTTCAACAATTGACAGCTGGTTATACACAACACCTCACATCCTCTATGAAGTGGCTTGTTAAGGGCAATGAAGAAATGGTTGATTATAGTAATGCTTTGGCAGAGGAGAACTTACGTTTAGTTGAGCTTGTTATGGCAGGGATGAGTGATAAAGTGGTAGCTGATGATAGCATTAAATAACACTTGTTTTAGTGACATTTATAGCTTATAGTGTGTTTAACAAATTAATAAAGGAGAAATAAAATGAAAACAAAGTATAGCTTCCTAAAAGTATTACGTGATCAGTGGAGTTGGAAAGGTACGCGAGAGAGCTTGGGTATTAGTGGATTTATTGCCGTTGTGTTAGCTTTACTCTACTTTTACTCAGGAAATATTACCGACAATACCACAGGTGAGGTAATCGAGCAAAGTATTACAGGACATTGGCATCTCTTGTTAACTCTGCTTGTGGTAATATTTCTATGGGTGGAGTTTATGTATAACATTATAAAACTATTGATCCTAGGCAGTGCTTTAGCTTTTGTCACATACTACGCCAATAAAGGTGAAGAGAAAGCTGTTGAAATGTATGAAGAAGCTTTAACTTGGAGAAAATAATCTGACAATGGTGTTTGAACAACACACCACCTCAGAACGCCGTCAGCAGCCCTCTCAAGAGGATAAAGCTCTTGGCAATACAATAACCTCACTTGAGAGGAAAGATGGTGATTGTTGGTGTAAGGAGCTTGATAAAGTTTAATATAATACTTAAAATACTCTTGTCAAAAGTGTTTATTCTTGATACAATAGATACTTACAATAGGCAGGTATGATGTAACAGGATAGCATCCAAGTCTTCTAAACTTGTTGTTAGAGTTCAAATCTCTATACCTGTACGGCCCTTTAGCTTAATTGGTTAAAGCAGCAAGCTCATAACTTGAAGAGTCTCGGATCATTTCCGAGAAGGGCCACCAATGTTCGTGCGAGTTATTAGTTATCTCCACGTTAAATGTTAAAAACTTCCAAACTAAACTTGACCAACTTTAGCACCCAAACACATTAAGATGTGGGTGAAACGGTTTCTACAAACACCTTTAAAATGGTGAACACCTACTTAGGAGGAATACCCTCTTTCTGAAAGAGTAGGTTATAACTATAACCGAATGGTATCCCCTTCATGGAAACATGGAGCAGCACGTAGTGGTGCGGAGGTTGTCTAAGGAGCAATCTTGAAGAATACACACTTTACAGCAACACGACTTTCCCTTCTCCCACGCTGGCATTACGACCACTGGGGTTGGGCGCTGTGAAGTGTAATGAGAATCTTTGAGATAAGGTTCAAAAAGTCATTGATGGTAAAGGTACTACCTGCGGTTAAGACTTTAAAAAAGAGAAACTCGTACCCGTTCTGTTAGTTGACGACTATACATAAACACTACGTGAAGGTGTTAAATACAATAAGATCATAGAAGTGAAACTCGCATAACAGTTAAATCTGTCAGAAATTCTATGTGTGGTAAGGTTGCGAGCACCTAGTTCAATTCTAGGTATTGTGTTCTATAGAAAAGTCCGTATGCGTCCTCCTCTCAACGATGACAGCGTATTAAGGTGATAAAAACTCTACCGTCCCTTATTGAGCAATACACGTTAAAATGTGCATGGCGGTAAGGTTGAGTTCTTTCCTATTACAGGAAATATAAGCTGTAACAAGGTTGTTGTCCGAGACATGTAAAAGTTTTAATTACGGCTTTTTACTGAAGCTAGTTGTCTGTTTCTCTCCTGTCTAAGACTGTTTATCTTTGTCACAGTGATATTCTTCAACATAAAGCATATGTAGAGCTAGTAGAGATTCCTCTGAGACAGTTAATGTTGTTTCAAGCCTCTACATTAGCAAACTTGGATTGGGTACAGGAACGGCTTCCTACCAATCTACCTTTTAATTAGGTTAGCCGATATATAGTAACCCCTGATCATTAATTTGGTCAGGGGTTTTCTTTTATCTGAAATAAAGTTTCTTTAACCTAAAACTAAATTTAAAATAACTTACATTCTTTGTTGACTCTGTATGTGAGAAGGGTATAGTAGGCGTATTGAAAATGATTAAGGAGAAATTATGACTATTAAATACTATCTTGTTGGCGGTGCTTGTAGAGACATCTTAATGGGAAATACCCCAAAAGATTATGACTTTGTTGTAGTTGGTGCAAAAGTCTCTGACTTTGAGTATCTGGAACAAGTTGGTAAGGATTTCCCTGTGTTTTTAGAACCTACCTATAAGTGGGAATTAGCATTAGCACGTACTGAACGTAAAACTGGTAGGGGTTATAACGGATTTTCTTGTGATGTTAATAATGTTACTTTGGAAGAAGATTTATCAAGACGTGATCTAACCTTGAACTCAATCGCTATTGAAGTGGATTGGGAAACCTCATTACTATTAGGAGAACCTGTAACTGTGGGGACATGGATTGATCCTTTCAGTGGACGACAAGATATCAAAGATAAGGTCTTGTCACATACAACAGATGCTTTTGCAGAAGACCCTGTTAGAGTGCTTCGTGTTGCACGTTTTCTTTCAAGATTTGGTGATGAATGGGAAGTTGACTACTACACATGTAAACTCATAGCTAATATGTTTATGTATGGAGCACTAAAAGAACTTGTTCCCGAAAGAATTTGGCTTGAGGTTAGTAAATCCCTCTCAGGAAAAACACCTAGTATATTCTTTGAATTTTTAAGATCAGTTGATATGTTTGAAGAGGTTGAAAGTATGAGAGACACTTCTCAACGATTAGCCCATCATCCAGAAGGAGATGTATGGAAACATTGCCAGCTTGTAATGGACTACGCAGCCAAAACTTACAATGATCCTGAAATAACTTTTGCAAGTTTTACTCATGATTTTGGCAAAAGTATATCTCACGAGAAATACAGTAACAGCCACGGGCACGAGAAAGAAGGTTTACAACCTATCAACGATTTCTGTGACAGGTATAAAGTTCCTAACCGTTATCGTGAACTTGCCCTATTAGTTTGTGAAAATCATACACGAATTCACGGATGTATGTCTCGTGGGTCAAACGATTGGATGCGCCCAAAATCGATTTACAAGCTCTTCGAATCAACATCAGCACTTACTAAACCTGAACGCTTCGAGAAGATACTAAAAGCTTGTATTGCCGATGCAAGAGGTCGTGGAGCTACACCTGAACAAATTAGGGCGTTTGAAGCAAAGCCTTACCCACAAGCTGAGTATTTACGTGAATGCCTACAAGCTGTAATCGCTTTAGACACCAAAGCAATTTCTTCTGAACTACTTGCAAAAGGTAAGAAAGGGTGTATGATAGGCGAACAAATAAGAGTTGCACGTATCGATGCTATTCGTACTGTAACAAATAAATGGAAACTTAAGGAGAAATAATTATGGAACAAAAACTAAGAGCTTACTTTTTCAATAATATGTATTTGCAAGGTGCCCACAGCGGTATTCAGTCACAGCACTGCACTGCGGAATTGTTTGTAAAGTATCAGTGGTTAGACTCAGAGTGCCAAACCGATGAGTCAGATACAGAAATACTATATGATTGGGCGCAGAACCACAAAACAACTATCGTATTAAATGGTGGTATGTCAGGCGATTTACAAGCCCTTGTAGAGTTATTTGAATCAAATGAGAATCCATACACTTGGGCATTCTTTAAGGAGACAGAGTATGCTTTGAATGGGGCTTTGACTAATGTAGGTATTATTTTACCTGAGAAGATTTACAATTATGATAAAGATGTTGCTGCAAAAGAGGAATCAGAAGGTTGGGGTGCAATACCTGAACTAACTGGATATGAAATGAAAATTGTAGAAGCACTTCGTGGTAAACGGTTAATGAGTTAAGGAGAGGATATGAGTTTTAATGAACATAAAGGCTTCATAAATCATATTCACGAACGCTCAGGTGGTTGTATAAACGTACCCTACTTCCTCAGGTGGACTGATCTTGAAGAAGAGATCACAACATTTCCTTTATGGACTGTTCACGGACAATTGGTAGGTTATCAGCAATATGATTGGAGAGCTTCCAAGCTAAGAAACAATGACACAAAAGGTAGGTACTTTACCTATCGTAATAAAAACATTCTTACAGTCTATGGATTGGAGTATATAGATAACCTCTTTACTTTGGATAAACTTTACGTAACAGAGGGTATTTTCGATGCAATAAGTGTACGTAATACGGGACGAGCTTGTGTAGCTGTGTTATCAAATAATCCAAAACAATTACGGAATTGGTTTAGTAGTTTAAGTTGTAAAACAATTGCTGTTTGTGAGGGAGATAAGGCAGGAAGAATGCTTGCACGTAATTGTGACTCTGCTATTTACTTACCTATAGGTGAGGATGCAAATAGCATGGAGATTACTCACCTAGATACAGCATTAAAAGGTGGCCTACATAAATAAAACTAATGTAGCTTTAAATAAACAAAACCTAAAATAAACTTAAAACAACAATAAAGGGGAACACATGAAAAAGCAGTCACTACAACAATTGGCAAACAAAATCGAGAAAGCTTCTAAATCTTTACGTCATGATAACGGATTATATTCTGCAAGTGCAGGAGAACATTATATATCCTTTGTGTGGTTAAGAGACCTGTATATGCAAACAGTAGATATTCCTAAAGAAGATTACTTACAATCTTGGTCAACGTTCTTGGATTATGCTGTTACATGTGAAGATAAATATAAAAAGTTCACAACTATTATCGAAGAAGGTAGATCTGCAAAACCATTTCATATTCGTTGGTGTACAAAAACAAATGATGAGATTGAACATGAATGGGGGCATCAACAAAATGACTCATGGGGTATGGCATTAATGGCAATAGCTGAGGAAGGGGAGGCGCTTTTACAAAATGAAGATTATAAGGAAGTTGTTAAGCTCATCCTACTAGCCTTAAATTCCTCTGAGTTTTGGACTGCGCAAGATTGTGGTGCATGGGAGGAAAACTTTGAACACCGTCAATCATCTATTGCATGTGCAGCTAGTGGTGTTTATGACATTGCACCTTATTACCCTGAGTTGTCAGAAATGACAAACCACATGATTGAAGAGTCAAAATGGGTCATTGAAGATTTCGGTACAAATGAAACACCAACTCGAAGTGCAGACCTTGCTCAATTGCATGGTGTGTGGTTTGGTGTGCCACGAAAGGTTATGTCGCTTAATCAAGGTAAGAAGATTATCCGTAATGTTGAGAAAAACCTTTTACGAAGAAACGGTGTTGCACGTTACAAAAGAGATGAGTTTTATAATATCAATTTAAGGCTTACTCTTGATAAATACAATGGAGTGTTCAACCCTCAAGCAGAAGGTGAAATTGTTGGAGGTGAAGCCGAGTGGGTATTTGGCTTTCCAACCTTAATGCTTGCTCGTAAATCTTGTGGTATGGAAGTTCCTGAATATTACATTAAGCGTATGAAGGATATTGCTTTGCACAATAATGGTGTGATCCCTGAGTTGTACTATGCTAAAACTAATATTTGCAACGATAACCGCCCTCTCGGGTGGTCTTGTAACCTGTTTCGCATTGTAATGACTGAATATCTCGAATTTGGCAAAATTACTCCACTTGCTTAAAATATAGGCTTCGTCAGCAGCCCTCTCGCGGGTTTAAAATGGGGCGTCTTGTGATTGTTCATCTTTACGTGAAAACTTGTCACAGGGCTACTACGGAACGATTTGAGGATATTGCGTGTAATTGTACAAATATTGAGCTGATTGATCATTGTTTTGCATAAATTGTAACTATTTTCGGAAATTATAGAGAAATTGGTTGTAATGTTAGAGTGGAGAGTTTATAATCTCTGCAAGTTAAATAATTAAGGAGAGGTAATGAATACAACACTAGATGAACTAACACCGTTTGAGGCACAATCAGCTGTAATGAAATATGTTTCGTGTCACCCTGAGATTATAACAATACTCGTTGATGTTGCTCAAAAAGCTACAGAGGCTAAAACCAGATTGTTGCACGAGCAGATACAAACTATGGCAGGTAATCATATGTTCTTGGCTGATGTGTTGAATAATAGTGAAGATGGTCTGAAGGATAAGCTTGTAACTAAGTATCAGTCGGTGGAGTGTGCAAGTTTTAATAATAAATCCATTTTAGATTTGATTGATAAGCTTAAATAAAGTATTGCGTTTGAAAGTGGTTTAGGTATAATGATTGTAAATTAAATAAAGGAGAGAGAAAATGAGTAAGAAAAAATTAGCAGTGGTGATTGGACGTTTCCAACCGTTCCATAATCAACATTTGTATTTAGTAGAAGAGGCTCTTAAACATGCTGAGAAGGTTTTGATTGTTGTTGGTAGTATTAATCAACCACGTACACCTAAGAATCCATTCACTTTTGAAGAACGTAAGTGTATGCTCAGATACGCTCTAATAGGAAGTAAAGATTCTGTCTCTGTTGTAGGTGTAGAGGATTACGTCCATGACTCTGATTGGAAACAAAGCGTACAAGATATTGTTTCATCAGATAGTAATGACATTGTGTTAGTTGGTCATTCCAAGGACGAGTCAAGTTATTATCTTAATCTATTCCCAGAGTGGGATTTTAAAGAGGTGGCTGCTGTAGAAGATTTAAGCTCTACTGATATAAGAGATGAGTGGTTTCTGGATGAGGGTATCTCTACAGATGTCCCTTGTAACGTAGCTAACTTTATGGACAATACTATGTTCACAAAATCTTGGTTTGGAGAAGTACAGACGCAAGCGGTACATAATAAACGTGAGTTAGATAAATTAACCAAAGGTTACCCTTATCCTAAATCACTCAATGTGTGTGCAGCGGATGCATTAGTATCTTGTTATGGAAAACACTTGCTTATCAAACGTAAAGAAAATCCATACAAAGGTTGTTGGGCGTTGGCTGGCGGTCACAAAGATTCAAATGAAACCTTCTTACAATGTGCTTTACGTGAACTGGAGGAGGAGACTTCACTCGCCCTTACAGAAGATGATATGCTTCAAGATAAAATGTTCGACAAGCCAAAACGTGACCCTGTATGCACAAAAGTTAGTATGTGTCATTGGTTTGGTATACCTAATTTTAAATATGAGAATGGCTCCCTTCCAGAGGTAACTCCAAAAGACGATGCTGTAGAAGCTAAATGGTTTACAACAGATGAATTAGTTGATATGAAAGGTGAGATTGCTTTCGACCATTACGAAATGCTTACACACTTTTTAGACTTATAATAAAGGAGAAATAATATGAAAGATTTATTAAACACAAACTTATGCCTGATGACAGATGGTTATAAATTATCCCACTGGTTACAGTTTCCAGAGGGTATGACAAAATCTTTTTACTACATTGAGAGTCGTGGTGGTAAATTCGATAAGATACAAACAGCTGGTGTACATTACCTAACTTACATTCTTGAGAAAGGTGTTACTATCGCAGAGGTTGAAGAGGCTAAGGAAATCTTTGATGACTATATTGGTGAAGGTATCTTCAATTATGACGGTTGGATGTCTATTGCTAAAGACTTGAAAGGAAAGCTGCCGATTAAAGTGCGATCTGTTCCAGAAGGAGTCGTTGTCCCTACTAAGAGTGTTGTTTCCACTTTTGAGACAGAAGAGGGTTACGGATGGTTAGCAGGTTACTTAGAAACGCTTGCATTACGTTGCTATTGGTATGCATCTACTGTTGCAACAATCTCTTATGAATCCAAGCTTACTTTGCAAAAAGCGTTGAATGACTCAGCTGATATGACAGAAGATGATATGAAGATTTGTCTATCCTATCGACTACATGATTTTGGGGCTAGAGGTGTATCTTCTGGTGAGAGTGCTGCTATTGGTGGTTTGTCTCACATGTATAATTTCGAGGGTACGGATACTTTAGAGGCAGTTCAATTAGCTCGTAAGTTATTTAAAGCGAAAGCTGGTGCTTCAATACCTGCTAGAGAGCACAGTACAACAACTTGTTATTTACGAGAAGGAGAATATAGTGCGTTTATGAATTCGGTAGATAACTTTGGAGGGGGTACGTTTGCAGTTGTTATCGATTCCTACTCAACCAAAAATGCACTGGAATGGTTACTAACAAATGAAGACTTTCTTGATAAGCTGACAGAGCAAGGTGGGACTTGTGTATTAAGACCCGATTCTGGAAGTCCAATAGATATGGTTATGCTATGTCTTAACACGGCTTGGAAAAAGGTAGGTGGAACTATTAATAGTAAAGGTTTTAAAGTTCTAGACTCACGTTTTCGTGTTATCCAAGGGGATGGCGTTGACGGAGAGGAAATTAAACGCATCACAGAATGGGCAGTTTATGGAAATAAATTCTCTCAAGAAAATTTCCTATATGGAATGGGTGGAGGCTTATTGCAACATTGTGATCGTGATTGGGGACGATGGGCAATGAAGTGTTCAGCTATGGAAGTAAATGGTGAATGGCGTGGTGTATTTAAATCCCCTGAGACAGACCCTACAAAAACTTCTAAAGCTGGACGCTTGGACTTGGTTTTAGAAGAAGGTGTTTATGTCAATAAGGTGTTGGGTGATACAGAAGACTCTTTTGATAACACTGCAATGGTAACAGTTTTCGATTCAGGTGAACGATTAAATCTGCTGACTTTAGATGAGATCCGAAACAACAGTTAAATAATAATAACCTAAACCTCCCTACATTTCGGTGTTCGGAGGTTTTCTTGTTCCCACGATATGGTTTTATTGCACCTACGGCTCAAGTTTTCCCCTCTCTACAAGTAAATTAATTTCAACAAATCTCTCTTTTCCTATTGCTTTCGTGTTTAAAGAGTTTATACTGTGTGTATTGAAATTGATTACGTCACTAAGGAGAAACAAAATGAACGCAATTAAAGTTAGACTATTAAACAACGGTACTTACGATGGATTTGAAGATGTCACATTCCCTGTGGAAGTGGATGCTTATGATATAGAAGACTCTGTTGTGAAAGTACCTTATAAAGAATTACTCCGCATTGGTGGAAGTAAGGAGTATTTTAGTGGTTATGGTAATGAGACAACACTCCCCTTCCATTTGCTAACAGAGTGTGAGAAGGTTGTAGATGGTGGTAGCGCTATAAAAGTACCAAGTATCGCTCAGAACACCCTTACAAAAGCACCAATTATTTGGAACGCCACCTCTCCTCTCGAAGTAGGGATGCTTGTTACTCAAGGTGTGATTAAGCTTTTAGGTGTTAATGGTGACAAAGATGAAGTTGCAGTTGTTGAGAAAGACGGCTGTATTAATATGTACTGGCTAGACGCATTAGAGCACATTAAAACTGAGGAAGAATTGATGCGTGGTAAAGTAGTTGCCTTTGTTAACGATAATCGTCATACTACGACAAGTAAGTTAGTTGATGTGTTGATTGAAGGTGGGTTTAAATTATGAAAGTATTTGAAAGTTTGGATGAATTAAAGAACAGTGTTTTTACTATTTTTCAAGACGATGCTGATTGTGAAAAAGAGTTTCATGGGCAGACACCGTTAGTAGAAAACGACCCTGAAATGTGGGAGGTAGGTGATGACCTTATGGAGCAGATGTGGGATATGTATATGATACTTAAAGATAGTGATATTGAGTTAAAGATAATAATTAGCGAATGTACCACATCAGATTGTGTTGCTGAAGTTCTGTGGGATAACAATCTTGTGTATAAGAAACCTTTTGTCAAACATGGCTTTGGTGGTGTTGAGGAAGTTCTTAGCTTAATATGGTTTAAGTCTAGAGAGGATTTCTATGATAGAGAGGCGATAGACACGCTCTTTAAAGATTTAGAGATTGAGGTTGAAGAAATCTATGAACGAATATTGTAAGGGTTGTGAAGAGGTTGAAGTTGTTACTAAAGAGGGATAGAGGTGAAGTATGCTAACAATAATTAAACAACTAATAGAAAACCCTTATAAACGCTTGTACGCAGGTTTAAGGAGTTACACTACAGAAGACTTGACAGAAGTTAAGAGTTTTATGGATAAGTATAAAATTAAGTACAAACACAAGACGCATTATGATAATGGATTGAAACTTCCTTATAATGGTGTGTTGCATATTAATGTAAGGGGTTAGGTTATGAAAAACACTTACGTGCTAAGAGTTAAAGGTAAAACAAGAGGGCATATCTTCTATGACTACTTGGAGGATACTTTTGAAGATGGTGTGTATTTAGGCTGTAGGTCTATAGGTTGTGAAAAGATGAAATACGCTAACGAGTTTTATTCCTCAGAGGAGGCTAAAGAGTTCAAGGAAGAGTATGATAAAGATGATAATTTTGATATTGTAGGTTATGGGCAAGCTGAAGAGGAATATTGTAGGAATTGAGGGGGTAGTGGTTCAATATAGTGAACCAGTCTTTAATATATTTCCTTTTAAACAATTAAAAGATTTAAACAATCATATACTAACTAAGAAGTTCAAGAGACTTCAAGACTAATACTTAAAAGGTAGGACTTAAAAGGTGACAACGTAATGTAATGAAGTGATACCTTATATTATAATCATAAAAGTTATATTTAATGTTTAATATTAAAGTTACTTAGTCTTTAGGTCTTGTCCTTTTTAATATAGTGATTATTTTAATTCTTTTAATATAATACTAATATAATAGTGTACTCTATATTGAACCACCCTTGCTCACTATAGTGACCCACTTAGCGGATCAATTAGTTGAGCCACTACCTGCACAATATATTGAACCACTATAAAGAAACCTTTTAATATTACCAATAAACTTGCTTATAGACAAGAAAACTGGTATAATTTAATATCAACTAATACTTAGGAGATTGGAATATGGAAAACAAAGTAGATTGGGTAGAAGCAACATTCTTAGCTGACAGGCTATCTAAAGGCTTGTTGACATCTGATGCTATGAGTCAACGTTTGTGTAAGAGTTTAAAGCAAGGTGATGAACAATCTTACCTTACAATGAAAGTTGCACAAGCTATGGTACAATTCAACAAGAAGAGTGGAGGTAAGTCTTAATGAAAATTAACTTCTCTCGTGAAACTTACGAAACACTCTTGTCCGAGGCTACAGAACAAAATTTATCTATAGCTGCACTTATCACAACAATAGTAGAAACACACCAATCAAACAAAGACTCTCACAAAGGAGTAACAAATGGCACAACAATTAGAAAAGGGTTTCTTACAGATCCCTGTAGACGTATTAACAACAACAAAAATTAATGGTAAGTTATTTGGCTTTGCTGAAAAGGCTGTTTATTCTTATTTACTAAATTGGAGTAAGAGTAAAGATAAGGTATTTCCATCAACAAGATTCATGTGCGAGAAACTAGGTATAGGTAGTAGGAATAGCCTGACTAAGTACTTGGATAAACTGGTATGTCATAACCTACTAACTATTAACAAGACTAAAGGTAAATCCTCAGAGTATACTGTTTTAGGTCTTGATGGAGCAACATTAGATAAACCTAAAAGAGAGTCTTTAGTTAGAGGTACCAATCAAGATGTGAGTAGGGTTGATAAGGTTGTTAAGCCTGTACCAAAACCAGAGGTAACAACCCAATTTAATAATTTTCAAGAATATGATCAAGAGGTTTCACTTGATAATTGGGATGAAGATATGGATGGAGTGCCATTTTAAGGAGTAGTGTTATGCCAAACAGCGAGTTAAGAAGTAAATATGTAGATTGGTACAATAGGAATCTTATTAAGTTAGAACACTCTTACTTAGAGTCTTTCACAAAGTACCTGATAGATAACCCCAATTACGGTATTAAATATAGTGGCGGGGATGATGGTACCAAGTTTTATACAATAGACAACACTTTCGAGGTTTATACCTACATAGGTTCGAAGAGGGTGTATGGGTTATGCCCTATCTTCACACAAGGTATGGGGACTGATGGAGCCGAGATCAAACTACCCAACACAACATTTAATAGATTAATAAAGGAAATCAAAGCTACTGTTTATACGGGCATGTCTAAGTACAGATTATCCAGTGAGGAAGGTGTCTATGTGTACGTGCAAGAGCTAAAAAGTCATGAAGGTGATGCCATTAAATATGGGGTTGCTGGTAACACTAAAGTGCGTATGAAAACCCAAAGTGATATAAGTCAGTTCTCACACGAGATACTGTATGAAGTTTGCTTACCTAGTAGAAAAGATGCCCTCGCACTAGAGCGCGATATAAGAAGTATGTTCGGTGGCTACTACGTTGAGAAAGCATGGATGCCAGATGGCTACACAGAAACCTTATCCTATGAACTTAAGGATGAAGTGATTGATTATATTAAGTCTGTAACTAAATAAACACCACTTGACGCAACTCTCTCCATCCACTACAATATCACTGACATTTGGCACGACACTGATATTGTCAGAGAGTTGCAGAGAGTTGCTAAACCCCCCTCCCACCAACAGCCCCACCACAACGCGAAAGCTAAATAAACACTTGACGCAGGTGGTGGTGTTGTGTATAGTAAGGGTTAATTAATTTAAGGAGGTAGTATGAAAGACAGTATAACAGCATTATCATTATTCTCTGGTATAGGAGGTGTAGATTTAGCTTTTGAGGCTGTAGGTGTTGAAACTGTAGCTGTATGTGACGTAGACCCTTTTTGCCAAGAGACACTACAAAGACATTTTACAGAAAGTGTTTTACACAAAGATATTAAAGATTTAGATGGGGGGTTATACGAAGGTGTGGATATTCTAATAACTACACCGCCATGTCAACCAGTAAGTGTAGCAGGAAAAAGAAAAGGAGATGAAGATGGAAGATGGTTGTGGGAAGAAAGTTTACGAATTGTCAGAGAGTCAAAACCCGTTTTCGTATTTGGAGAGAACGTTAAAGGACTCCTTACAAAAGGTATCGAAGGTATCACAAGTGACCTTGAAGGAGAGGGTTACGAAGTCAGGACATACCTACTTGCAGCTTCGGACTGTGGAGCCATTCATCAAAGAGAACGTGTATTCATCGTTGGATTTAAAGATTGGAGATCGATACCCGACACCTCAGGCAATGGATGCAATGGGCGCAAGAGGTTTACCAGCAATGCACAGACTAATGAACGGACAGAGGAAGGGGAGAAAGAAACACAATGCACTAAAAGATGTAGCGGTGTTCGGACTGTACTACCATTCAGACATCAAGATAAGCAATGGGCAACTATCCCCTTTGTTCGTGGAGTGGATGATGGGTTTCCCGAAAAACTGGACAAACCTTGTAAACAAAGAATAAAAGCATTAGGTAATAGTGTAGTTCCTCAACAGGCATTACCTTTTGCAGAGGGTATTGTTACGTTTTTAAAGGAAGTGTACTACAAGGAGAAATAATGAAAACACTTTACACAATAACATGGTACGACCACAAACAACATTACGCTGTTGCATCAGATCCAACTACACTACATTGCTTATGCTCTTACCTTGACAAATCTTCTCACGTAACGCAATGGTGTGTTGAGAATCTTGGAGAAGCTGAGTTTCCTTTCTATCAAGAGAAGCTTTGGAAGAAGTTGAAGATGAATTTTAATGAATGGGTGTTTGATTAGGAGAAGCTTATGATATGTCCAGTATGTGAGAATGGTGAGTTACTTTCCCGTACAAGTTATAACGCTGTCAAATACAGAGGTGAGGAAACTGAAATCCCTGCACACTACAGTGAGTGTAACTCTTGTGGTAGTGATGTAGCCACGTCTAAGCAAACACGAGTTAATAAGAAATTGATGCTTGAGTTTAAAGAAAGTGTTGATGAATTAATAATTAAAGGAGAGATAAAATGAACAAAGAATCTTGGACAGAAAACTGGACTATGGATGATGCAGTGCTATTCACATTCCTGTGTAATATTTACAAACGGTGTGATAAGGTTGAAAGTAATCACTACCCTTCTTCAACCGTATTAAGTTTTGAAATAAGTGGAGAATATATTACTTTTACAGTACCTAATAAGGTTTTAGACGCAGTTAAGATTAAGTTAGAGGAGAAATAAAATGACAACAGAAATAATAGCACTACTCGTAGCGTTCCAGATAAAGCATTTCTTATGCGATTATCCGTTACAAACACAATATATGTTACGGAAAGGTCAGCGGAAAGGTTGGGTTAAGCCTTTGATTGAACATGTTAGCTGCCACTATGTATTTACAGGGTTTATTGCCCTCATATACACTTATATTACAAGCGGCACTCCCAGTTTAATACTGCTTGTAATGTTGCTAGATTTTGTAGTACATTTCACAGTGGATCGCATCAAATCTCATCCTGACTTAGGTGGTAAGTTTGAGAACACATCTCCTAAGTTTTGGTGGTGTTTAGGAGCAGACCAGATGTGCCACCATTTAACGCATTATGTTATTATTTGGATTTTGGTTAGTTAAAGATAATTAAAGAAACTCCTTGCATTAGTTTATAAGGAGTTTATACTATGTGAAATTGAATAATTAAAGGAGAAACAATGAAAACATTAAAAATTGCAGAAACAATAACACTTTCCGAGGAGGAGTCTATTGCTTTCGTAGAGGCGTTAGAGAAGCCAGTTGAAGTTAATAAGAAGTTGTTGGAAGCAGGTAAGAGGTATAAGGGGGTTGAGGATGGAGAGTAAAAGTTTAGGAGAGAAGGTTGGAATTGTAGGTGATCTTCACCTCGGCTGTAAAGGGGGGTCTATAGCCTTTGCTGAATTCCAGCAAAACTACATCATGGAGATGTTAGATTATTATCACTCCATCCAAGTAGACATAATTATACAATTAGGTGACTACGTTGATATAAGACGTTCAATCACAGGGGAGCTGGTACATTGGTTATCAAATACATTTATACCTAAGTTAGCAGAATATGGGATGACTTGGATACAGCTGGCAGGGAATCACTCTCAAGTAAGGCTATCCTCAAACGAACTAACGTGGGATCAACTTTTAGAAGATTTAGCTGTAGTTTATGGAAATTCTTGCGTAAAGGCTATAACGTCACCTACTGACATTAATATCAACGGTCTTGATCTGTGCTGTCTACCTTGGATCAATCCAAATACACATGATTTGACTGTTGAACATATTGAGAAGTCTGAAGCAACTATTTGCTTGGGGCACTTTGAGTTGTCCAATATGTACTTGCTAAAAGGTGCGCTTAGTAAGCATGAAACTATTGATAAAAAACATTTAGCTAAGTTTGAGCAGACGATTAGTGGTCATTACCACACTAGCAGTAGTAGTGGTAACATTTTTTATACTGGAACTCCTTACGCCTTAAATTTCGGGGAATGGGAAGAACCTGCTGAGAATGGTATTTATAGCCTCGATACCTTGACGCAGAAATTAGAGTTCATCCCAAACAAACCAAACCAAAGCATGTTTACCGAAATCAACTACAATTACCAAGAAATAGCATCTTCTCGCAAGGGTAAACTCTGGAATGACGTAGATTATCTTGAAAACGAACTTAACCTCAAGGACAAGATAATACGTGTCATCATAACAGATAGTTCAAATAAATCGCACTATGCTAAATTTATAAAAGCCTTGCGTAGCGTCCAATGCATCAACTATACAATTATAGACACAACTCAATCTATCGAGCTTGAGACTGAGGAAGTAGATGCTAATGATTTCAAAGTTAGTCCAATAGAAATACTACTTGATAAAATCAACACCATTGAGTATAGTGATTGTGATGCTGATGATAAAGAAATTCGTTACGAAGCTATTGGCAATAAACTTAAGAGTGTGTATAATCGTTGCCAAGAAGAATCTAATTTGGTCTAAGGAGAAGATATGAGCATTAAAAACACACCACTCAACTCAAAGTTAACACTTATCAAAGCAACGTGTAAGAATTTCCGTAGTATTGGTGATGAGGTTGTTGAGATTAATTATGCTGAACACAGTAATTTGCTTGTGTCGAGTGAGAATAACGGTAACGGGAAAAGTTCACTATATCTTTATTTACCCTATTTTGCGATCACTGGTGCTTCCTACAAGGCAGGGGATAGTGTCGATAGTCTGATTAACACCGCTACAGGTAAGAATCTTGTTGTTACATTGGAGTTCGCCTCAGCAGGGAAGTTCTTCAAAGTTGAACGTACTCGTAAACCTAATGCTTTAAATTTATACCAACTTATCGGTGATGAATATATTGAGATTCCTAACCTACCTGTTGCATCTAAAGGACGTCAACAACTGTTGTACACTTTAATGAACCTTGATGCTAAGACAGCTGTAAGTACTCTTGAGAATTCTGTATTACTTGGAAGTAAGTTTAACGGTTTTCTCGGCTTAAGCACACCAGAAAGAAGGGAACTTATCGAAACTGTAATGGATTTAGGTATATTTTCATCGCTTAACAAAGAAACTAAAGCTTTACGTGGAGGTTTGATTGTTGAACAGAAACAACTCTTAACTGACATTACAAATCTTGAGTTAAAAGAAGCTCTAGCTGCACAA
>Ga0233411_10000128_pt1 | contig 26169 bp, 24 predicted proteins | sample Na_anoxic_2_MG_FD_179799 | JGI IMG/M metagenome (GOLD analysis project Ga0233411, IMG submission 179799) | Seawater microbial communities from Saanich Inlet, British Columbia, Canada - Na_anoxic_2_MG | ecosystem: Environmental > Aquatic > Marine > Inlet | place: Canada: British Columbia...
GGGGATATTTATAATAAAAATGCTGACATTTTACTACATAACTACCTGCAAAATGACAAATAAGACTTTAACTATAAATTAAATATATTTAAAGTCTCTCCAAACATTATATTAGATGGGTATTCACGAACAATTTTACGATATTGAAACAAAAGCTTGTAAAAAATATGGTGAGAAAACATTGGTATTTTTACAATGTGGTTCTTTTTTTGAAACATATGGGTATAAAAAGGACGGACAATTTCTTAACAAATACTACACCGAATATAGTAGAATATGTGATTTTTGTATGAAAGAAAAGAATATAAAATATAAGGGATTCGATGTCTGGATGATTGGATTTCCTGATTATTGCTTGGAAAAATATGTACCAAAGATGACTAGCGAAGGATTTACAATAGTAATATGGGTCCAAGCAGATGACCCGACAAAAATTCGTTTTGAAAAATGCATTTGTTCACCAGGTACAGATTTTGATAATAACACCAAAGACATTACCAATTATAGTATGTGTATGTGGGTAAAAAAAACTAAATCAATTCTTCTGAATAAAACACCTGAACTCATTTGCGGAATGTCTGCTATAGATATATTAACAGGCGATACACACATTTTCGAATATCGAGAAAAATATTTTCATAATCCAACTACCTTTGATGAAATAGAACGGTTTTATTCTTCCTATAATCCCAATGAAATATTAGTAATATATGAAACTTCTGATGAAGAAATTAAGGATATTTTACAGTTTTCACAAATCGACTGTGATAAAATTCATATGATTCGATTAGATGATGTTAATAATAGTCATCAATCCGTCGCTAAAAAATGTGAGAATCAAACTTATATTAAAGAACAATTGAACCAATTTTACGATATTTTGGAATATCATGTATTTTGTCAGACACATCGGTTGGATGCGCATCAGCTAGCAACACAAGCTTTTTGTTTTCATTTAAATTTCATTTATGGATGTAATCCTAATCTTGTTAAGAAAATCAAGAAACCATTATTCGATAATAAAGGTGACCGTCTTATTTTGGGCAATCATTCATTAAAACAGTTGAACATAATAGGTAATCAACAACATAAAGGCACGTTATCGTCTGTTAGTAATTTTATTAACAAATGTAACACGCCTATGGGAAAAAGGAAACTTCATAATACCTTAATAAACCCGACTAGTAATAGCGACGACCTTCAAAAACAATATGCTATTACAAAATATGTACGGGATAATTATGAATCATTCGAAGATATACGAAATGAGTTGAAAAACATTGGTGATTTTGAACGATTATACAGAAAATTGATTTTACAGCGCGTGGCACCTGCTGAACTCAGTCAATTTCATAATAGTTTAACTATTATACTGGAGATTTACACAACTTTAAAGTCTGATGAACGAATAAATGAGCATATTAAATGCCCCAATCTCTCCACGAAGTGCAAGGAACTGATGAAAATATTGGATGATAATATACTTCTGTCGGAAGCATCTAAAATAGGGACAGTTAAGTTTGACATTAATATCTTTAAAAGAGGAATATTTGCAGACCTAGATAATTTTGAGAAAGAATATGAAGAAAGCAAGGATGAATTAGAATGTTTACGATTATACTTGGAGAGATTTATCGTAAAATACAAAGGAAAGAAGACAAAGCAAATGATCAAAATTCATGAGACAGATAAAAACGGGTTATTTTTATCTATAACTGGAAATCGTTCTAAAATTTTGAAAGAGACGCTCAAAAAAGAAGGAATATATCAGGGAAAACCAATAAAATATACTTCCACTTATAATAATGAGGAAAGAGAACTTATATTTAATCCACATAATGTTCAATACATTAAACATACGAAAAGTAATTTTAGATTAGACAGTGTTCAACTTAATACTATATACCATTCTATTTTTCATGAAAAAGAAAGTTTAAAAGAAGAATTGACTGATGTATATAAAAATTTCATTATATCGTTGCAAGAATACAGTGAACAAATTGAGACAATTGTTAAGTATGTAACAGAATTAGATATGGTTATAACAAAAGCCTATTTGGCTAAGAAATTCAATTATTGTATGCCGGTTATTGATGATTCGGCAAAACAGTCTTTTTTACGAGCCAAAGATATGCGACATATATTAATTGAAAACTTGCAAGAGGATGAAACCTATGTGCCTAATGATATAGAATTGGGAATTGATACAGAGCAAAATGGTATGTTATTATATGGAACCAATGCGGTAGGTAAATCGTCTTTGATTCGTTCTATAGGCATTTGCGTTATTATGGCACAAGCGGGATTATTTGTCCCTTGTTCGGAATTTATATATAAACCTTATAAATCTATATTTACAAGAATATTGGGAAATGATAATCTTTTTAAAGGACTAAGTACATTTGCGGTTGAAATGTCTGAGTTACGCACTATTCTTAATAACGCTACGAAAAATAGTCTAGTACTGGGAGATGAATTATGTAGTGGTACAGAAACTACATCAGCTATGAGTATATTTATGGCGGGTGTTATTCAGTTACATAATAGAGAAGCTTCATTTATTTTCGCCACACATTTTCATGAAATAACACACGAAAATAGATTAAAAAACCTTACAAATCTTTCACTTAAACATATGGCAGTCTATTATGATGCTGAAACAGATTGTTTAATATATGATAGAAAATTACAGGATGGGCCAGGAATAAGTATGTATGGTTTAGAAGTATGTAAATCATTGCATTTGCCAGATGATTTTTTAGAATTGGCAAATAATATAAGAAAGGAGCGTGACAATGATAAGTCGGTATTATCAAGGCAGCCTACGCGTTATAATACAAAAAAACTGAAGGGGGAATGTGAACAATGTGGTGAAGAAGCCGTTGATGCTCATCATTTAGTACCGCAAAAATTAGCTAATAAAGATGGGTTTATAGGAACATTTCATAAGAATCACAAAGCAAATATTATGAATTTATGTAAATCTTGTCATAATAAAGAAACAAAAAACGATACACAAAAACGACGAACAAAAACTACTAAGGGTATGCGACTCCTGGAACGAGAATAAAAAAATACATTTATATATAAATGGTAAAAGATATTGTTCCAATGGCATTTGATTTTATTGAACAACACATTTTAGATATCATACTTGTAGTGTTGTTATTATTCTGCATGGTTATTTACATTGTGTTAAATAATATTAAATTTCCAAAATCACATCCCAAATTGCAAAGAGTAGTAGTTTTAGAGAATTTAGATAATATAGATCCAGAGAAGAAAGATAGTGATACTATTTCCGAAATTGAATCCGAAGTCGAAAAGAAAGCAGAAAAAAAGGTAGAAGTTAGTCAACCTAAAACTACTACTCAAAATCTCAATCTTTGTAGCGGAGGGTTGCAAGATAAAAATAAGGCTTGTATTGCATTAACAACAAAAGATAGTTGTGGTAGCGCGGATTGTTGCATTTGGGCTAAAAAGAAAAAAAGTAAAAACTTTAGCTGTATTGGTGGAGATGAAGGTGGCGCCACATATGACGGACACGATTATGATGCTTATTATTATAAAAATAAGAGATTCCCTACGTCCGATGTTAAAAAGGCAACTAATTAACTTTAGAAATACAATAAAATTGATTTATAGATTATGATATAAATATATAGTATATCATGATCATTCCCGTAAAATGTTTTACCTGTGGTAAGGTTTTAGGAGATAAATATCGGTTTTATGTGAGAGAGGTGCGTAAAGTTAAGAGCTCCAACGATGACTTTAGTAAAGTAACTTATTTAACTCAATCAAATATGGAAAAAACGGCAGAAGGAAAAATTTTAGATAGAATGGGTCTCAATAAAATTTGTTGTCGCAGACATATGTTGACGCATGTTGATATCGAATAATTTCTCTAGCTTATATATATAATGACAATCAAAGGAGGAAGACGCAAACGTACCAAAAAACATAAACGAAGAAAAACAAGACACCATAAGCGTCGTAAAAGACGCCAAACTAAACATAGAATGCGCGGTGGTGCTTTACCAGGCATTTCTCCAGCAGGAGGTTCACCTGCGGCACCTTTTAGTGGTAGATGGGGAGGGAAAATGGCTGCATTCCCACCTGGACCTATGTATAAACCGGGTGTTAATAATGATGCAAAATACTATGGTAAATTGGATGGTGTTATTGCACCCCCAAAGAATACCCACGGAAGTGGTTTCACTCGCAACCACGGTAAAATTAAAGGAGGTCGCAAACGTGTAGGAAGAAAAAGTCGTAAAGGAGGAAGAAAAAGTCGTAAAGGAGGAAGAAAAAGTCGTAAAGGAGGGAGCAAAAGTCGTAAAGGAGGAAATCCTTGCGGTACCAATCGTCACGGGTTAGACTGTATAAGATGTTGTCAACGGACAAGGGGAGGTCCATGTTGGGATGATAAAAAAGGTCAAAGATGTTCCACAAAATGTTGTGACAAGTACGCATACTTTGGAGGAGGCAAAAAAACCCGTAAAGGAGGTCGTGGTCGCCACAAACGTGGAGGCAGCATGTCATCATTTCTAGCAAATAATGTGCCTGGATTTTCAGATGTCCGTGATGTATACTGGAAAGGGGGCGAAGTCTTTAAAAACGGTTATAATACTTGGTTTGGATATGATAAGGCAGATAATACTAGTGCTGGCGTTCAGCCAATAGGTCAATCCAGGGAGGTAGTTAGACCTGAATTGGTTGATATCCCCCAAAAATTGAAAACGGGTGCTTTATCGGCTAAAAAATATTCCGTAGCATAAGTTTATTTCTCTATTTATAATAAGAAATGAACAATTTTGAAAGACAAATTAAATCATTATGTACACCTGCGCAAATATATTTTTTTTTATCAATGTTTAGTATTTTAGCAATTATGAGTCAGAATGCGATGCAAAGTCATATTTATAGAATTGGGGCTTATTCAGTGCCAACTCCATTTACTAATATTGTTACATTTTTAATGAAAATAATTAGTATTGTCATATGGACTTATATTCTTAAATATCTATGCGACAATGGGTTTATGGGTATTGCGTGGTTTTTAGTGTTATTGCCAATTGTATTTATGTTTGTGATGATAGGTGCAGTTATGTTAATACTTACCGAAAATAAAAAAGCAGTTAAACAACAAGTTGCAGCTTTTCAAAAAGCTCACCGCCCGGGTATTCATGCACAATCTCCTCAATAAATTATTAAGTTAATTATTTAATAATTTGCTCAAGAAGGGTTTTAAAAATATATGCTTAACTTATATCAGAAATGGACCAATTCAATGATATACCATGGAAAATTATCAGTATGTATTTTCGAGATAACCCGACTGCTTTAATCGACCATCATTTAGTATCTTACAATGCTTTTTTCGATAAAGGAATCAAACAAGTTCTAAAAGAAAAAAATCCAATTCGTTTTATTAAAGATCAACATGAAAAAAGTAAAGATTTTCAACACCAAGCCTATTTGTATATTGGTGGTAAAAATGCCGATAAACTATATTATGGTAAACCAATAATTTATGATGATAATGATGATGAACATATAATGTATCCAAATGAAGCACGATTGAGAAATATGACTTATGCTTTTACAATTCATGTCGATATAGAAATAGAATTTTTCATAAAATCATATAATGAAAGCGATGTTGTGGTATATGAACATAGTGAAACAGTAATAATTCCAAAAATATATTTAGGTAAATTTCCTATTATGCTTCAATCCGATATGTGTATCTTAAAAAGCCTCTCTCCAGAAGTAAGATATAATATGGGAGAATGTCGTAATGACAAAGGTGGATATTTTATCGTTGATGGCAAAGAGAAGGTAATTATCTGTCAAGAAAAATTTGCTGACAATACTCTTTATATTCAAGAGAAAGCGTCAGATATGTATAGTTTTTCTGCAAATATACGATCTGTTTCAGAAGATGCCTCAAAACCAATAAGAACATTATCAGTAAGAATGGTGGCGGAACAACCATCATCTTCCAACTCACAAATTGTAGTATCTATTCCTAATGTTAGAAAACCGGTACCGTTGTTTATAGTGATGCGCGCACTTGGTATTATTTCAGATAAAGAAATCATGGAATATTGTTTATTGGATATTAAGCAAAATGAAAATTTACTTGATTTATTTAGACCATCTGTTCACGATGCAGGATTGGTTTTTACACAACAAGCTGCTCTAGGTTATATCGCTTCATTAACAAAAGGTAAATCAAACAGTCATACAATTGAGATTTTAATGAATTACTTTTTACCACATATTGGGGAATTAAATTTTAAGCAAAAAGCATTGTATTTAGGATATATCGTTAATAGATTATTACAGGTGGTGACGGGTACAGAAAAACCCACAAACAGAGACAGTTATTTATATAAGAGAATCGAAGTTTCGGGAATGCTAATACGAGATTTATTTGTAGAATATTATAAATTGCAACAAACATCCATTTATAAAAAAATGGATTACGAACATTTTTATAATAAATCAACCCCCAAGTATAAACAAGCTGGTTTTATGAATTTGATTTTAGAAAATGTACCTTTGATATTTGGAGACCGGGTTATTGAAAAAGGATTTCGTAAAGCTTTCAAAGGAGATTGGGGGTCGGAAAAACATACAAAACGACCTGGCTTATTGCAAGATTTAAGTCGCTTATCCTATTGGAGTTTTATAGCACAATTGAGAAAAACAAATATTCACATTGATGCGGATGGTGCGAAGATTATTGGTCCTCGTTGGTTAAACAGTACACAATGGGGTATTTTATGTCCTATTCATACACCGGATGGTGGAAATATTGGTTTCCACAAACATATGGCAATATTTACCAGAATTAGCCCGAAATTATCTGGATATCCATTTATTAAACATTTGCGTTCCATGGGTGTTACATTATTGGAGGAAAGTTCTATTGGATTTCTCTCCAAATCTACAAAGATTTTTGTAAATGGTGCCTGGATTGGTGCTACAGATAATATTGTGGATTTATATAATATTTTAAAGGTCCAACGTCGAAATGGGTTATTTAGTCCATATATAAGTATTAGCTGGAATATTGAACGACAAGAATTAATAATATTAACAGGAGCAGGTAGACCATCTCATCCTTTATTTCATGTAAAAGGAGATACTATTAGTTACCAAGAAGATTCAATCATGGATAAAATTGCAACAGATGCTTTAACGTGGGAAGAAGCTATTACGGGAACAAGGAAGAAAAAAGAAAAGATTAATATTAATAGCGATAAAATTTATAACAAAACAGACTTATATGGTAAAGATGCTAATTTGAAAGAAAGCGAAGCAATTATTGAATATTTGGATACACAGGAAATGGAAGGCGTTAAACTTGCCATGTATACAGAGGAACAATCAAATTATACTAAGAATAAAATTACCCATAAGGAAATGCACCCATCAGCTATCTTAAGTGTGATGGCAAACCAAATTATTTATCCGAGTAATAATCCATATCCTCGTGATTTGTTTTCTTGTGGACAAAGCAAACAGGCAGTGTCCGTTTTTCATACAAATTATCAAAATCGCATGGACAAAACCTCTTATTTCCTGAATTACGGACAAACACCACTAGTCAAAAGTCGATACTTAGATTATGTAACTAAAGAACAACATCCATATGGGATAAATGCGATAGTTGCGGTAATGTGTTACACAGGATATAATGTTGAAGATGCTGTGATTATTAATAAAAATGCATTAGACCGTGGATTATTTAGAACTACTTATATGTCAACATATGAAGCTAGGGAGGAAAAAACTAAGATTGGAAGTATTTCTATTGATAAAAACTTCATGGATGTCAATAATTTTAATGTAGTAGGAAAGCGACCAGGATATGATTACAGTCAATTGGAACCTAAATCTGGACTTATTAAAGAAAATTCATTGGTGAATGATAAAACTATATTAATTGGAATGGCAACAAATACAGTTAGTAGTTCTGATGCTTATATTGATGAATCTATAAAACCAAAGAAAGGGGCATTAGGTTACATAGATAAGTCTTTCATGACAAGAGACGAAGAAGGTGGACGCCTTGCAAAAGTAAGAATACGACATATTCGTATTCCAGCCATAGGGGATAAATTTTCCAGTAGAGCAGGGCAAAAAGGTACAATTGGTATTGTGCTAGAAGAAGCTGATATGCCTACAACCGCAGATGGAATCCGTCCGGATATAATTGTAAATCCTCACGCATTTCCCTCGCGCATGACAATTGGTCATCTGGTAGAATCTTTGATAGGAAAAGTCTGTGCTGTTTATGGTGGTTTTGGCGATTCCACGGCATTTTTGAATAAAGGTCCAAAAGATAAGATATTCGGAGATTTATTGACGAGACAAGGTTATAGTTCTACTGGAAATGAAATTATGTATAATGGAATGACTGGTGAACAATTGGAAACAGAGATTTACATTGGTCCAACCTATTATATGAGATTAAAACATATGGTTAAGGATAAAATTAATTACAGGGCCCGCGGACCTCGTACTGTATTAACAAGACAAACGGTTGGTGGTAGGGCGAACGATGGTGGTTTGAGAATAGGAGAGATGGACCGTGATGCTGTTATTGCCTATGGAATGTCTGGATTTTTACGAGAATCAATGATGGTTCGCGGAGATCAATTTCGAATGGCAATATGTAATAAATCTGGTACTATAGCGGTATACAATGCATCGCGCAATATTTTCTTAAGTCCAATGGTTGATGGGCCTTTGAAATTTGTGGGGAATTTAGAAAACTCATTAAATGTTGTGCCTATTAGTAGATTTGGTCGCAGTTTCAGTATTGTTGATGTTCCTTATGCTTTCAAATTATTATACCAAGAATTATTGTCTATGAATGTGCAGATGCGGTTTATTACCGCAGACAATGTTGATCAATTAGTACCATTAATAAAGACGGATAATCTTGAAAAATTAACCGGAGAAACAAAGCTGATGGATATTGAACAGAAAACATATGATAAAATCAAAGCGGAACACGATAAACCTGTCCCCAGTGCTAAATTTGATACTCCGAGTGAACAAGCAGCACCAGAACAAGAAGGGTGGGGATTTGCACCACAACCATCAATATATGATAATATGCAGTCTTTCGGAATATCTGACACAGTTGAAAGTATGTTTGTCCCGTCAACACAGACACAACCATCTAAAATAATCACAGCATTTAAATCTACAGATAAAGATTTACAACAAGGGGACAAAGTTACTTTTCAAGGTGCAGTGGATCAAGGTTATCCTGCGGATACTATATTTACTGTAAAATGGATTGATTATGACAATGCAGATGCAATGATTGTTGGACCAGATGAAAACGAACCAATAATTGCATACCCAGGTGAATTGGGAGATGTCCCAACCTCTCCACCATATGAACCAACCTCACCAACCTATCATCCAACCTCTCCAACTTATGGACCAACCTCTCCACCATATGAACCAACCTCTCCACCATATGAACCAACCTCTCCAACCTATCATCCAACCTCTCCAACCTATAGGCCGAATTCTCCTGATTATGATCCGAATCAACCAGCCGTAACAGTAACTGATACAAGGACTGTCACTGGTCCACCGGAATTGGTTTTGCCGCCACCACAACAAGGATTTAGGGCATATAATGTACCACCACCATTAGTTGATGAACTTGAAGAAGGAGAAATCGTGGAAAGTTATGATCCTCAAGCGACAACACAGATAAATAGACCAACAGGATGGACACCTGAAACAGACGATGACAGTCCCATTAATTATGAAAGAGGAAAAGCTGAAGGGTCCAAGACGGATGAAGTTATGGAAAATAAGGTAATTCGAACCATTAAAGAAGTTGATGATTCTGGAAAAGACACAATGCCGTTATTAGCGACTGTTGTCGATGAAAAGGAAAAAGAAAGTATATTGGATACAAAAAAAGTAAAAACTATTTAGAATAGATAAATTGAAATCATTTAAAAATATTATTGAATTAATATAAACAGAATGAGTACAAGCTATAGTCCAATTATTTCAAAAGTATATAAATCTAGAATTATACTACTGGAAATTTTAAAAGCCAGAGGTTTTGACACAGATGATTGGGGTGGATTTTCTGTAACTGAAATTCAAACTCTATATAATAACAAACAATTGGATATGCTATTAGAAAATCCTACAACTAATAAAAAAATTTTCATTAAATATCATTTAGCAACACGGTTAGGACCTGTTCATGTTTATGATTATGTGGATGATTTATTTGATATTGAAGATGTATTGACCACTGATGACGATTTGATTATTGTTTCAAAAGATAAGGTTAATACAACTATCCGAGATTTAGTAGAACAGTCATTTATTAAAGATAAGCGATTTGTTAATATTTATAATTTGAATGATTATTTATTTAATATTTTAAATCACACCATGGTGCCGACACACTTAATTTTAGATGATAAGGAAAAAAAGAAAGTTGAACAAAGATATAATGTGACCAAGGATTCGGAGTTTCCTGAAATTTCCAGATTTGATCCAGTAGCAAAAGCCATAGGTCTACGACCAGGAGAACTATGTGAAATTACTCGGTCCTCACCTACAGCAGTACAAACAAAGTATTATCGGCTTTGTTATTAATATCCAAGTATATATATAAATGTCACAATATTCAAAAACGACAAAACAACAATTGGATGCATATAATCGAACCTTTAGTACGACTTTAAATTCAGGCTATAAAAATGCTTTTATTCAATGCAGACAATCTAATGTAAACTGTGATACAATGAAAAGTCAATTAGTTAATGTTCATGATACATTGTCAGATGTGCAAAATTTAGCGGCATCGGTGAAGTCAGTCGTTGATAAAAAGAAAACGACTGTTTCTACTTATGAAAATAGTTTGATAAGTCAAAAGCAGGAATTTGAAGACAAGTTGAAAGATTTAAATAGTATTAATGATGCTGATAATGCTTCAAAAACATTAAGAAAAAATAAAAAAACAAGCATGACATATGAATACTTTACTTTAGCTTATTATGTTTTAACAATTGTATTGGTAATATATTTATTGCATAAACAATATAAATTTTCAGCATTATATTTTCTTGCTGTTTTTTTAGTGATATTATTGGTTATAGCTGGATTGGCATGGTGGGGTATTCCTTATAATTGATTACTGAATTTTATGAAATACATTTTCTATGACTAGTGTATAGAACATGTCATTAAAGGACTTATTGGGATTATTTGACGATAAAAAAACAAATCAAAGTAATGATTTAAATGTTAGTCTCCAGCAAGGGGCTAATTTTAATTCGATGCAATCTCGCATTGAAGCATCTGTTAAACCACGATTAGCTCTTATTGAACAAACTACAGAACCAGGACTTGGTTCAATTATAGAAAACTTTAGTGGAAATTCATCTGAAGCACCATTGGCGAAAGTAAATATGGCTGAATATAAACAATTACAAGATTTAGAAGATAATTTTAATAAAGCGGTATCAGCATATACACAAAAACAAAATGCTTTTATGAAAGTTACAAAAGTAGCCGACGCAGAGTCTTGTAAAGGATGGACATGTTCTACTAATGGACAGTTTTGTCCACCAGACCGTTCAGGAAGTAGTGGTAGTAGTACTGGTTTTTGCTGCCGTGATGGCAAATGGGTAGCCGGCGCTTGTGAACCAGGATACACCAAGGGTGCAAGGAAAAATGAATTAGATGCCATGTTTAAAGCTTTACAAGCAAAAGCTACAGAGCTTCAACAAAAAACAATGGCGTTCCACGGGCAACATCAGCAATTAACAGGTGATAATGGACAACTTAGTCAACAAAAATCCGCGACTTTGCAACAACTCCAAGAATTACAATCACAACAAGCTAGATTAAATAAATTAATGACGGAAGGCGACACCTTAAGCGCTTCAATTCATGATAATACATTACAAATGAATGCAGCATATATGCGTTATTTCGTTTGGTTGGGTGCAGCAATTACTTTAGGATTAGTAGCTATGCATAGGGCAGCAAAATAAAGTAATTAATAATATTCTTTTTTATCTATAATATATAGATAAAAATGTCACATAATATATTAAAAAATATAAATAATGAGGAACAAGACACTTTGGGTCAAATGCAGGCATCATTTAACAACGCCATAGGAAAATCAAATGTTTCTCAAACCAACATGATTTCTAGTTACATATCTGCCAACACAAGCAGGCGCGCCTGCTATAATGCGTGTTCTAAAGGTTGGACTAATGATACCGCATCTTGGGACAGTAAAATTAAAAAGGATGCTTCGGACACCTCGGCAACACCTGACGAGGGATTAAAAGATGTGGTAAATTCATGTAAAGCTGGATGTGATTTAAAATGGCCAGGCATTGTTCAAAATTCACTAGGGGAGTTGGGTGTAGATGCTGGTAAAACGATAGGACAATATACTAGTGCTATTGGCGAAGAGCATGAGATTATTCAATGTAGTGATTTGGCCCAATTTGCCCCAAAAGTCAAGTTGGGAGGTTTGTGTGATGCCAATAATGAATGCGGGAGCAAGGTTTGCGTAAATTGGGGAGGCAAATGTGCACTATCCGGAGAGATGCTTACTGGTAAATCTGGACGATGTGGGTTAGGGATGTCAAGAATCGATGGTTCAAATTATGCCTGGGGCACTACATTTAATTCTATGTGTAAGAAAGAAGTAGAAAAGCTTGGTATAACCAAATGGCCCAGCCGTACTCAATATTTGAAATATCAAGGGACATGGGTTAAATTAAATCCAGGTTGGGGTTTCCCCAGAGCCCCCGATATTGTTGACCAACGACTTAAAGATGGCACCTATATTCAAGATATACCGACCGCTCTCAAAGCTGTCGAAGCCTATGGTGACTATTGCAAAGGGTTTTATCAACAAGAAGGGACTGTTGGATTTATTCTTCAATCAACGGGTGGCGAGAACCCCAAACCGAGTTGGTCACAATTTTTAAACGAAATGTCCTTGTTAAATACCACTCGTATAGAAGGTTTCACGCCAGACAAACAAAGTAATGACAATTTAATTAAAAACCCGAAAATAATGCAAGCTTGGGGAAATTTCTATGGTGCTATTGGAGGAAAAAATATTTCTGCAACCCAGTTTGATAATCCTACATTTCCTATAGCAAAAGCGAATGCTGCGATGAAAATAACTTGTCCAAAAAAATGGGAGAGAAATGTTCAATCTCCAACAGATATCTCTTGTTTCATATCAAACGATGACATTCAAAAACAAGGAGATATAGGTTGGACCGGGACGTCTTATGGATGTAATTTACCAAATAGCAGTAAGAGATATACAACTGAGTGCGCGGATGTTCCTAATAAAAAATATACGTGTTGGCATGTGGGGGCCGTCCCAAAAGACAAGGCCGCATGTAAACCTATCACTGGTAAAGAAATACCTGCCTGTTATGCCTCTGGAGGCAGACCACGAGAAATTGGTTGTCCTGTGCCTGCAAAAATGATAATATGGATTGGTAGACCTAGCCAAAAATATTTTGCGACCAAGGATGATTTAGTTTCTGTTTTGCAACAGGTAGCAACCGAGTTCCCCGATGTACGTTTAGCAGATTCAGCAGAAATGGAAGATCTCATTGCAAAAGACTTAGCTTATTGTGCCTGCGGTTGGCATCGCACCGATGTTTTTAATGGTACGACCTGGAAAACATCGCAATCGGTCGCAAACTTACCTCTTGCAATTAGTTATCCGTCAAACCCTAGTTCTGGTCCTGATTGTGGCGATGGTAAACGAAAAATGATGTCATGTTCCACTACAGGGGGCTTCAACAAAGGAAAGGGTGGGTTGTATGTAACATTTTACGGCACGGAAGAATTTGCAGACCAGAAATTATCCGGACTAGGTTTTACTTCTAAGATAGTAGAGTCACATCAACAGATTGTGGAAAAACCAGTACCAGAAGATTGCGGTGTTTCGAACTTTTCGGCTTGGTCGAAATGTAGCAAACCGTGTGGTCCTGGTAAGCATACACGCACCAGGTATGTAGAAACCGTCCAGAAATGGGGAGGAAAAGCCTGTCCCGTCTTATCAGAAACGCAGGATTGTCAGATTAAACCTTGTCCTATCGACTGCACTGTTTCAGGATTTTCAGGTTGGTCAAAATGTGACAAAGAATGTGGTCCGGGACATGAGATACGCACGAGAACAATAACGCGCAAAGACAAATATGGAGGGAAAATTTGTCCCGAACTATCTGAAAGCCGGGACTGTCAGATTAAGTCTTGTGCTGTTGATTGCGAGGTTTCGGGTTGGTCTTCCTGGTCGGGATGCAGTAAAACTTGCGGTCCAGGAACACAAACATCCACTAGAACTGTAACAACTGCTCCTCAACATGGTGGACAAGCTTGTCCAGCCTTATCTCGATCTCAAAGTTGTAATAACGGAAGGTGCACTTCAATAAGGGTAAGGACTGACTCCTTTGGTGGTGGTGCGTCGGTTACTTCGGGCTACGCATGTAAAAACAGGCCCGACGGAAACGGTCAAATTCATAATACAGTGCAAAGTAGAGCACACGGAACGAGCAGTGACTGTGGTGCACGCGATCAATGCATGTTACAGGTTACGGATGGATGTAATGTGAGAACCCATATGCAAGATCGATGTAAAAGTGCCCGAAACTGGGATGACTGGAGTAGTTTTGTAGCAGGAGTTGGAGGGTCTACCTCAAACCATGGATGCACTTCAACAATCATTTCAGAAAGTTTTGTAGGAGGGATGAAGGAAGGATTTAGAGGAAGAGAAGGTTATGCGCCTTTACAAGGTGATTTTGTTACCGCATGTCAAGATTCAGGAACTCGAGGCGACAAACCAGTTCCTGGTGTGAAACCAACAGGTAACTTTTTAGTAGAAAATCGTAGAAAGGAGAGAGACGAAGCGACAAGACTAAAATCTATGCAACAGCAGATAAAAAACAGCATTAATGAAATGCAGTCAAAAAACTTGGAAGTAAGTTCTCTGTATAGAACAAAAAATACCAATTTGCTAAAACAACTGGCTAGCTACGGAATGGCTAGTCATAAGCTCTTAAATATGAGTACAAATTTTGATACTCTCGGTGCCCAAGAAACAGATAGTCTTTTGAGGAAAAAAAGCGTTGATTTGAGTTATTATCTGTGGCTCACTTTAGCAATTTCTATATTAGGAATCGCTATTACTAAAATTAAATAATAATAAAATTTTTTATGACCTATTATTATATATAATGTCCAAACCAAATTGTCCAGGCTCATCAACGCTTACAGATGATGGAAAAGCATGTGAGGTAAAACTTGATTTTCCTTTGTTTTGTGGTTTAACATCTGACTCCGTACCAGGCTGGCCACGATGTTATTCCGGTGATGGTACGGCTATACAAGTTCCACCCGGACCTGGTGGAGGAGGCTCTTCCACCACTGGAACTGGTAAATCCAAGTTGAAACCTAGTTGTTCCGATATTTTAAATGTACAATATACGGATCTTCTTGATAGTATTAATAATATTCATGCTTTCGAAGGTAAATTATTCGAAGATTTAGAGTCAGTTGAAAATGGCGGAGAATCTAGTATGACAGCTATGGAAATCAAAGGTAGAATTAGCGATTTAAGTAAATTGAGAAATCAATTATATACAGATTTAAATAATATTCTCACTTCTACTCAATGTAACTTGGCTGATAGTCGCCAAAATTTAGCTGATCAAATTGCCATGGTAGATATTGTTAAAAAGGAACTAGATAATGCCGAAAGAGCAATTAAGGAACTAGAAATTATTAGAAACAATCGCCGCCGTATGGTTCAAATCACAGATTACGAAAAACAAAGATTCGGATCGCATAAAAATATATTTAGAACTATTGCCTTTTGTGGTTTAGGAGTTTTGATCAGTGTTTACTTAGTAAACGCCGGTTGGAGATCAATTGGTAAAATGGGTATTGTTGCTTCTATCGCCATTGGAGTTATCTTAACCATGGGCAGTATTTATTACAATTGGTGGAGAAGTGGTATGAACTGGAACAGATTTAACTTTGGTAAATATGCTGCCGCTGGAGCAGGAGGCACAGTATACGAACACGATGTTAAAGCGTTTGAAAAATTATATGGTGATACCAAAACGGAAGTTGGTAACCTAGAACAACAAGCAGAAGCAGAAGGTGATAAAGCATATGCCGCTGGACAAAAAGTGTATGGAGCTGCAACTAAAGTCGTTAGTTCCGCTGCTAGTCAAGCACAAGCGGGGTTAGATGCTAGTACTAAACCTACCACATTACATTAATCTTTTTATTTCTAACTATTATACATTATGACCGATAATAATCAACTTAATACTCAAATGAATAATATGATAAAAGAATTCAATAAACAAAGAGAATCAGGATTTATCTGTGATACTGAATGTCAAAATAATCAAACTATACGAGATTGGCAGCATAAAGTTGTTCAAAAAGAAAATACTTTAGCCAACGCTTCAAAAAATTTATTAAATGCTCAAAGAGAACTGGCTAGTTATGATAGTTCTTATAGACCAACATTTAATACAAATATAAATGAGATGGCTGATAAAGCGATTGATAAACTTCAAACACAATTTGATGCCGCATATAACAGCATAATTCAAGATTTAGATTTTTACGATACACAAATTGCATTTCAAAATTCTCTACTTGATATTAAACGATATCAACAAAATAAATTATATGATGTATCTGGAAGCGTAGCACGCAATGCAGGAGATAATGCAGTTAATCGACGCAAAGCTACTTTTTATTCCAAAGAAACCAGTGTATTAGACCTAACAATTTCTTATCTACAAATTATTTACTGGACTTTATTTGCCATACAAGTCATCGCAGCAGTAATGTTGGTGAAAAATAAAAAAGTTATATTAACAATTGTACTGTTAGCTATCTTTCCATTATATAACACATTATACCCTATCTTGCAACATTTTATTACAGCGCTTAGCTTATTTCCATCTCCATAATATGTAATTATTAACTACTATTATGGATTAAATATTATTAGGTACAACATCCAAGTCTTGTTCAAAAGAATGAATAAGTCTATGTCCTTTAAATCGACCTCGATCACATTTACCTAATTTGGATTCCATAAAATCATATAAATCTTTTCCCTTTGGCACTTTCCCCCCATATAATTCCGTATACCATTCAATAAATTCATTTTGCAGGTCTTTTCTTTTAATAGTACCGCCCTCAACAGGGACAATTCTTTCTTCGAAGAATTGTGCAAAATAATCCTGTTGCATCTTATATTTTTGACTAGCTGCCAATACTTGAGGACAATCCTCTACGACGCCATTTGTTTTAAAAGCTATTTCCACTAACATAGATATAAAATAAGGTGCCCACGCCTCAAATCTACTATCTATATCTTTTACACATTTAAACTGGTATGGATATTTATTTTTTGGAAAATCCTTCTCATTTTCATAAGGTTTATCCAGAAATTTTGATTCAAAATCACATACACGAATCCTCCTCCAAGTACCATCATCTGTACTTTTAATATCAAATAAATGATTTGTACATACAACTAGTGTAAATTGAGGATTAAATGTTATCGTATCACAATAAAGCGCCCTTCCAGATAATGGATCCCCGCCAGTTAACTCTTTCATAACACCCTCATTTATAGCCATATTTTCGGATGGTTCTTGCATACAAGCATAGCGAATGCCTTTTAATTGAGCGATTTCCGGAGAAGCTCCTCCAATAGTTGTTCGTTTACTAGTAACTAATGTAATAGGTACCGTTGCTTTATAATCACCAAGAGCCATACTAACCAAATCTACTAACTTTGATTTACCATTACGACCTGTACCAGTATATATATTAAATACTTGATTTTCATTTGTACCTTTCAAAGATGCTGCCATATGTTGCCACATATACTTATTTAATAAAGGATCTGGAAATAATTGTTCCATAAACTCTGTTATTTCTTTTTTAATACCCATATGTTTTACATTTGTATCATCGATTTTTATATATTCAATATTTGTGCATAAAGACACATAATCATCCGGTTTTGTCATTCTAAATTCTTTTTTCTCAAAATCGATAACTCCATTGGTAAAGCATAATAAATAAGGATTATTATCTAATTTATCGAGAAATAGTTTATCGAAGAAATGTTCCTTAGCTTCTTTCATAATATTATTTTTATTATTAGTTCTTCTCAAATCTAAGCCAATGCCGGCAGTTCTTCCCGCTAATTTCTGCAATTTCTTCATTTCATCATCGTCATCGCTACTGCTTTTGGATTCTGTTGGAGATGGATTTGAATTCATATTAGTCATCCTTTCTACCAGTTCTTTTGCTTTTAATGTGTATTTCAGTGCTAATTGGCTAGATAACTTTTTTCTTAATGTTGTACCAGAATCAATCTCACTCCATCTGCCTCCTACCATTTCATACCATACATTGCTCTTAATACTAACACATTTATATTGATCTCCAAACATTCTGTGTAAAATCCCAGCAATATCATAATCTGGTGGTTTTTCGTGTTCAATCGTTTTATTGATGAAATAGTCAACAGTGTTACATTTAATTCTTTCATATTCTATAGGATTATCCTGCTTACACCACCACATTACAGATCCTCTTGTAAGTTCACAACGTTTTGTATTAAATTCATTTGACCACATTGACCAGTAGCTGGGAATATCTTGAAAATCAAATTTGTCACTTTTTGTCGAAAATAATATCCATGTTGCAAATAATAACTCACAGTCACAAGCGTGTAAAGCCCATCCCACTTTTAACCATTCATCAAATTCAGAGGCTCTGAATTCTGCCAACGCCATTGCAAATTCGTGCACTTCTCGTACTCCATATAAATCATCATTCATTGTAGCTTGTTGCAAATTATTTTTCACGGCTTTCTTTAACGATTCTAGTGTTGTAGGCAGTCTTTGGTTAGTTGTTGCTACTCTATATCTTCTATTCCTAATTGATATTCTATTCCTAGTCCTCACATTATTCCTATTTGCATCGCGTTCATCTGCAGTTTTACATCTCTCTAATACATCGTCTTTCAATTCAAATCTCACATTATCGCTTTTTCTAGCTGAAATCAAATCAAATATTTCATAATGATCAAGCGTGTCGTCCATCATATCTGTATATTCGAATTCATTGTCTTCGGTATCATATTTCATATTCCAATGTTGTATCACTTCATACGCCTCATTTCCCGGTTTTCTTGAACCATATAATTGCCAATTGGTTTTGCCCGTTACTATCCCTTTATCGATAACACTTTCGTAATCATTTTGCAGTGGTAATTCTGATAATATATTATTAATCTCTTCCAATATATATTCGCGCAGCATCATTTGTGCCTCGTGATGGAGGTGAATGCCTATTACAATATGTATACCGTCTTTGGTTACGTCTTCTAATGTGTTAACATTCGGTTTCTCTAAGATAAATACTGGAAATTCTTCATCGGTTATTGTTACTATTTTTTGTAATTGCTCTAAATATAATTCCACTAAATCAGATATATGGTCTGCGTTATGCTGTCGCTCATCAACATCAATCGTATATCTGAAATCTAAATCAATCAATATGGGACCAGTGGTAGGCAACTGAGCTTCTGTCAAGAACTCTTGTTGTTTATTCACAAATACTTTATCACAATAAACAGTTTTGAAATCTTCCTTATCTTCCTCATTAATTATATAAGCTCCTGCATATATATTTAGATCCCTATCTGGAATTCTTGTATGTGTAGAATTAGTACCACTACTACCTCTACATTTATGTTCTTCCAAAAAATCTCTCAAGGATAAAACTTGATTACTCATCTTTTCTGTATATTATCATAGATATTTTTATATCAATTTTATTTTAAGATAGTTTAAATACTTATAATAAATCAACCGCATTACCATCTTATTATTTAAAGTTTACTTATAATTATTTAAACATTTCTAAATAAGATTTATAAATATGAGTTCACATTCAAAATGTATGCCTCCTAAAAATCAGAAAAGACTACTACGTGATGTAGTAAGGCTTATTAAATCACCACTAACAAGCAACGGTATTTACTATTCACACGATGAAGATAATATGTTAAAGGGTTATGCCGTAATATTTGGACCGGATGATTCAATATATCGATATGGGGCCTATATGTTCGAATTTAATTATCCAACAGAATATCCTTTTGTTCCCCCCAAATTAACTTATTTAACCAATGACGGGAAAACTCGATTTAATCCTAATCTTTATAGAAATGGTAAAGTATGTATCTCATTATTGAATACCTGGAAAGGGGAACAATGGACATCCTGTCAAACAATAGAATCAATTCTTCTTAGTTTGGTCGCATTATTGCATAACGAACCACTGCTCAACGAACCCGGTATTAAAAAAACACATCGTGATTTTAAATCATATAACTCTATTATTCAATACAAAAATTATGAAACCGCCATTTTAGGTGTATTAACTCAAAAAATATTACCACCTGCATTTTCTGGATTTTTTTCAATCATTAAAAAACATTTTAAGGAACATGAAAAAATCATACTTACTGAACTGGCACAATTAGAACAATCGAAAAAGAATAAAAAAGAGTTTAAAACATCATTATACAATATGAACCTTTCAGCAAATTATACCGATTTAATAGAGAAAATGAAACTCGCATTTAAAGAGTTTTTAAATTAAATTGAAATAAATATAAAAACTGTCATTATATATATATTAATTATGCACTTTTGTAGTATCTGCCAAAATATGTATTACATTCGTTTAGACGGAGAAGATAGCAACAAACTCATATATTATTGTAGAAAATGTGGACATGAGGATGATACATTAATAGCTACACTGGATAATATATGCGTATCTAAAACTACTGTTAAAAAAAAAGAAGGTGGTGTGAAACATTTAGTTAATGAATATACTAAATTAGATCCAACATTGCCTAGAGTGTCAAATATACCATGTCCTAATGCAGCGTGTATATCCAATAGAGACCATGAAGGAAAGGATGCTAGTGAAGACCAACTTCCTCATGAAGTTATTTATTTGCGTTATAATGATGCTCAACTGAAGTTTGTATATATCTGTAATTTATGTGACACTGTGTGGAAAAGCGCAGAAACTAATTAAATTGAAAAAAAGAATAAATAAATAATGTTATATTAAAATATAATAATGAGCGAAGTTACAGAAACTACCACGCCAGAATTGCCATTTGTAGAAGAAAAAGTATCATCTGAAAGTGATATTGATGAACTAGCAGATGAAAATATTGAAGAGACATCTTCTAAATCAGAAGATGTTGGCGAAGAGGACGAAACCAGCTCTGATGAAGAAGAAGAAGTTGAATCCGAAATGTTGCGAAAATTAGAAAAGGAAGCATATTCTGATATTCTGTCAAATCATCATCCTGAGATTAAACAAAATAACTATAATGACATTTTAGCTATGTGCAAAATTGTCAGAGATGCCAAAGGTATTATTACCGATGGTCTGCATAAAACAATACCTTGGCTAACTAAATATGAGCGAGCACGAGTTTTAGGACTCAGAACAAAACAATTAAATAATGGCGCGGATGCATTTATTGAAATTCCCCCTGGAATGATTAATGGAAATAAGATTGCCATTGAAGAGTTAAATCAAAAGAAAGTGCCATTTATAGTAAGACGACCTATTCCAAATGGTGGTACCGAATATTGGCGTTTAGAAGATTTAGAACTACTAAATTCATATTAAATATATTTCGCCCTAAGAGCACGAAATATATCATCGATTTAAATAAATACGATTTCTGGACAAATAAGAAAATAATTTTTTTTGACTCATTTTATGTGTATTTGGAAACATATTGCCACTCTGTCGTGCCCCAGTAGTTGTTATAGGATTAGGATAACAATTTCCCGAGGTTGCTGGGCATTGAGGAACACGATTAGGTACTATTAAACCAATTGGTCTATACATTTTTGTATTTGTAGTATTCCAATTCCAACGTCCTCTTTGATTTATGGGAAATCCGTTTGGAAAAGCCCCTGGGTCTCTAGACTTAACCCACCCTAAGCAACAATTAGATTCTTTATAATAAGTTTTGTTGTAGGGTGTTGCGGCACTTACATCTATAATTCCTTTGTTTACATAATAACAATGACACCCCGAAGCATCATTGGGTAAATAACCTTGTCTTGCTGGACAATTTGACACATCAATACCGTTACTCATTAATATATATTAAGATAATCCTTTTATTGCACACAAATATTTTTTATCTTCTCCCATTTAACATTGTATACCGTTTGGTCTGTTTATTCCATTTAGCTCTACTCCATCTTCCATATACAGTATTGCCTGGCTGTTTTACAATTTGTGCTTGTCTAAATTTATGCGAGTGTTGTGGAGGATGAGGTTGAATAACTGAATTAGAAGGAATGTTTACATTTTGAAGACATAATAGATCTCCAGAAACATCTTTTTCTAAACAATTATCCCAAGATGATTTTATTACTGTTTTAGTACAACATACACAATTATTTCTATGAGCCATTTGTATTAAAATCGGAAAAAAATATTACAAAGTAATTTAAACAATTCCCTCGATGAGTATTAAATGACAACTTATCAACCACCCTCCACGGCCATTCCTGTCGGTAGCCCATATCAATCAGCATTTCCTGTTACTCAGAACATCAGTGCTACGCAACTTGAGTGCTTTAGTCTTAGAAGAACCGTTAAAATTCTTTGCGGGATCGATATATTTTTTGGTCTATTATATTCATTTTATAATCCTTTTTTTATAATACCTACTCTAATTGCGGTGGGAGGATACTATGGTGCAAAACATTATAACAGTTGTGCCATACTTACTTATCTTATTTTTATTACTCTAGATTGGATGACTAAATTATCTCTTTATATAGCTAATGCCGTTTCTAAAGATCCTAGTTCTATAAATGTTTCTGCGGAAACATGGTGGTGGATTTTTATAATTATATCCACTGTTGTTGATATATGGATATCAAAAATTGTATATAAATATTGGAGATCTTTAAAAAATATGCCTGTATTAGAAATGACAGAGTTGAAAGAATTAACAAATGTACAATATCATTTTGTGTATTGGTAAATTAATTAGTAGATATTCTGTACTACACTACTGGGTGACAAGGGTCTCTCCGGAGCGTTCGGGGGATTTGTTCTATATCCCATGTTCGTTAATATCAAATGATTTCTATTACTAAGTACTTCTGCAACGTCAGCTTCTAGACCAATGGCTCTATTAACTATATCTATATCATTCAAATAAATTCCTAAAAATAACATCAACTGTTTATTTCCTTCTTGATTGATGTTAGATTCAATATGCGAAACTAAATTGCGCGTAGATATTTCTTGTGCTGAGAGCATTGGTTCTTGATTACTCATAATTGATTATATGTAATCTTTATTATTATATATAATCAATTTTTAACACTGCCAATTATTCCCACATAATAAACATGTTACAAATGTTGTCATTGGTTCATCCGCTGACCTAGTTTGCATTTGATAATATGAACACTTTCTTTTTTTGCATTTAAAGCAAAAGAATTCATCTGTTGCTGCCGATAAATCTACAACCCCTTCACTCTTATCACGTTTAATTTTTTTGTCAATTAAATATTTCCATTTTTCCGGAAACAACTCTTGGTGTGTCATAAATGCTAATTCATGTGCTTTGAATTCTCCATTTTTTAGTCGTTTTAATAACTCTTTATTTTTAACAGTAGATTTTGCATTTAAATTTAATAAAAGACCTTTAAATTTATCAACATAAATCATTACAAAAGCTTTGTTATCCCATTTTCTCACAATATTCCTGAGATGCGCAGTTTGGATAGCATAATTAAATATGCCTTTTTCTAAATTAAGAGATAATTTCTTTCTTCTAATTATTTTATTTAGTTTTTTTCTAACATTGGTGCGAAATATATCAGCATTGACTATTTTCATATTATTTTAATAAACAATAAACTATTTATATGCTTATTCAATTTTAATATTCATAAGATTCCTCTTGTAACTCATTATCTGAACCAGAAATTAATGAAGGCATGCTAGAATCTGTTTCTGGGTCTTCATCATTTTCTTCATCATTTTCTTCGCTACAGTCATTGTTTTCTTCATTCTTATCACTTGTATCTTCGTGGTCTTCCTCTTCTTCTGTACCTTCTAATGAATCATCCGTATCTTCATTGTTTGAAGGTATCCACTCCTCCTCTTCCTCATCCGAGTCTCCAGTGTTAAAAGCTACTTCCCCATCCTCTACAACAAACCCATCTTTTTCATAACCTTGTTGAGTTAAATTTTCTGGATCAACGTATTCTTCTTCACTTTCTTCCTCATTATCATCTAAATCTTCAAATCCCCCCATTAATTTCTCATAGATTGTCTTCCATTCCTCAAATGTAAAATCTAGGCAATTTTCCGCAGTGGGATTTTGGTCAGAATGCCTAATAACAACCAATTTCCCGAAGTATAAATCACTATCTACTGGAGGAGGCAACTCATATTTATTTTCCGTATTTGCTCTTCCTGCATTTTTAGAATATACTGATACAAAATCACCTTCATTGATTTTCCAAGTATGTCGTTTTGCAAAATCATTATCTTTTCTAAAACCTGCTTTTTTATAAATATTTTTTAAATCTATGTTTTTTTTCCAATCTAAATCGCATAGTGTCCCGTTCTTTTTTATCACAACTATTTTCATTTCTGTTAAATATGTATGGAATGGGTTTAAATAGTTATTCAATTTATTATTATCATGAGATATTACACAGATAAAGATATTCCTAATAACTGGTCACAAATGCTTATCAAACAACTAACGGAAACACAAAAAGAACAATGGATACTAACCCATGAAGGATTATATAAATATATTAATAATATTTTGCATAAATTTAAATTACGGTTATCAGACAATGAATCAGACAATGAATCATCCATTATTGAAACAAAATCTATAATCAAACCATCAAAAATAAAATGGGTCAAATTTGATACTCTATATAATATTCCTATTAAACATCAGGTTCACGATATGAAAATTTATAGTTATAAATTACATCCTAAAAGCATAACTACATTTATAGTTGAAGAATATGACGGTAATGTAAATGACTATTATTTTGAGAGCGATGAGGCATTTGATAACCATTCATTGCTTGAAGATATTAATTCGTTCTTATCTCTACTTAAGTAATCTCTGAATTATATAATGTTATGGTTTGTAATTCGGCAACTGCTATTATCATTAATTTTGATAGCTATTGTGCATTATATATATGAATTTTTTAAAAATAATTTAACTGAGCCAAAAATTAAAGATTTAGTAAATAAGCCAAAGGTGAAATATGAACAAATTTATAAAAATGTATCCTCTAATATTGAACAAGCTGAATCATCGTCAGATATGAAAGTGGAATTGCAAAATTATCTTCAAGAACTATCAAAAGAAAATAAAGATAATACACCCGATGGAGTGATGACAGGAAATAATTTATTTGGTAATAATTATCAAACTCTTTAAAGGTCTTAAAGAGACATTTATATATTGATATACAAATGAAACTGTCACGACATGATTTATCAAGCTTAATGAAAGACTTTCCTAATGTTGAACTATCTTATGAAAAAAATATACATAAGACAGTTCCCAGTTCCAATATTTATTTAACTATTCCAAAAGGTAAAAAATATTTTGCTTGGTTTAGAAATTGGAAAAAATACAATGTCTGTGTTTTTATGGAATTAGATAAACGACGCAAAAATATACAAACTATTTTTATTATGAACGTCTGTTTTGATCCTTTATTATGTTCTGGTGTAGGAACAATTGTATATGGGACGCTCTTTCATATTAATACATATGCATTTTTAAATGTAGAAGACATTTTCTATTTTAAAGGGTCCAATATATCTGTCAATACACAGTATGAAAAAATAAATATTCTACAAACAATCTTTTCTAATTATCTCAAACCATTAATGTTATCATCATCCGACATAGCATTTGGTTTGCCCATTATTGATACA
>Ga0233411_10000140_pt1 | contig 24334 bp, 14 predicted proteins | sample Na_anoxic_2_MG_FD_179799 | JGI IMG/M metagenome (GOLD analysis project Ga0233411, IMG submission 179799) | Seawater microbial communities from Saanich Inlet, British Columbia, Canada - Na_anoxic_2_MG | ecosystem: Environmental > Aquatic > Marine > Inlet | place: Canada: British Columbia...
CGGCAGTTTGACGAAAGCTGCTAAAATGGCAAAACAAGTAGATAAGTTATGTAACTACAGAGGAACGTGTTCAGGTTGCACCTCTTCTTAAAAAATATTAATAATGGCGTGTAATAGTTGTTTAAATGGGTGCGTAACACCCCAGCATTGCTCGTGTGATTGTAACACATGTGCAGAAGCAAATAGTTGCGATATACCAGTAGGAGATGTTGGCCCCCAGGGGCCCGTTGGTCCTATGGGACCTCCAGGTGCACCTTGTATTCCATGTACAAATGGAGTAGACGGTGAGGATGGGTGTTCTTTAACTGATGTATATATTTCTGATGGAACCGATGGTAATACTGCAGGGGATGTAATAGTAACTACAGGTACAGCAGCACCGTGCCCACAAACTCTTAATGCAGGTAATATCCTTACTACAATATTAGGTCCAGGAGGAGCAGTTCCTGCAGGCGTAATTGTTATGTGGTCTGGGCCTGTTGCTAATATTCCAACGGGATGGGAATTTTGTGATGGAAATAATGGTACTCCAGATTTAAGAGGGCACTTTATTGGTGCTTATGGACAACTAGCAGGACACGCGCCTTTCAACGTCTTAGGCGCTACAGGCGGAACTTTCAATATAAATTTAGCACCAAATCAGATACCAGCTCATACACATGGGGTGGGAGGATATACTGTTACATCTAATGTAACTAATGATATTCATTGCCATAGGTTATGGCTAGCAAAATCAGGTGCAGGTACAGCTCAAGGTAGTTATAGAGATGCGGAATCTGGTAGAAAAACTACCTCAGCTTGGCAGAGTTCAATACAATCACCAACTGGCCCTTGCGGTACAGATAATTATACACATAACCATAATGTAAGTAATACTATGGGAGGACAGTCAGGAAATGGTACCCCAGCACTAAGTGCGCCGAATGGTGGAAATATTAATATAACTAATAAATACTACGTTTTGTGTTTTATTATGAAAATGTAAATAATGGCTATAGCAACTAAAACAGTAATAACAGAATACGATATAACTTATAGATTGAATAAGTTAAAATGTTGCTTTGCTACAAAAGCAGCTGATCTAGTAGATAAACAAAGATATGGGAAAGAGTGTAAAGATGAGTTGTGTAATCTTAAATTACTTGGAGCTTATATAGAAATTGTTGAATGCTATTCAGCACTTCCGTGTAATTGTCAGAGTGAATGGGAATTAGATGGAAGCATAATATGGAATACAACTACTACAATTCCTTACGGAACAGTAGTTAAAGTTCTTCCTAGAAGTACTTCAGTCCCGGGTGAGTTTTTATATATGAGATGGCAAGGAATAAGTACATTAATTCCTCCAGCTGGTATATGTTTCGATCCTATATCAGGGTGGACAACTCCTTGTTTTACAGGAGCACAGGGGATAGGACCAGCTTCGTGGAGTGTTTGTGGAAATATAAAACAAGCATGGGAAGCGAGAGGTTTAGGAAATTGGGATGAAACATTTGTATATAATTATGGAGATATAGTAAAATTTATGGGAGGGGGTATAGGTGTAGATCAATCTAAACGAGGTAACTACTTTATATGTATAACGTCACCAGCAGCAGCTGGGATAGGTTTCCACGAGAGTGGTAACTGGATTGAACTTAAATGTTATCCGAAACAAGAAGTATAAATTAAAAGATAAAGAAAATGTCAGACAGTTTAAATTATGGTAAATGGGTAACAGGTCTTAAACAAGAGACAAATACTTTAGGAGGTGCAACACCTCCTGTTAATGCAAAATGGCACCCTACTGCCCTTACTTCTATTGATGCACCTTATGGTACTTGTACAATTACTGCTAAAGCAGGAGTTACTTATGGAGGAGTTACTTATGCGGCAAACGATATATTATTCAGTTCTGACGGACGAAAAATTTATGACTCTACTGGAGCTGTAATGAATGGCGATCCTGATACCAATGGAGGGTTTTTAGGCGCAACACAAACAATTATAATTGTAGAGGCTCCACCAGCCCTTCAAACAAGTATTGGTAAAACAGGAATATTTTGGGTATTCGTAAATTGTCTATATGATGGGATACGTATTGGTATGATTGATATGACTGGTAATGGAGGATTAGGTACTTTTACAGATTCTTCAAATTCTGCACTTACTCCATCAGGCGGGACCTTAGGAACTGTTAAAGGGAGTGAAGAGGGGGTGTGTACCAGAATGATTGGTACATGTAGTAAAGCAGGGGTACTAAATGCTGTTGATGGTATATGTCTTATATACAAATCTGTAATAAATGATGGGGCTACCAACTGGACTGATAATGGTTGGCGAGCAAATAGAATAAATAAAATAGTAGCAAGTGGTTTTCCAGATATTACAGATGCTGCTGCTGTTGCCGTTCCAAGTGCTGTGGGAATACAAGCAATAGCAGGTACTGATAGTGGTATACATGGTATGGTTTGTATAACACCGGGAGTTACAAATACAGCTCTTGCTGATTTTAGGAAACATAAAATTGCTACTATTTGGAGAAACTATATAGTCCCAACTAATAATCAAGAAACAACTGCTGTTGTAGAATGTTTAACTTTTGACGAAGCTACCTTAGCTATAAGTAACCCTACTACAGTAAATACAAATCAGATGGATGCTGGTGTTAATCAGTGGCCTATGCCTCCATCAACATTCTCAAGATTCTATGCTATGGGGCTAGAGTTTTCACATTCTAGTACTCATGATAATGCATATCTCTATTACCCAAATCTAAATACAACTGTACCAGGAGGAACTCTTGAAATAGTATGGCATGAATTAAATGCTTCAAATGTTTTTTCTCTTACAAATAAGGGTTACATAGAAGTATTAGATAATGCAGGAAATCCAATATGGGGAGGTACTAGTCAAGCTGGAAGAATACTTGCAGGTATATGGAGAGATCCTCAGAAAGATGGTAGGCTCTTTATATCTACTCCAGAAAGAATAGGGAAATTCAATGGGGCAATAAGTAGAGATACTCCTACTTGGTCTGATGAGTTTCCTGAAGAGTGGGGATCTTCAATCTATGTTGGTAATCCAATACAACATTGTATCTTAGAAAATTGTAATGATCCGGTTACTACAGTACCAGCTCAGTTTATGCAGGGAACTCTTGAAGTAGATACTATGTATAGATATGGAGCACCTAGTTTTACTCCGTGTAGTACTTCTGCTGCTGCTTCTCAGAAATATATTGTTAAATGTTGTCCATCTCTTGGATATATGCTTGATGATTCAGCTTCATTATGGAAAGTAGATATAGGCGCAAGTGCTGGAATAACTAATGTAAACCAAGTAACTACTTTTTTATTAACTAATAAAATAGGAATATCTCATGATAGATATAGAGATATGTTGTATGTATGGAGCAGACCAACTCTTGGAAATTCTCTTTCTTATATAAAATATAATACAGATAATAATGTAGCTTTTACTATTCAGTCTATAACTCCTAATGCAGGATATGACGATATTATAGCTATAGATAATAATGTATGGGATGGATTTAAAGCTCCTTCACCTTCTGATCCTGATAATGAAAAGGCTTGTAAGTACCATACATTTATTGCAAAAAAAGCAGGAGTACCAACTACATATAGTATTGGAGTTGTAGATACAATAGCCAATCAACAGCTAGTTCCAGTTACGGCTTGGGATATAGATATAGCTACAGCATTTGGTGGGGCTATCGCAGGAAAACCTCCAACACATATAGCTACAATCAAACAAGTAAATACAACTAGCTCTGAGGCTACTCATTTTGTTACATTTGGAGATAGAATAGCAACACTTGTTAAGCCAGCTGGAACATGGACATTACTTGCAACTACAGCTCCTTCTAATTTTACTTCATTATTTTTCAGAGGATGTAGTACTGCTTTTAATCCAGAACTGTTCTGTTCTTATGGAGCAGTAGGTGCTAATATAAATGGACTTGTAGATCAAGCTACAGGGGCTATATCGGGTACTACAAATTATATAACTGATCCGGGAGGATTTCCATTTCCGTCTTTAATAGTTTCTTCATTATGGCAAAATGGTGCCACATACTTTGCTCATTCTCCTTTATTAATAGACTCAGTTGTAAATGCTAGTGTATATAATGTTTATGATGATATATGTGGTACAGCAAATGATACTTGGAATCAAGATCCTTCACTATCTGAACACGTCGGGTGTTTCGAGTGTGGTGCTACATCTGCCAACTATCATTTATATGCTACTTCATGTTCATGGTATGAGCCTCATATGACCTTTGGGGATTGTAGATTCTGTGAAGAGTCGTTCAAAGAAGACTGTAGAGTATTTCTACCTTGCTGTAATATTACTGGAGGTGGAGGTACAACTTTTGCAAACGGACCAATGCAATTACCAGGGGTAGCAAACACTACTTCTGGATCGTATATACCTGGAACTACATATGGGGTTTCTTTTGGAGCTCTTAATCCACAATGTGTTGTTGCAATAGATCCAGATCCTAAACTCTGGTTTGTTAGTAATAATGAAATGTTTGAAATCAGTGATATAGTAACAGGGCTGTGTGCTATACCTGGTTGGGTAACAGCTACAGGACAGACTTTTAATAATTTAGAAGATATTGCATTTGATAAACATGGTAATGTTTTATGGACCCATTCAGGAAACGACCTTGATTGGGCTTCACCATGGCCAGGTTATTATTCAAATGACGTTAATATAACAACTACATTTACTGTACCCGAAGCATTAGATACTGACTACCATCTAAATAATCATATTATTGCTGCAGACAATATAGTAGGAGTAGCAAGTTTTAAAAAATATACTAATGATATTAACACTGGATTAACTCTAGTTTCAACTCTAACAAATGCTACGATTAATGTAGGACTTGACTTAAGTGTTGATTATAATAGCGGTGATTATTATACATTAGGAGATCAAACTGGAGGGGCTAGTTTGAATGATCTGATGTCTATTGATGATGCTACAGCTAATCATACTTTTATTAGTAACTTAGCTACTGTATGTTCTTTTGGTGCTACACAATATGCTTGTGGTATAGAAAGAGTTAGAGATACAGGAGCAAGTAGTCTTACATATATACTTTCTTGTGTACCTGGGGTTCCAGGAGCAACAAACAGTGCAATGTTTCTTCATACAGTTAATGATACAGGTTTAGTTCAAATAGCAGTTGTACCATTAATGAATCCAACGACTGCTACTAATGAGTGGCCTTCGTCTGGTAGAGGTTTAGCATATAGTGATATATGTAGTAAATGGTTAGCAACTCCTGAACCAACACTTTTATCTGCATTTGCTGATTGTGATACATGCTTAGCTAATCCAAGTACAGATGATTGTTGTTATAAATTAACTAATTGTGTTACAGGTGTAGTACAATATAGTAATCAAAGTATACTAGATCCATATGTTGGGTCAATAATTCAACTTTTAGGAGATACTTGCTGGGAAGTAGAAAGAGTTTCTACTTGTATTAGCCCTATAATAGTTACACTTTCAGCAAATCCAGGACCTTATGTAGACTGTGCAGCTTGTGCAGTTCTTCCTACTCTGTGTTATAGATTACCAAATTGTAATGATCCAACTGATATATTATATACAGACGATGCTTTAACTCCAACTATAACTGCTCCTTATACTTCTGGAATGACAGTACAATTAAATGGTGAATGTTTCTGTAGAGAAATAATACTAAATACATGTACAGGTGGTGAGGTAGCATTAACTATACAAAATACATTACCAGACTGTAGTACATACTGTCATTTTTATATACGATTACAGAATTGTATTACAGGACAAATAGTGAGTGTAGATTATAATACTTCTCCTACCGTAGTAGCGGCAGCGGGAGGAATTCAAGCGTATGAAATAACTGTTGGCGGAGTGGTTCCAGACTTAGTTAATTTATGTTGGGAAAAATTACCTGATTGTCAGGGGCCTGTAATGACAGTTTATCCGATAGGAGTAATAACAACTACCCATGCGAACTGCCAAGTTTGTGATGCGCAAGGTGCAACTTGTGTAGTAGTATCGCATTGTTGTGGTGATGATTATGTATTACCACAAATAGTTGAGACAACAACAGGAATAACAAATGCAGATATAGGATCAGTAGTTCAAGCCGATATTACAGTAGGTGGTATCATATATTCTGGGTGTTGGGAAGTAAGCGCAAATTCTCCAGTAGGTGATTGTACAAACTCATTACCTAACGCTGATGTAACTGCAATTAATACATCTACAGTGGGAACTGGTAATTATCCAGACTGTACTTATTGCCCAATAGATCCATGCCCTGTTAATTGTGTTTTACTAGAAGACTGTGCTGATCCTAGTAATACTTTAACAGTAGATGGTGCAACAGGAGTAACTATAGGAACAGATGTTGTAGAAATAGGTGGATGGCCAGGATGTTGGAAAATGTGTGTTTCGGCGGGTAATCCAGTAGCAGGTACACATTGGTATTATGGAGAAGCATTAGGAGTAGACTTTTCTTCAGGGGCGGCTGTATCAAGTTTTGTTGGTGCTTCTCAGATGGCAAATTACAATTCAAGTAATGCAGCAGCTAGTAATGCTTATACATTTAGAGGGGCGGCTGTCCACTCATCAACAGGAAATGCTACTATAGGTGGTCATGCATTTGTTGCCGGAGACTTAATGTTTTATACAGATGGTCATTGGATATATGATAGAACGCACACTAAAATGAATTTAGATACAGGGCCTGTACATGAAGGAGATGCAAATGTAGCTGAAGTTGGTGGAGAAGGAAAAACATTCCCAGCTCAAGGAGCAGTTATTATACCAGTAGCAAGTGGGGGAAATACAAATAATGTATGGCATCAATATTATGTAATACAAAACTCAGCAGGAGATGGCCCAATAAAATGGTCTATTGTTGATATGACTTTAAATGGCGGACAAGGAGAAGTCTTAGCTGCATCTGTTAATACTACACTATTAGCTAAAGCATCTGAGTTTATGTGTGTTAATACAACTACGGGAATAGGCTCTGCTGCCTATTGGCATTTCTTCTATGTTCCCAGTATGAGTAGTAATCTAGATTGGGCTAATCAACATATTGCAGCTATAAAATTTGATAATGCCGGAATAAGCGCATCATTCGTAGCAGTAGATATGGGCGCTGGTATTATGAATAATTCAACTCTTAAATCAATAGGAGCTGGAGAACTACTTGTTAATCAAACAAATGATATAATAGTACTTAGAATTCAGGAGGATTTAGCAGCAGAAGCAAAGAATTGGACAGTATTTGTATGGGGATTAAACCCGGTAACAGCTTTATCTGCTACGGCACAGCTTGGATGGATGATGAATAATGGTTATAATGGAGGAGCTAACAACGGTGTGTATTCTTGGATTGTAGGAGGAATGTTCCAAGAACAAGTTGAAAGTATAGCAGGCCATTGTTATGAGGGACTTACAGCTATTAATAATGCTAGAACAGTTGCATTTAGTCCTAATGGAAATATTATATGGTTTAGTACTGCAACTTACTACGACACTGCTACTCCATATACAGTACCAGATGCTAAAGCTGGGTACAGTTTACACGCTTTCAATTTAAAAAAATATGCTCAAGATATGTGGGCAGCTGGAGCATTCCTGATTCCAACTGTTACTACTGATGCTGCCATATTTGATACTGGAGCAGACCATATTTGGTCTCCTCCTGGTTCTGGCTGGTCTGGATCTTGTAACAGCTATAAAGTATTTCCAGATGCAAATTCTGGAACTGGATGGTATGGAGGTTACGATGATACTAGATGTCATACTGTTATTGTAGATTTAACATGTGCGCCTGATGGTAAGCTGTGGTTAAATCTAGTAGAACAAGAATTTAATGTGCCTTGGCAACAATCAGTAGGACAAGGTCAACAAATTACAAACTCATTATTAAGATTAGATGATCCTAATAATGCATTCTCAGTTCAAGAAGGTATGCTAGGTAATATACCTGTTCCTTCTTTTGATATAGGAGGAAGAAGAATGGGTGAAAGGTTCCCAGTATGGTTAAACATGCCGTGTCCTTGTGATCCACTTAATGTTGTTAGTCCAGTGACTATTACAACTACACACAATGATTGTACAGATTGTGCTGTACCACCAGGAGATTGTTATATATTAACAGAATGTGATTGTACGGGAGGTTCGGCTGGATATAATTCTTGTTCAGTAAATGATCCAACAACGATGCCTCCGAATATGATTACATACGGAAAGTCTTGGTCACCAACTTGTAGTGCATCAGGACCAGAAAGATGGTCACAAATAGTAAGTGCTGTAATGGCATTAGCTGGTGGAGTCAATCAAACTATAAATATGAGTTATAGCTTTATCAATGATGGAGCTACATTCCCAATAGGTATCCCTGGATTTGGACCAGCGGTAGCTGTAGAGCAGGGACCGGGTACAGCTAATCCAACAGGTGTAAGCCCAACGTGTGCCGCTTATAATAAAACATATCAAATTACACATGCACAGTTTAAAACAGAAATACAAACAATGTTTGCTGAGATTAAAGCTATGTTTGAAGGTATGTTTAATACTAATTGTGGATATAACGCAAACTTAATTATTAACTTTACAGATTTAGGATATGAAACTGGATACACTGCAGGTGATCCAGCGATGGGAACAAATACTATAACGGCATGGAACGGAACTTCGTTTACAGATTCAAATGGTGTAGCAGGAATAGGAGACTTTAGAGTTGGACTTTCAGACTTTGGAGTTCTAGATCCTGCAGGTGGAACAGGTTGTGGAAACTCCGGAGGGGCTTCAGGAATATTAGGATTATGTTTTACAGGAGATATAAATAATAACATTACAGGGATTACTAAAACTTCTCCAGAAGTAGGTTTATTATTATTTGATGTAAATGAGGATTGGAGAAAAGCAGGAGATGCAGTAGTAGCAAACTCATTCTCTTTAATTAGAGTAGGTATGCATGAAATACTTCATGCGTTTGGATTTGGTCACGATTTCTTAACATTTGGTGGAGTAGGGCCAGCAGGAGATTGTACTGCTCTTTGTGATTGTCCTTGTTATCAAAGTAAGTCGAGTTGTCCTGGATTGAATCACTGTGAAACCTTTCCTGGTTCTGGTGTTTGGGTTCCATGTTGTCCAGGAATTATGCCTAATTCAGATGCTTTAATGGGGCCATTCGCAACTACAGCCTCTTTTGCTACTGAGTTTCCTACAGGACTACTCGGACCTGAAGGTATATATGATAGAAGAGCTGCTTGTGGAATATATGGAAATTCAGATCTAAATTATGCATGTCAAGATGGTGTATGTTTAGGAGGTTCTGGATGTGTATATGTAACACATTATTCAGATGATCCAACTTTAGCGGGCTATGTAGGAGGAGTAGTAGTTTGGGATGATGGTTCTGCTGCGGGAGAAAGATGTTGGGAAGTAGATATAGTACAACCATGCCCAGGAGGAGTTACATTAATTAATCCAGTAAATATTACTGGAGGAGATCCTACTTGGGATTGTAATGATTGTACAGTAGGAAGTAATGATTGTTATACATTAGATTTATGTCCATGTACTACTGTTATGGGGGCACCACAACAAGTAATTACAACTACAGATTTATCACAATGGTGTTATGGTACTATAGGTAATGGAACAGTAATAGAAATAGACTTATATCCAGGAGCTTGTTATGAGATTAATTGTACTCCTCAACCCTGTCCTGTTGCAGGAGCAGTAGTTGTGGTAGTAACTAATTCATATCAAGACTGTACACAATGCTGTGATGATAACAATCAATGTTATCAATTATGTCCTTGTGGGCAAGCAACCGCAACAGTAGATACTTGTTCTGCTCTCACTGAGATAATGGTAGGAGTATCAACCTCTAAAGGAATGGCATTACAGTTTATTTCTGATGTTGCTAATTCTCCATTAAATAGTACAGATATGGCTACATTAACATATGGTAATAATATTCAACCTCCAGGACCAAATCCATGTATAGCTCCAGGTGGAGGACATATGAGACTTTTCCCTCCTGTTTTACCTAATAATGGAACTTTTACTTGTTATGAACCTGGTACCCTTACTCCCCCTCCGGGAATAGCAGCAGGTTATAACAAATGGACTGATTTCTTAGCTGATCTTGTGGGACTTGGTGTAGCCGGAGTTTCAAATCCTGCGACACCGTATTTAGGTATTGCTTCATTAATAAAAGTTCATTTTGGGTTACCGAGCATTCCACCTTTCGCTATTACGCAGGATAGATGTGCATGTACAACTACAGCTCCTTGTACAGTAGTTACTAATGACTTATCAGCTGAACTAGGACAAGTTGTAACAATAGGACCAGGTGCTCCAGGAATCTTAGATACTGATGGGGTAGATTGCTATGATGTTGAGCTTTGTGGTCCTTGTAATACACCATCATGTACTCCAGTAGGACCTGTTACAGTAACAGGACTTTATCAAGATTGCAATGATTGTGGAGGTGCAACACTATGTGATTGTTATCAATTAATAGATTGTGAAGATGCAAATAATATAATAAATAATGTATGCCAAAGTGCTGATTTAGCTTTAGCATATAGTACAGGAGGAGTAATAAAAATAAATGGTAATTCAGCTCAATGTTGGATAGTAGAATGTGAGGACCCTTCAATATGTGATCCAGCTACATGTGTAACAGTAGCAGTAACAGGAAGTTATGTAGATTGTTTTGCCTGTACAGGAAGTTATTGTTATGAATGTGCAGGTCCTGGAAGTTGCTTATGTACAGTAGCTGCAGGATGTGGACCAGGTACTTATCCAGATTGTCCTACAATGTTCCTTAATGAAACTGATTGTTGTCCGACAGAATTAGGATATAATTGTGTAGGGCCAGCAACTGGACCTTGCGCTTGTGAACCATGTTATACTTTACCTTGCGATTATGCAACTCTTCCTCTATGCCAGAATGCTCCATTACCAAGTTGTTGTTCAACTATTGATGAAAGTTATGATTGTCTTTGGGATGTAGGTACAGCTAGTTATATATGTGTTGACCCAGGAAATGGTACTGGAGATTTTACAAGTCTTGTAGATTGTCAGACTGCAGTAATTAATAATGTTCAACCATGTTATGTAGAGTCATGGAATTGTGTAACAAATAATGGAGTAAGTGTTTGTACTGACCCAGGAGATGGAAGTGGTACTTGGAATAATACTAATGGAGGATTAGTTGCATGTCAGGCATGTAATGGATGTCCAGCAGATCCTACTTGTGTAGGAGTTATACCTAACTATGATTGTGACCCAGCATTTGGATGTGTTACTAATTATGCGGGAACAGGAGAATATACGACTTTACAAGAGTGTGTAGAAGACTGTGATAGTCATGATCCAGAAGAAGGAACTTTCGAAGCAGAGTGTGAAAACTGTTTAGATGAAATAGATATGAAAAAGTTCTTTGATAAAGTTGCAGATGTTTGTGATGACTGTAATGTTCCATTTGGACTAACAGACCAAGAAGTAACTTGTGATACAGGATGCTTTGGTAATAGTAATATATATGTATTCTTAGATGTAACTTCAACATTTGGCGGAACATATTTAAATAGATTACAAGAATGTATCAACTTTAAACAAAATACAATAATACCAGCTTTCCAACAATTACAAGCTGACTACCCTTCTTATACAGGGCACCTATATATAATACCAGGGGCATGGCCACACGGATCACTGTTTGGTCCATGTAATAATTGTAATGGTACTGGAGCTGCTGCACCAGGTAGTCCTACAGCGCCAGAAGATTGGTTAGCATGGACACAATATCCACTAAGTGGTAATAAGGGAGCAAATGGATCCGGAGTAAATCCAATGGCTACAGGAACTTTACCTACGGCCCAAAGAGTAATTATGGGGCACACTATGGTAAATGGAGTAGGGGGAGCACCAATCAACTGTAATGGAACAGCTTATGATGCAGCTACACACGGCCCACTATTAGAAAGTTTGATGGTTCTACCAGGCTCTTATGCAACTGATGGATTTACTCAAGTTAATCCTTGGCAAGACGGATTAGGTAAAGAAGGTATGAGTGATCCTTATCATGAATTCCAAGGAGGAGATATAGACTCAGTAGTTATAATATTCCAAGATGAATCAAGAACACCTGGAAATTATGGATACTATGAAGATATTGCAGGAAGTAATCAATCTGGAGGTATATGTAGTGCAGCTACATGGGCTGGAGTACCAGCAACTACTTGGAACAGTCTGGGTACGGATCCAGGAAATGTATTGGCTCCACAATGGAAAACAGATTATAATAACTATATGTCCTTACATCAATATGGATGGGATGTTAATGGAGTTGCTAATTTAAATCCTTGGGTTACAACTCAGAAAACTATGATTTATGCAGGTTCACATGATACTCCAAATTTTGTAGCACAAGCAAAAATAGGATTTCTTTATCATATGTTTGGTGCTGTAGGTGCGCAGGTTATGGGCGCAAATATTAGTTATCAAGGTCATATAAGTTGCGCTGATTATGTAGGTGTACCAGCAGCATTTGGATTTGACACTTTTGTAGCAACAGATGTTACTATACCTAATCCGTATATGGGGGCTTCTGCAGGAGGCGATCCATCATTACCAACGGGGTATCAAGGAGGTTCATTAAGTAATTATGGAATGGCTTTCCATATTCCAGATTATCCAATAGCGCAATTAAACTCTTCAATGCTGTATGAATTATGGAAAGAATATTTATCAGATTGTTAAATGTGAAAAAGTTTTTATATATTTGCCGAATGTTTAAAGGTAAAAAGTCAAAATATTATTGGGATGTAACTAGAAACATGAGTTATGAACAAGCCCAAGAACATGAAAGAAAGAAGTTAGTAAAGAAAATAATTAATAAATTTAAAAATAAAAAATAATGGGTATAGAAAAGACAGACATTACGATGTTTAGCAAAGTCGCGTCTCTAGGAGCACGTTTCTTCGAGAAATTTGTATCGACAAAAGCTATGAATAAAAAAATAACAGAGATGAATAACATAGGATTACGTGATGTAATCATTGCTACATCAGTATCACAAACTACAGACTTTGGAAGTCTTAAGGTTGGAGATCATGTTATTATCATTAAGCCTGCTGCAGGAAATGCACAGTTTGTGACTATCGCAGTAGCAGGAGATTTAGGAACAGCAGCAGTAGCTGGACAGTTATATATAGTTATAACTCCAAGTATGTAATAATAATTAATATTAATTTAAAAACAATAACATGAGTACAAAAGTAAAGACGTTAAAAGTAGAAAAGAAAGAAACAGAAGGGACTGAAATAACAAACAGAGACCTACTAACTATTAGTCAAGGACTAGCTTACATTAATAGTAAAGAATCTAAAGTATGGCATACAATAACTAAGAATTTAGATAGTATTGCAAGTGCTGTAGATATAATTAATGCAGAGCATAAAGCTTTAACTGATGAGCTAGCTACTAAAGACGAAACAGGAACACCTGTTAAGTCAGAGAATAATCAAATTGAATTTGGTGATAACTTAGAAAAAGCCAATAAAAGATGGGACTCTGTTCTTAGCAAGAAAGTTACTGTAACCTTATTTCAAATAAATTTAGAAGATGTTGTAGATCTTAATCTAGATGCAAATATTATGAAACCTTTACTAGGATTAGTTGTAGTGGAATAAAAACATAAAGTTAATGGGAAGACGAATAACAAACTTAGAATTAGATGAGAAACTAGCGGATATAAAAGAAGATGTTAGATTTATAAAAACAAAACTTTTAGATCCAGATGTAGGAGTAACAGCTAGAGTGAATAAGAATACGTCTTTTCGTAAATCAACTACAAAGGTTTTATTTTCAATTTGGGTAGCACTTGCGGGAGTGTTAACTAAATTAATATTTTGGAACTAATGGAAAAGAATAAAATATGGATAATAGCTTTAATAGCTCTTTTTCTATATATTATTAATTCAGAGGGGTGTAGAACTAATACTGATGATATTGTAATAACTGAAACTGATACTATTAGAACTACATTTGTAGATACAGTTTTGTTTATAGATACAATAGTTCATACAGTAGTTGTAACTATTGATGATCCATTAATAATAAATGATAGTGTAAAAGAATATACTAATGATTTTACAGATAGTTTATTAACAGGATCTGTATGGACACAGGTTCAAGGAAGTATGCTGAATCAGAAGATTGATTATATACCAAAGTTTCCACAGTATATCTTTCAGATTGATACAGTAATTATTAACAATAATCAAACTATTATTAGACAACCGTCTAGTTTTAGTTTGAATGTAGGTCTTGAAGTAGGAGGGAATGCTGATAAATTCAACTTCTCTCCTATGTTAGGCTTAACAGATAAAAGAGGTACTTCTTACTCTTATAGATACGGAGTTCTTGATAAAACTCATAATATAGGATTAATGTATAATATAAAAATAAAAAAATAATGAGTATATTAGATAGGTATAGAAAAACAAAAAATGGACGTACACCAATAAAGGGTCGTCATGGTTCTAATCTAGATTGGAAATTTAATCAAGTATTAGCAGAACTTGAGGCTAATACAGTGAGTGATGTAATTTCTAAATCAGATATTGGAACGACTACTGATCAACTTGCAGCAGCAACAACTTTAATAACAAATCTTACTGCGACTGTAGCTACACTAACTGCAGATGTAGCTGCGTTGAAAGCTATTCACGGTATACGATAACTTAATGAAATAAAAATATGATATTACAGATCACGTATGAAGGTCAACTGGTAGGACGTTACCAGAGCATAACAGAAGCGTCAGATAAAACAGATATTGATAAAGGAAGTATCTGTAGAGTGTTAAAAGGTCAGCGTAAAAGTGCTGGAGGATTTAAATGGGAACGAGAAGAAGATGAAATTGATAATGATAATATCAATATGAATGATTCTGATTTTAACTCCTTGCTAACAGCAGAAGGATTAGACCGATCCAACGTCAAGTCTGTGAAGATATGGCAAACAATGAGGGGTCAAACTCGTTACTCTATAGTAACAAAAGAGGGAGATCAAGCAATGAGAGATGTTAAAGATGAGTTCTTTGAAAGTTTAAAATCTATATCCCCTACGACTTTAAAAAGATCGTATGATATAAAAAAGGAGAGTCCTATTGTATATGAAATATCTTTACCGGATATTCATTATGGTAAGAGGACTGGTATTAGTCCGGAGCAAGCTGAAGTTAATTATATGAATTCAATTCAAGAATTACATCAGAGAGCAAAAGGATTAAATATAGAAAGATTCTTATTGCCTATAGGTAATGATGGAATGAATTCTGAAGGTGCTAGTAGAGCCACAACAAAAGGAACTCCTCAAGATGATACAATGGATTGGCAGCAATCTTTTGTTGGATATACAAAACTAATGATAAAAGCTATAAATTATCTAAGTCAGTATGCTCCAGTAGATGTTGTTGTTATTCAGGGTAATCACGATCATGAACGTATGTTCTATGCAGGTGAAGTTTTATCTGCGTGGTATATGAAAGATGATAATGTTACTGTAGACAATGATACAGAAGGGAGAAAGTATTATGAGTATGGAACTAACATGATTATGTTTACTCATGGGGATAAAGAGAAAGCTGCAAATATGCCACTTATAATGGCTACAGAGCAGCCAATGATGTTTGCACGAACTAAGTTTAGAGAAGTTCATTGTGGGCATCTACATAAAGAAATGGTTAACGAGTATAGAGGAATCAAAGTAAGATTTATTCCTTCAATATGCGCTAACGATTCTTGGCACAAACTGATGGGTTATTCCGCATCGAGATGTGCTCAAGCATATATTTGGAATAAGGAGAAAGGATGTGAGGGTTATTTACAGGTAAATATTTAAACTAATGGTAAATTTAAACACAATAGTATACGACATAATTAATACAGCATACGGCGGTGAAAGTACTGACGATGCTGATATAAGTTTTAGACAAGTAGCATATTGGATAAAGCAGGAGAGATCTCTTTTGTTATCTCAAATGTTAGGAAAGAAAATGAGAGTTGCTGCGTCTTGTGTGGAATATATTAACTGTGTTCATTTAACACCGGTTGATGCTTCAGAATGCTGTGAGATTGATCTGGGAGTCCACGTGCTTAAATCTATAAATCCCATCCCTACATCAGTTCAACGAAATGGTAGAGACAGTATATTGGCCGTAGAATCTTTAGATGGTATGAGGCCATTTTCTGAAACTACAGATACCAGACGTAAATGGAATAAGTATAATAAATATACAAATTCTAAACAACGTTGGTATATTAAAAACAACCACTTATATGTAAGCTGCGATATGAGAATAGACGCTGTTAAAGTCACAGGGATTTTTGAAGACCCTGAAGATGTTTGGAAGATGAACTATTGTACATCGTCAGAGAATCCTATCCTTTCATCTTGTGAGTATGACTGGGACTTTCCTTTTCCTATTTCCTTATCTATGGCAGAACAGGTTGCTAGTATAATATTACAGAAAAGAATTTCAATAATTTTAAATGCACCAAGCGATGACGAAAACAACGCAAAGGAGGATACCGCAGTGCGGGGAACTCCTAACCAAGGCAAAGCAAACTAGTTGTACACTAGTTCAAGCTTATAAGGAGTATGATGATTTTTATGACGTAGGTTATAAAAAGTATAGAAGTATATGTGAAAATTTTAATAAATTAATCATAGACGAAATCCTCCTAAAAGCTAAAGAGTTTAAAATGCCTCATAGATTGGGATCACTTCGAATACTAAAAAAAGAAATGAATTATTCAGCAGGCAAGAATAAATTAAAAATAAATTGGCAAGAGACTAATAAACATAAGAAGGTTGTTTATCATCTAAACGATCATACAGATGGATTTAATTATAGATGGTTTTGGTCAAAGAAAAACGCTATAGTAAAGAATAAAACTATATATAGTTTTCAAGCTACTCGAACTAATAAAAGAAGATTAGCTTCTTTATTAAAAGGGAAAAAAGTGGACTATTATGAATAGATAAAAAAAGTTTAAATGATATATAAATTTACATCCATAAAAGAAATAATAGAAGGTGTCTATAGAGATACTCAAATTCATGAAGAGTTAGATATTTGGGACGTGATAGAGTGGGGAGGAGAAGCCTTAGAATTAATCGGAGCGGGGCTAGCGTATGAAGAACTAGTAGCTGAGATTTGTGTAAAAGAACATAGAGCCCCTCTTCCTTGTAACCTACATATTATGGATTCTATATCTTATAACGGTAATCCTTTAAAGTTATGTACAGGAACTTTTGGAGCTATTTCTACATCGCCAACAAGCGGTACTACAAATTTTATAGATGGCAAACAAGTAAATAAAGATAACTTTCCTATGCAAGGAAGTACTATAAATCAAGGAGGAGATTGTTATTATATTAATGATAATTTTGTTGTTACTTCTTTTGAGAGCGGATGTATCTTGATGGCATTCAGGGGAATCAAAGTAGATCATGAAGGCTATCCAATGGTTCCAGATAATGTAAGTTATAAAAAAGCTTTAAAAGCATACATAACTATGATGATTGATAGAATAGGATGGAGAAAAGGAACTATGCCAGAAAATCTATATAGAGATAGTCAAAGAGATTGGGAGTGGTATGTTAAACAAGCTAGAGGTTCGGCTAACATGCCTAATCTAGATATGATGGATAACATCAGATTACAATGGTTAAAATTAAAACCATCACAAACAGCACATCAAACTTTTTATACTGACCTAGGAAATCAAGAACGTAGAAAAGTAGGCTAATGGCAAAAAAGAATCAAGATGAAAATAAAATACCTGTAAGCTTAAATACTTTTTATCAAGGTATGAATCAGGATATTTCTAAATATGCTATGAAAAGTGATCAGTACTACGAAGCTAACAATATTAGAATAGTAGCAAATTCTGGAAAGGAGGGAGCTGCTATGGTTAATATTGAAGGTAATGATTTTATGCTTGAAATTCCAACGTCTCCTAAAGTTATAAAAATCGGATTAAGCGAAGGGACAGACTTATCAGGATTAACTTGGAGTATGACTGTTGATGTTTCTGTAGGAGGACTTGGTAATTATAGTATTACTATTACTAATACTGGAGGTAATCCAATATTACAGTTAGCATCAACACTAGTAGATATTACTGCAGGGGCGTGGAGTTTAAATGGGGTTGTATTAACAAGCCCCCCTTCATACCTAGCTGATGGTTTAGACGGATTTTTTCATATATATGATGAGTCTTCAAACACTCTAGTGCTATGGGGTAAACCGACTGACGCTGATTTTACTGCGTATCCTTCTAGTGGAGGTGCAGATTGGACAGTACAACAAGTAGGAAGTGTTTCTATTTCATCTCTTGTATCAGGGTTAGCTCAAAACTTTACAGATGTAATACAATTAGCTCCATCGCAACCTTCACTTAGTGTTATAGGATATACTAAATTAAGAGATTATATATATTTATTTACTACAAATATAGAAGGTGAGCCTGGTGGGCCAGGACAGATTTGGAAACTATTTATTAGACCTGCTATAGATAATCTATACGGTATACGTTCTTATGTTGAATGTGTATATACTAGAGCCCAGTGTATGAACTTTACTAAAAGTCATCCTATTGAAGCTTTAGGAAGATATGAAAAAAAAGATATTCAGGGAATATATTGGACAGACAATTATAATCCCCCAAGAAAATTAAATATAGCAAGTGGGCTTACCATGTCTACTCCATGTGCTTTTTTAGATTTAGCTCCCAAAACATCATTCTCAATGCCTATTTTAAATAGGATAACAAATGGTGGGCAATTACCAGCAGGTGTTTATCAATGCTCTTATAGATATAAAAGTGGTGAAGGACTTACAACAGATTGGTCTCCTTTATCAAATTTAGTTCCTATCTATGATGTAGATGATGATAATCCTTTTTGTAAGATTATAGGTACTGAAGGAGATATTGTTACTAAGATTGGTAAGATTACAGGAAAAAGAATTGAATGGACTATAGGTGAACTTGATACTTCTTATGAACTTATAGAGGTAGCTGCAGTTTATAAAAAAGATAATATCCCAGGAAATGATGAAATATATTCTTTTGCAGAATTAATTAATGGATCTTCTACTCTAACAGTTAATCTTAATGGCGCTGAAAATCAAATACCAATATCAACAACAGATTTTATTACTGGGTTAGGTGCTACTTTCGAAACTGTAAAAACTATTGAATCAAAAGATAATAAATTATTTTTTGGTAATATTGAAAACACTACATTTTATATTAATTTTGATGCCCGTGCTTATAGATATAATTCTTCATCACAGGCTCTTTTAGATTCTCAATCTGACGCCTCTGTGATAGTAGATCCAGCAGGAGGTCCGGGAACTATATTACCTGCAAATGTTCCAGCACAACATGATTGTATAAATCCTTTTAACATTGAAAACCCTGCACTTAATCCGAACTGGTTTACAAATGATCAATATCAGTTCCAATCTGATGGAGGAACTTTAGGGGGATCAGGGGTTAATGTAAGTTATAGGTTTATAACAGAACAAGATCTAGGAGATACACAAATGGATTGTCCTAATTTAGATAATCAATATCAACTGTTTTTTAATGATGATTCTTGTAATTCACACAATACTTCACCTACTACATCATGTTTTGTTAACCCAGATTCTTTTGGGGTTACTAATGCTTTTATTAATACTATTGAAAATTTAGGAATTAGTGTGCAAAACTATCCTATGAACAATACATTTAATAATCAGAAGTCTCCATATAAGTGGAGTCTATATGGTAGTTATGCTAGGGGAGAGACATATCGATTTGGTATTGTGTTTTATAATAATAAAGGACAAGCAAGTTTTGTAAATTGGATAGGTGATATAAAAATACCATTTAGTTATTCAACAGGGACCGGACAGCCTACAGGAACTTTTGCAGTGTCAAGTTGGACATGGGACTTTAATAGTCCTACATATAATGGCCCTGTTGATTCTAATCTGAATAGTTCTCCGTTAAGAATGGAGGGACAAGTATGGTTAAATCAGATAGGTATAGACTTTGATGTTAATTTAGCAGGAATAAATCCTGAAATAGCTGCTGGTCTTACAGGATATTCTATTGTAAGAGTTGATAGAAAAGATATAGATAAATCTAAATTTGGTACAGCTTTATGTCATACCGTGGATAGATTAGATATGCTTAGAGATGAATGGGATGAACGAGTGGCACAAACACCGGCTGGAGGCGGACCTGGTTATAGTTGGGGTGTAGTAAATAATACTTCTGTATTGATACCAACTACAGGATATTTTCACTGGCCTTGTGGAGGATGGACTATGGCATATTGTGATGGTGCTACTGAAGGTTGTAATATTGACTCATGGCAAACAGGTAACGCTGACAATGATGACCATTTAGGTTATAATGTATGTAAAACTAGAAAGCATGAACTTTTATTGTACGGCGCTTTAGGTTGGAAGAATAGTGATATAACCGAAGAGATGAATTTAGATGAAGGATTAGAAGTAAGTTATCCTGTAATTAGAGGAGACTATCTTAAAATAGATCAAGTATTTCAACCACATTTTAATAATAATATGGGGCTAAACCAAAGTTACTGGCCTACTACGGGTAGTATAGCAGGAGAAATACAACATTATACAAATAACTGGTATAAGTATTATGCAGGTATTACAGCAGTAGGAGGAATAAATGGTTCAATACAAAGTAGCCAGATTGATTATGTTGATGGAACTATAAGTAACTTAAACGGAATGGATCCGGCTAATAATAGATATATATTGGATTGGGGAACTTGGGTTCCAGATGCAGGATTTGTAGATGATACAGCAGATGAAAGTTTAGAATATTCATTTTATAATGTAACCAATCCAGGTGATAGATTAGCGAATAATTACTTACCACCTGCAGCCGGATCAGCAACTCCAATGACATTAACCTTTACTTGGACTTCTAATAGACCAAGATCTATAGGTAGTGAAGTTTTATTAGTTACATTTGATAGAGATGTAAGTCGTTGGTCAGGGGCTAATCATTTAATGGGAGCTTCTAGTGATGCAGTTAGTGGTGGAGTAGAAGTTAGATATGCTCATGTTCCTTATAGATCAACATTTAGTTATGAAAGATATGCAGATCCTTATGGGGGTCCTACATATGGAGCCAGAACTTATAGCGAATATATAAGTACAGGTCATTTCTATCCAATAAATTCAGGTACAAATTTATTAAATACTATGACTACGGAAATATGGGGAGGAGATGTCCAGTGTCAGATATATGATTTTACACAGTTTGATAAGAATTGGGGACAAAGCGCTTTTGATAATTATGATACTATCAGTGCTACAGGAGCTTGGATTAATAGTATGATTCCTAGTGACGCAACATGGGGAGCCCATAGAGCATGTATGGTTCCTTTAGAATGTCATTATAGAAATGTTTTATGGAGACACGGGTATCACTTTGCGAGTAAAGAGACTGTAACAGGGTCTTATCCAAATGATGGTACACAACTACATGATGAGTATTTATTAAATGCTGCATATGATGCCAAGAATGATGTTAGAAATTACTTTCCATTACCATTGACTTTCTCTTTTGGAGATGAGTTTGATACAAGGATCTATTACTCACAAACAAAAATTAATGGCGAGCCTACTGATTCGTGGGCTGTATTTTTAATAAATGATTATAAAGATGTAGAGGGAGTATACGGTCCTATTAATAAATTAACAAGATTGCATGATACTATGTACTGGTTTCAAGATACTGGTTTTGGTGCTTTATCTGTTAATCCAACAGCTGTAGTACAAGCATCAGATGGAACAGCTTTACAATTAGGAACAGTAAGTTCAGGGGCGGGAGCATTTATACAAGATTACAAATACATCTCTACACAATTTGGATCTAGTCAACAATGGGCTGTTACTAAATCAGATAACTCTATATATTTCTTTGATAGAAGAGCTAGAAAGATTTTTGGTTATAGTAGTCAAGGAACTGCCCCTTTAACAGATGTAACAGGACTACATTCATTTCTTATGGATGACTTACAAGGAGATGCTGTTAGTTTTGATAACCCTATCTTAAAAAAAGGTGTAACATCTACATATGATATTATGAATAATGAAGCTCTCTTTACATTTCATGATAGTGGTTTTGTAAAACAATATGAACAGGCTGTCATACAAGAGCTACTATTTGGTGCAGCCCCAAATGAAGTATTACAACTTACTTTAAGGAATGTAATTCCTCAGTGTAATCCATGCTTTACTGAAGACTGTGAAGAATTTGATTGGACACTATCTACAACTCAATGGAGAATTTTAACTAACTTCTTTATTAATGGTGTAGGACCTTTTGTTGCTGTTATGATAGGCAAGTGGGGATGCCCAGGTTTTAATTTACCAGTACCAAATCCAGATGGAATACAATCTGGAGACATTCTACTATGGGTACCTCAAGTCTGGAATGATTATCCAGCAGGAATTCAACCAGATGTAAGATATTCTGATATAGATTTTGGTAATTTAATAGTAGCTAATGTAGACTGCGGTATAGGTCAGAAAAGTACTACTATAGCTTATAATGAATTAGTTAAAGGATTTACATCATTTTATGATTTTCATCCTAGTATATATATTAATTCTGGCACATTTTTAGTAACACCTGATGTACAAGACATATGTCTACAAGACCCAGACGTAACGGGATGGAAAGAAAATAATCTATATTTACATAACTATGGAGTATATGGTAAGTTTTATGATGTAATATATCCAAGTACGGTTACATTTATTTCTAATATGGAGTCAGCAGCTACAAAGGTATTTGATAATGTATCATATCATATGGAAAGTTTGTGGAGTAAAGGTAGAGGTAGTAAACCTTCAACTACAGAGGGCCACGTAACTGGATTACATTCAGGAGTTCCTAATCAATCATTAATAGATATTAAGGATAATACTTTTGATAGAGTAAGATTTTATACAGACTATCAAATGACTGGATATGTAGATTTAATTCCAGGGACTAATATAAAGAAAAAAGAAAGAGAATGGCAAATGGCTGTTCCAAGAAATATAATGGATGAGAATATAGTAGATGCAGATATATTTAATGTATTCAACTACGATCCATCTAGATTAAACAAAGACAGATTAAGAGATAAATATATGTTTATCGATTTAATATATAATAATTATGACACAGAAGTAGGAGAACCTAGGAATATTAAGTTTATTCTACACTACTTTAAAACATTTTTTAGACCTTCGTTCCGTTAAATTTGGTTATTAAAGAATTTTTTAATATTTTTGTGGATCTAACTTATGGCTAATGGCAAGAAAAAAGAACACATCTAAAAATAAAAGTAATTCATACTGGATGAAGTATGGGGGTACGCCTCGTAAAATGGATAAGGGAGGATTCACTCACCCACATCCACATCCAAAAAACGCAACTGATGAGCAAAAGAGGGGAGCTCAGGTTTGGAATACACATACCAGTGGTGGGAATCCTTTAAAGAAGAGGAGTACATATACTTGGGATAATGAGAAAGATACTAAGAATGTAGAGGCTTTTAAAAATACTAGATGGTTTGATTATTTTCCAGATACATCCAAGACTATTCCACAGACAGCGGCAGAATTAGCAAAATATGAAAAAGCTATAGACGCTCATCAAACACGTAGTATAGAATTATACAATACAGAGTTTGATGATTTTGGTGATTTAATGTATGGTACAAGTAATTTACTTAGAGGTACAGCAGCACTGTTTCCTGCAACAACTCCACAGACAGCAGTAGGAAAAGGAGTTCTTTGGTTAGCCTCTATGCTGCCTACAGGAATAAAAGCAGGATGGGATTGGTATAAAAGAGATTATAATACAAAAGCAAAAGAGAATAATCCAAACGCAGTATTTACTGATGGTGAGGGAAATATATTAAACTATGAAGACAATGAACATAGTTTATTTAATAGTTTTAAATATCCAAAAGGAACTAAAGAAGTTAGAGTAAAGCCTACTGAAGAGGAAATGGAAACCCTAAATCTTAATATCAATAGGGATGCTAAAAATGTAGATCCCTTAAAAGTAGAACAAAAAGAAATGGGAGGGAGTGCAGGCAGCCCTCAAGAAGATCCAACATTTAAGATGTGGTTTGCAAAGAATGCAAGACGCTCTGATGTAATGCAAAGCTCAAG
>Ga0233411_10000155_pt1 | contig 23294 bp, 21 predicted proteins | sample Na_anoxic_2_MG_FD_179799 | JGI IMG/M metagenome (GOLD analysis project Ga0233411, IMG submission 179799) | Seawater microbial communities from Saanich Inlet, British Columbia, Canada - Na_anoxic_2_MG | ecosystem: Environmental > Aquatic > Marine > Inlet | place: Canada: British Columbia...
TGAAATGTATGGAAAAGTACTAGAAACTCCACAAAATGAAACAACGCCATTTAATCCTATATCACCATATGCAGCGGCTAAGTTGTATGCATATTATATGACTAAGATTTATCGAGAGGGTTATGGATTGTATACAACGAATGGTATACTTTTCAATCATGAATCGCCACGACGAGGAGCAAATTTTCTTACGATGAAAGTTATAAATGGGATAAAATCTATTATATCCGGTAAAAAAGTATGGATAGAATTAGGAAATATAGATTCAAAAAGAGATTGGGGTCACGCCAAGGATTATGTAAAAGGGATGTGGCTGATGTTACAGCAAGATAAACCAGATGATTATGTACTTGCAACGGGCGAAACTTATACAGTAAGAGAATTTATAGAACGCGCATTTGCCTTTAAAGGATATAAAATTCATTGGGAGGGCGAAGGATTGAAAGAAGTAGGAGTTGATCAAAATGATATAATCCGTGTTACTATTAATGCAAAATATTACAGACCTTGTGAAGTAGATTTATTATTAGGAGATGCGAGTAAAGCGGAAAAAGAGTTAGGTTGGAAAAGGGAATTCGATACGTTGGATAAGTTAATTGAGGATATGTTTAGTTAAATTGTTTAGTCCAGTATGATAATGTTAACTTTTCAAAATTAAACTTTTTAGCTTTGAAATCTTCAATTGTAGAATGTAATAAATTTTCGGAAATATCCCCCCAAGCATCAACAATTAGTACGGGTAAATCCTCGAATAAGTGAGATATCTGGGATTTTTTCATTATAGGTATACATCCTAAACATAAAGCTTCCCAAGTTCTATGACAATCAAGGCCGTTACCATGTGGACTAATAACAAATGTATATTTACTTTGATTTATCCACGTATTTAATCGTTTTATTTTATTAGGTTCATAATAAACTAAATTCTTTGAAATTTCATTTATAGCTGAAATTCTATCATTTCCATATCTAGTTGTTGTTAAAAATTGAAAGTTTGCATAACATTTGTGAATTCTCTCCGAGAAGCTTGCTGATTTATCTTTTATCTTTTGTAATAACATTTCTTGATCTATAGGTATTGTTTTGGGACCCCATTCATGATTTTTATTAGATAATGTATGATAATCTAAACCAATTGGCATCAAAGTAACTTTCTTATGATTACCAATCCAATTTTGACAAAACCATTTGATTATTCTGTCATCATTAATAAAAGAGTCAAAATTCATTTGATTCAGTAAATCATTTGGTATTGTCTCGTCACAATCACCCGTTACTAGGATTATGGGTTCTTTGATAGTAGGAAATACATTATGCGCAAAATGTGGGATAGCGCTACTGTTAATGTATATAATTGTAGTTTTTGAAGGTTTTGAGAAATATTTTAAATTTGTACAATATCGAATACTAGAACACGTAGTACTTGAGTAAATATTACAAGATTTCATTAATCCTCTACTACTAACAAATTTACATTCATTTTCCATATAGAGTATTAAATAGTAAAATTTTATATAATAATTATCAAATAATATGTTCTGATTGATCTTTTATAATTAACTGAGGACAAATAAATATTTTAGCTTTATATTTTTTCAACATTGCTTCATGAAAAGAAACGTGTTCACAAGTCTCTAATCTACATTGTCCATTTATAGGGATATATTGTTTACACGAGCAGCTTCTCGTGTATCCATAATATCTGCAATCTTTAATTTTAGATACTTTATAAATACCTATACCACCAAATGCCGAATTAACCTGTAATAATGGTAATTCTCTGGGAATATGTTTTTGAAACGGTCTAATATGTAACAAACGCTCATCTATGCCTTGTTGATGTCTATGATAAACCATATCCCAACAATCATAATCTATACAACGATTCCATATTTTTTTATGATTATTACTCCAGTTCGTTTTATTTATTCTCAACGCCCAGATATCATAATATTTACCTTTACAATTACCCATTAATACATCCCACGAGTTTAAATCATAACTAAATGCATCAATTAAACCTTGTTGATCAAAATTTGTCATAACATTATCTAAATCCACCATTATCATATAATCATACGCATTTTTAGAATCCACAAATTCTACTAATTTATTTCTACCGTGTGCGATAATCATGGTACGATGTTTTAATCGCGATTGAATACCTGATTCAGAAATTAGAGTAATTTTTTTATCTCTTTCCAGAGATTTCAAAATCTTTACAGTATTATCGGTTGAATCATTTTCATAAATAACAATATTTAATGAAAGAAATAACTGTTTTAGATTTAAAATACTATTTATTTCCTTTTCTATATAACTGGCACTATTTTTAGTACATCCACAAACAATAATCTTTAATGTTTCCATATTAATAATATAATCATTAATATTTAAATATGAAGTATCTTACAATTATAAACATGAATAATTATATTTATTGTTATCCGTCTTTTTTAAGTAATCTCGATACCTTTATAATGAGCAAAAGACCATTCAAAAATAAATTTATTACATATTATCCACATGAAAGTACGATTTTAGTAAAACTTGTTAAAAAAAATAATAAAACTTATAAAGATGAAAAAACCCTTTTTTGTTTAAATACAATAAGTCATAATTTTACTATTTTGTATCATAATAAGAAATATTATGGTATAGGAGGAGTATCAATGATTCATGATAATCTATTTCATTATGGTGCTTTTGGTAAATACAAAGAAGGGTTATATTTATTAATTTCAGATAATGCTATCAATTGGCAAGAACCAAAGTTAATCATATCTAGACGTTCATCATTGCCGAACGAATGTTGTTGTTTTGATAGCCAACCTTGTTTCTTTTATAATGATAGTGATAACCTATATTATCTATATCAGAGATGGAATAGTTCTAAAGGAAGAAGAAGATTACAATTATTTAAATCAGATAATATTGAAGATTGGACAAATACAGAAGCAATGGAAGTAAAAATAAATATTGATATTAATATTTATGTAGCTTATATTTTTAAAGAAAAAAATAGTTTTTATGGAATTATACTGTATTATGTTTATAAACCAGAATCATTAAAGCAGCAATTTTTAAAAAAACAGATAAAATGTGGATTAATGAAATCAGAAAATGGAATTAATTTTAAATTCATTAATGCTGATTTAATCGATTATATTAAGTATGGATGGCCTGTAATGAATAGTTTACATAATACAGATACTAAGAAATATATTTATTGTTGTAATCAAGAAGGCTTAATATCCAAACACGAAATACATTTGAATTAGTTTAAAGATAATTTATAAAGTAATATTTACAATGATTTACCCTTTAAAGATATCTGCAGAATTTTTACAGCATAAAAATATATTAATTACCGGAGGGACTGGTTCGTTTGGAAACCAAATGGTAAAAACATTATTACAATTTAGTCCGCGAAAAATTATAGTATTTTCTCGCGATGAATACAAACAGTATGAAATGAAAAAAAAATTTAATCCAAAAGAATATACTAATATGCGCTATTTAATTGGTGATATTAGAGATCTAGAAAGACTCAAATTTGCATTCAAAGATGTTGATTTAATTTTTCATGCAGCTGCATTAAAACAAGTTCCAGCAATGGAATATAATCCAAGTGAAGCAATTAAAACAAATATTTATGGAGCAGAAAATGTTATAAAAGCAGCTATAATAAATAATGTATCACGGGTCATTGCAATTAGTACAGATAAGGCAGTAGCTCCTGTAAATTTGTATGGTGCAACGAAAATGTGTTTTGAAAAACTATTTTTATCTAATGATTTTTCTTTGGATGAATTTACACATTGTGAAATGGAAAAACCACATACAAAATTTTCGGTCATGAGATATGGGAATGTATTTGGTAGCAGAGGTTCTGTTGTCCCATTATTTTTGAAACAACAACAAATAGGTCAATTTACAATAACACATCAGGATATGACGCGATTTACGATTTCATTAGAAGATGCTATACATTTTGTATTAAATTGTAGCGAAACGATGGTAGGAGGAGAAATTTTTATTCCAAAATTACCTAGTTATAATATTATAGACCTAGCCAAATCTATAGATGATACAATACCTGTTAATATAATGGGTATCCGACCTGGTGAAAAAATGCATGAGTGTATGATATCTGAAACAGAATCAAGTACTACGTTGAATTGTAAAAATGAGTTTATAATTATACCCATTTGTCGATTTAATAATAAAAATATACTTAGTTATTATGTACAATATTATACAAAACTTAATAAATTTGTTAAAATACGTGATACAGGAGAATATAATAGTAAAGATAATTGCTATCTGTCAACTAAACAATTAAGTTCATTAGTTGATGAATATAAAACAAAGATTTAATAAGTATATAAAATTATTAATTGAATAATGTTATATGCATTTAATATTAGGAACTGCGCAATTAGGTCTTAACTACGGTATTACAAATACTAATTTAAAACCCAGTTTATCTCAAGCTTTATCGATTCTTAATAAAGCTTATAACAATAAGATTTATATGTTTGATACAGCTCAAGCATACGGTGATAGTGAATCTAAATTAGGTATCTTTAATCGAAATAAAAGTAATACAACTATTATAACTAAAATCCATATTGTTGATAATATCAGTATTAAATCATTCGTTTCTAAAAGTATTGCTAATCTACAATGTAAATCGTTGGATGTATTATTATTACATGATTATACTTATTTGAATAATAAAATGGTTATAGAAAAATTATTAAAACTTCAACGACAGAATTTAATACAAAATTTGGGCGTAAGTGTATATAATGTTGAGGAAGCAATTGATAGCTTATCTAAACCATATATAAAATACTTACAAATTCCAGTAAATTTTTTGGATCAACAGTGGAATAACACAACATTTCAAGATTTGATTAAAAAACGCAACGATGTATTTATTTATGTAAGAAGTATATTTCTTCAAGGGATATTAGTAAATGATATTATAAAATGGCCAAAAATTACAAATATAGATAATCAGATATATTTTGATAAGATCACAAAATTAGTAGAGAAATATCAATTAAAGAATAAGGTAAATTTATGTGTTTCTTATATTAAATCTTTGAATTGGATTAATGGAGTTGTCTTTGGTGTAGATAATGAAATACAATTGATAGAGAATATTGCATTATTTAAATCTTCTCGTACGTTAAATACTAAGGAATTAAATCATATTCAAAATATATTTAAATCTGTTCCAGTTGAATTAACGAATCCTAAGTTTTGGAAAAAAAATATAAAAACAATAATTAATAGTGTAATATAATGAATACTATATTAATAATACAAGCTCGCTATCAATCTGCTAGGTTACCCGGTAAGGTCTTAAAAAAAACATTGAATAAAGAATTGTTATTATATATGATAGAACGCATAAAACAAAGTAAAGAAATTAATGAGATTTTTGTTGCCACAAGCACCAATGTATCTGATAATCCTATCTATAATTTATGTAAAAATAGTAATATAAAATGTTACCGAGGGTCCGAGACTAATGTATTGGAGAGATTCTACCAGTTATCTAATTTGGTAAATGCCAATACAATTATTAGATGTTGTGGTGATTGTCCATTAATTGACTTTAATATTCTTGATAAAGCACTAAGGCTATATAAATTAAATTATTCGTCTAAACAACAACATTTGAGCATGAAATATACAAAGGATAATTATAGTTTTCCTGATGGCTTCGATTTTGAAATTTTTTCTTTTGGTGCACTTCAAAAAGCATATGATTATAGTATACATAATGAACATGTATCAGTCACACCATTTATGAAAAATAATCCTTTTTCATACATACACGATAATTATGGTGGTTTGTATTATACTATACCCTTGAAAACAAATTACACTAATATAGATATGAATACTTTACAATTGAGCTTAGATACAGAGGCCGATTTTTTGCTCATTGAAAATATAATAAATAAATTATATCCACGTATCAAATATTTTACAATAGAAGACATTTTAAATTACCTAAATAATAATCCAACTCTTCTTACAACATATAAAGATACAAATACAAATCTTCAAGGTAAAGGGCAAGAACTATATAAACTTGCAAAACAAATCATTCCTGGCGGTACACAATTATTATCTAAGCGCCCTGAAATGTTTTTACCCGATGGTTGGCCAGCATATTATCAAAAATCAGAAGGAATAGAAATATCTACTCTTGACGGAGTAAAACTTAAAGATTTTAGTTATATGGGAATTGGTTGTTGTATATTAGGATATAGTGATGAAGATGTTAATAATGCAGTACACTTGTCAGTAAATAGAGGTAATATGAATACATTAAATTCTCCAAATGAAGTAAAATTAACTGAATTATTGTGTGAAATTCATCCCTGGGCTCATATGGCTAGATACGCTCGAAGTGGTGGTGAAGCAGCAACAATTGCTGTTAGAATAGCCCGAGCGGCCAGTAAGAAAGAAAAAATTGCGTTTTGTGGTTATCATGGGTGGCATGATTGGTATTTATCTGCTAATTTAAACAATAATTCTAATCTTGACAATCACTTGATTACTGGATTAAATCCATTGGGGGTACCAAATAGTTTAAAGAATACTGCTTTTCCGTTTAATTATAATAATATAGAATCATTATTTGTAATATTAAATGAGCATGACATAGGAACTATAATAATGGAACCACAAAGAAATATGGATCCAACAGATAATTTTTTAGAAAAGATTCGGGATATATGTAATAAAAGAAATATCGTTTTAATATTTGATGAAATTAGTTCAGGGTTTCGATTAAATAGCGGAGGATTACATTTAAAATTAGGTATTATTCCAGATATAGCTATTTTTGCAAAGGCTATTAGTAATGGATATTGTATGGCAGCTATTATAGGTAAAAAAGAAGTAATGACATATGCCGAGGATACTTTTATTAGCAGCACCTATTGGACAGAGGATATTGGCTTTTCGGCTGCATTGGCGACAATAAATAAGCATATGGAGCTAGATGTTGGAAAACATATTTTACAGTTAGGAAGTTATTTTCAAGAAAAATTAAAAGATATAGCAGATGAGACTCAAATATGTTTAAATATATCTGGATTACCTTGTTTCTCTTGTTTTACATTTGATTATCCAAATTCTATGGCTATAAAAACTTTGTATATTCAAGAAATGTTGGAGAGAAATATACTTGCAAAAAATGTTTTGTATTTGAGTTATGCCCACAAGCAAAAAGATATTGATTTTTATTTGAGTAATATTAGAGAGGTATTTACATTATTAAAAAAATTAATAGATACTAATGAAATAGAAAAATCCTTAAAAGGTCCAATCGCTCATACAGGATTTAAAAGATTAAATTAGAATGTAATCAAATATATATATTATGAAATTAATTATTTTATGTAGATTTAAATTAACATATAAAAGATATCATTAATATTATAACAATGAACATAATATTAATTATACAAGCACGAATGAGCTCTACGCGTTTACCAGGAAAAATTTTAAAGAAAATAGAAGACAAAACAGTTTTACAACATTGTATCGATAGATGTTCTAAAAGTAAATATATTAATAAAATTATAATTGCTACAACTACAAATAATGCAGATGATGCAATTAAAGATTATTGTACAAACAACAATATTTTATATTATCGTGGTAGTGAAAATAATGTATTAAAACGATTTTATGATACTGCTTGTAAATATTCACCTGATATAATTGTTCGATTAACTTCTGATTGTCCTTTAATTGATGTAAATATATTGGATGATATGATGCAAGAATTTATACAAAAAAATATGCAATTTTTACAACCAAAATATAGTTTTGGTGATAATCAAAAAAAAATGGGTGGATTCCCCGACGGTTGCAATCCGCAGATATTTACATTTGATATATTGAAAGAAACATATGCTAATGTGACTTCCAAATTTGATAAAGAACATGTATGTCCTTATATGGTAAGAAATTATACAAATTTACTATATAATATTCCAAATATAGATAAATATAAAGATATTGATCTTTCAACATTGCATTTGAGTTTAGACACATCACAAGACTATAAGTTAATTTGTGCTATATTTAAAAAACTTTATAAAGAAAATCCATTTTTTACAATTTATGACGTATTAAACATTATAAATAATAAATCTATTTCTCTTGATTTGATTGGTTTAAATTTGTATTTTTAAATATAATTGTATTATAATTTTCTGCTAAATCTCCCAACGATCGCGTTTTAGAAATAGTAATAAATCCTCTTTTTTTCATATGTAATTCATAATCAAATATATTAAATAATCTGTTGTCTCGTATAATTTTTCGAGGGAAGTTTATTGGTTCTATAAATATTGCATATTTAACATTTTTTTTTAAAAAATTATAAATTATTTCTCTCTCGGGATTATCTATATGCATTAGAACTGCCATTGTATACACAACGTCATAAGCATTATTATTATTATTTTTGATAAAATCACTACACCTTTCATTAAATATATTAAAGGTCGGTAAATTAAATAATTGTTCATATTTTTTTTTTCCTAGTCCAATTGCGGCATTACAAATTTCAACACCAGTTAAATTTTTAAAATCGTTTTTGTATAAAAAGTTTAAATTTCTTCCAACATTACAACCAAATTCTAAAATAGTAGCTTTTGTTGATAAATTTAATGTTTTAAATGCGTCTGTTATATTTAAACCTCTATTTTCGTCTACGGAAGCATATTCATTCGGCGAATTATTTACTATCGTGTTCGTAATTTTTTGATTTTTCCAGTAATCACTAACATCCATTATAACTTAGTATATTATTTATTTAAGCTGATATTTAATTCATTCTTTTCAATAATATCTATTATTTGTTTACTAATATTTGGTACATATTCTCCTATACTATCTTTAATATACTGATTTTTATCCCTTGAATAATCTTCTGTTTCAAAATAATTTGGTATTGTTTTTATTGTATTAATATGTTTTATTAATGTTGGAAAATCATGGGCAACAAGAAGATTGGGATATAACTCAGTTTTAAATTCCACAAATGCAGGCAATAACCACCCACGTTCTTTCATTCCAGGTTGTGTTATATCTACATTGTGTAAAAAATCAAAAGTTATTAATATTGCCTTAGAATTATTTAACAATGCCTCTAAAAACGTTGTAGTAAAATGTATACAGATAATAATATCACAAAAGAAATAGTCATAAGCAAGACACTTATCTCGTGTAATATTCTTAATATTAGTATATTGTCGTACTAATCTATTTACTACAGATGCATTATCTCCCCACGCTCCTTTATAATAAATCGACACATCTTGAAAATTATTAGTTAATAAGTTAAAAATATTAGATCTATATTGATTTATTCTTTCGCCATATATGGACCAATTATCAGTCCCCTCGACTATTAGAATATCACTAGTTTTTGATGATTTACATAATAGATTATCTATTTGAGGCAATGTTCCTATCTTAAAAACATTTTTTTTATGTTTTACTAAATACTCATATTGTTTTTTACAAAATAACAAGAAATTTATGGGTGATTTTCTGAAGTTGACAAACAATCTGTCCATCATTGTATCGTTAATAAAATGATTTGTAATTCCATGACCTATGTAATAAATTTTTTTTTGGTCAAAATCATGAATGCATTTCCACCAACCATTTAAATCAATAGATAAAATTAAATAATCCATTTTTTTAATTAGTAATGCAAGTTCAGTATTATTATTAAAAAAAAACACATTCTTATTATTTCCCAAATAATTTTTTGTATATATAAACCGCATATTGTTTTGAATAAGTAAATTAAAATTATATTCTTTATTAGAAAAATTTTTCATCATAACACGTTTCATATAATATTGTGCGTTTCCCTGATTAAAATATCCTATTATCTGACATATATTTTTTGTCATTTATAATTTATATTAGCATTTGTTTATATTTTTTTCCATTCAATAAGACTCCCACATGATTCAGGGTCACCAAAATTAAAAAAGTCCACTACAACATTAGAAATTACTATTTTATTTTGTTTTTGCAAATTTAAAAGCGATGAATACAAATTTTTATTATAATAACTTCGAAACCCCGTCTTATTCTCTTTCATTATACTTTTTGAATCAATCTGCCATCCTACAGGTTCTATATGAAAACAAGTTACATTTTTAGCTATATTTAATATATTATCAAATAATTTTGGTTGAAGCAGTGTTATTTGTTCTATTGACCAAAATGAAGTTATTAAAACATTAGATAACTTTTCCTTCATTTTAATATTCTCAAAAAATCCATCCGAATTATTATAATCAAAGTGAAAAATATTAACCATTTTATCAGAGAAATATTTATTTTTAATATACTTGGCAGTGTGGATTCCCCCTGGCGTATATTCACCAATATAAATAGATGAACTAATATCTTGTATTAATGAACTATAATAATACATATTCCTTCCAAACCCCGCACCCAATTCAATTATCGCATCATAATTATTAGTATTTATTGCATCTAAAACTGGTTTTCTGGAAAAATCAAATGCCAATTTAAAATCATTATTATTTTTAATATTAGCAATTCGCCCCTTTTTAATATAATATGGTTTTTCTTGAATTCTTTTTCTCAATTCCCATTTGGTAATATAATATGGATCGTACGCCATATTATCATTATGATTTTTTAATAGAGTTAAAATATTATTCCATTGTTGGGTATAATTATTACCCGCAATAGATAATGGTAAATCCATATATTCATATTCTAATAATTTTAAATTTATTTTATATGTGTAGTAAATACACTCTAATATAAATCTTTGAATATTATCATCATTTATATTAATATTGTATAGTTGATTATAGAATGTAAAAACCGGATGTTCTATAACCATGAATTCTAATGCCAATTCTTTATAATATTCATTAAAGTTACTTCTATTGAAATTAATAGCCGTTTTATTATTCCACCAGTTTTTATCAAAATCATTTTTATATTTTCGTAATTTTAAAACTGCATCATTGACATATAATATTATTTTTGTAATAAGATTCTCATATTTATATTGCATTAAAAAATTAACATTTCTAAGCATTTGACATACTGTTCTATTTCCTACAATAAGTGCCGATTGACGAACATTTTTGTTAATATTGAAATTTTTAAGTTTTATTTTATCATGTTCTATATTAGTTGTTTTAAACCAACTTGATAACATTATAAATAAAAAATGTAAATTTTATTTATATTCTAATATTTTGAAATACATATGGATATTTTTGTTTAGCTTCTTTTAATAATTTTATAGGATTATTAACTTTTTTGATGTGAGTATTACCATAACTTGGATTTATTGCAAATTCTAACTGCAATAACACACGTTCTCCTTCAACTACTGGTAATCCTTTGTGGTATCCACGAGTATCTTCAAATATAATTGTCCCACTCTTACCAATATGGGTAACTATATCATCATTGGGATAGTTTTTTTTAATAGTTTCATCGCTTTCTCTTACAAAAGCTCCCCGACCAACAGTTCCAACATTGGTATGACTTTTTTTTACAAAAACATGAGGTCCATTTACTATATTTACATCTTTTATATAGATAAAAATCTTTATCCATCTTTCATGATCAAAATCTCTATGAAATAATTGTGCATTATCCACTTTATTATTATTATTTATATTTTTAGTAAACCATAAATTAGTTTGTGTAAGTATAGGTTTGGCATTTAAATAATTTTGAACTATATTTAATAATTTATGATCACAAATTAAATTTTGTACTGCTGGAATATTAATAACTTCTTCTTGAGATTTAGCCCAAGCACAATTGTCTTGATAATTTATAGTTGAATTATAACTAACTATACGGCCTGTTGAACGTTCTTTAAAAGATATATTTTTCATACTACCCAGAATAGAATCACACATTGATTTATCTATATGTCCTATACAATACCCATCGTTGTTGAGTTTTTGTAAAATATTATCATTTTCCATATTAAAATCAATACACGAATCATTCGTAAATGTATATTTACCCTCTAATTTATTCATTAAATCACATATAATCTCATTAAAAATAAAATTTGTTTTAAATGATAAGGTGTTCCAATGCATTTTTCGTGAATTATTTGAATAAAAGATGTTTAAATCATTAGTATTATAATAGTGAAGATATTCATTTATGTATTGAATTATATGAAATTTAATTTGTGGATTCAATGGATACTTATCAACAATAGCTTCTACAGTTTTGGACATTTGAATTAAATAATATATTAGATTTAAATTATAATATAAAATAATACTAATTAATTAAATATAATGTATATTTTTGCTTCGAAAAACAATTTTGTTTCAAAGTTATTGTTTGACAAATTATTTAAAAGAGTAAACGAAGACTGGTTATTTGTATCCAATAAAAAATATCTACAAGATCACACTATAGGTGTATTAACCCCATCTACATTTCAAAATAAAGAAATTCAAAAAATATTTTTCTTTCATTGGTCTTATATAGTACCCAAAAATATATATAATAAGTATGAATGTATAAATATACATACCTCCAATTTACCCGATGGTAAAGGAGGTAGCCCTTTACAAAATCAAATTATAGATAATATAATGCATTCTAGAGTTAATGCATTGCGCATGTCTGATGATGGTTTAGATGCGGGACCTGTCTATTGCTCAAAAAATGTAACATTGCAGGGGAATTTAAATGATATATGGTTAATGCTATCGAAAATTACTTATGATTTGATAGATACTATAATAACAAATAATACTACTCCTACGCCCCAAATGAAAAATTCTAATTGTAAAATTTATAAAAGGAGGCGAGATAATAAAATACCATTTGAGTCAAATGATATTATAAAAATTTATGATTTTATTAGAATGTTAGATTCCAAAGAGTATCCTAATCCGTTTATTGAAATAGGTAATTATAAATTAGAATTTAATAGAGCAAATTTTAATGGAGAAAAAATACACTCAGACGTTATTATTAGAAAAATCAATTAATGTTTCTTACTAATTCAAATTTTTCGGCGTATTTTAATCCTACTTCACTACCCCATACTTTCATTGAATTTTCAATATTTTCATATGACCTAGTATGTGGATATTTTCTCATTTCTTTATTATAATTATTTTTCAAACACTGTAATTTTGTTTGAAATGTATCTTCTACATCATAATACATATTACCATTAAAATTCGAAAATGGATTATAATCAGTAGATGATGGAATAAAATATGACATAATTTTAATTTTATTTCCTAGCTGTGGTCTAAAAACAGTTATCGTGGCTTTATAAACCAATGCGTGGTCAATATTATTACACTTTCTATGATGAGTTAATATAATGTCAGGTTCAAAATCAACATTTTTCTCTATAAATTTACATAAGTCTAACAATGGCACAGAATCCATTTTATTATCTGGAAAACACCCAAAAGCACAGTCTGTTATTCCAAGATCCTTACAAACTGAATCTAATACATGATTTCTATTATTACACTGAACATCATCATTTGTTTCTTGCCGAGATGATTCACCATCTGTAAATGTAATTAATTTTGAATAATATCCTTCATTATTTAATCTTTTAATAGTTGCTCCAGCACCCAAGGTTTCATCATCGGGATGAGCTGTTAATATTAACAACTTCTTTATATTATATTCAGTCATTAAACACTCTGTATTGCAAATATTTTTCTTTTCTACGTATTTAAAACCACAAGATAAAAATAAACGAGAAGAAGCAATATTTGCACACTTTATTTGAGCAATAATTTTTTTTGTTTTAGGATAGTTTGAACTAATTAATTGTATAACCTTTTTAATGATAGATTTTCCATACCCTTTTCCTCTATAATCAGGGCACATATTTATTCCTATTTTACATATTTTTTCGTTTGTTTCTGGGTCTGCTAAGTGATTTGAAACACAACCTATAAAACATATTTTAGTATCTCCTAAGTATGCAAAAAAGGGTTCAATATAATTATCAAAATATTTTTCATAAAACATTATCTTAAATGTATCCCACTCTTTTAATTCTGAATTAAAACACATTTTTCTTGTAGTGTCATCATTTCTCCATTTCATTATCAATTTTCCATCAACATCAGTCTTATCAACCTTTCTTATAGTAATTGACATTATATTAATTAATTAATATATATGTTTAAATATAATTCAATTATCATATTTAAATGTCCAATTTTAAAATATTAGAAAGAGATATTGGACCTGAGAACCCCACATATATTATAGCCGAATTATCCTGTAACCACAATCAAGATAAAAATATAGCTTTAAAACTCATCGAAGAAGCACATAAAGCAGGCGCAGATGCAATTAAATTACAAACATATACACAAGATACAATGACTATTGATTGTTCTAATTCCTATTTTACTGATTGTTTAAAAGGAACATTGTGGGAAGGTGAAACACTATATCAACTATACTCAAGAGCATATACTCCTTGGGAATGGACTAAAGAATTAAAAGATTATGCAAATTCATTGGGAATGGACTTATTTTCTTCACCATTTGATACTACGGCAGTTGATTTTTTAGAATCTCTTGATATACCAGCATATAAAATTGCATCGTTTGAAATCGTAGACCATGTTCTTATTAAAAGAATAGCACAAACAGGTAAACCTGTTATTATATCTTCGGGCATGGCCTCTTTACAAGAGTTACAAGAAGCAATTGATTTATTACGAAATAATGGATGTAATCAAATATGCATGTTAAAATGTACCAGTGCTTATCCTGCAAAACCAAGCGATGCAAATCTTACAACTATGAAGGATATGGCAGAGAAATTTAGTGTTGTAACGGGATTATCCGATCACACATTAGGTATTGAAGTGCCTATAACGTCGGTTGCTTTGGGGGGTTGTGTAATTGAAAAACATTTTACTTTATCAAGAAATAGTGGAAGCCCCGATGATGAATTTTCTTTAACCCCTGATGAATTTAAACAAATGGTAGACTCGGTAAGAATTGTAGAACAAACATTGGGTAAAATTACTTATGGTGGAGTTGAAAAAGAATCAAGTAGTAAAAAATTTCGTAAGTCTTTATTTGTAGTTGAGGATATCGCAAAAGGCGAAAAACTAACAAATAAAAATATAAGACCCATTAGACCTGCTAATGGGATGCATACAAAATATTATTACGATGTATTAGGAGAGACAGCATTGAATGATATAAAACGAGGAACACCTTTACATATTAATTTAATAACTTGTTCAAAAGAAAACCTTCAAACAGCTTTGGAAATAGAGGGCGAAGTTCAAATGTCCGTCAAATTTTATGAAAAAATAGAACAAGACATGATATAAATGGAATTAAAAGAAGCTAGGGCAGAAGCAGATGCTTTTCAACAACTAGTTGACAAAAGTAACCACCATTAGCACTAATCTTATTTTAAGTTATTTAAAAATGCATTCCATTTTCCGTATGGTTTATCTTTTAATTTATACAATTTATCCGTTTCTTCTAACATAAATTTATTCATTTCATCTATATTCTCATACGTAATATAGTTAATATTACTACAAGATATATTAAACAAATATTGCGCTCTTTGTAAATGCCAAGGGGAGGTAATTATAATAATATTGCCTTTATAACCTACATTTGATAAATATCGCGATATATTAATAGCCTCATCTACTGTATTATTGTTCTCTGTAAATTCTTTCTCAATATGAATCGTTGGATCTTTGTTCAATAAATATTGTTTAACTAATGTACAATGTGACATTTTTGAAAATCTATAACCACCTGATAAAATTACCTTACTATTTGGATAATTATCTTTTATTTCAAGATACTTTTCTAATCGATTAATAGTTGTACTATGCAATTCTCCACTCTTATTGTTTGCACCACCAAGAATTATTATCATAATAATAATAATATATAATAATTATCTAAATACATAAAATTATACTCATATAAATGAATAAAACCAAACTACCCGAACTAATACCTATTGATAAAAAAATTCAATATGGGAAACAAACAATTGACCAAAGCGATATTGATGCTGTATTATCTGTTATGCAAGAAAATAAGTTTCTTACTACTGGACCAAAAGTAACTGAGTTTGAAAATGCCGTTAAAGAAAAAATTAATGTGAAATATGCCGTCGCTGTTAATAGTGGAACAGCCGCTTTACATCTAGCTCTTATGGCCTTAAATTTACAATCTACCGATGAAGTCATTGTTACAACTATGAGTTTCGCAGCTTCAGCCAATGCTATTTTATATTGTGGTGCAAAACCCGTATTTTGTGATATACAAGCAGATACAATGAATATCGATCCTTTAAAAATAGAATCCTTAATAACTATTAACACAAAGGCTATTATTATTGTTGACTTTGCAGGACAACCCTGCGATTACCATCAAATTATCCCTATTGTTAAAAAATACAATTTAATTCTTATAGAAGACGCCGCTCATGCTTTCGGTTGCCAAATATCACAATGTCCAAAAAGTCCTTATATTGGTTCATTTGCTGATATGACAACATTTAGTTTTCACCCTGTTAAACCAATCACAACTTGCGAAGGCGGAATGATTGTTACGAATAATAAAGTATACCACGATTCTATGAAAAGAAATCGTACACACGGCATTTCCATAGATTATAAGATAAGAGAAAAAACTGGTTCTCATTATTATGATATGACATCGCTAGGTTATAATTATCGTATACCAGATTTATTATGTGCATTGGGAATATCTCAATTGAAGAAAATAGATGAATTTACTCAGAAAAGAAGGAATATTGCAAATCAATATAATATACAATTTGCAAAACTTAAAAAATGGATTATTCCGTTAACACAAAAATATGATAGTGCTTATCATATTTATATAATTAAATTACAATTAGATCAACTAACTGCAACAAGAGATGAAATTTTTAAAGTTTTACAATTTTACGGACTAGGCGTTAATGTTCACTATAAACCTATTCATTTACATTCTTTTTATCAGGATAATTTTAATACCTTAAAAGAGCAATTTCCAATTGCAGAAAAGGTATATAATCAAATTATTACTCTTCCTTTATTTCCAAGTATGAAAAAATCAAATATAAAAGATGTTATTAATATTGTTACCAAGGTAATTTTACATTATTCAATATAATTATTCTAACCGTTTCCAGTATTCATTCAAATATAACTGAATAATCTCTTTTTTAGATTTCATATTACTGTTAGTCCATAAGCCGAAATATAGCGGCAATATGTCTCCTATATCAATTGCCGATTTTCCTATACCATAAACATAATTGGAAATAATAGGACCGTATACACCCCCTTCGCATAAAGCAATATCAAAGTCTCCTAATTTATTTACGATTTGTTCTTGCGTATGAGTATTCCAAGTAGAAAACTTGATAAAACAAAATTCACAATTGGCGAATATATCGAATCCATACAGGTTTTTCAGTTTGACTGTCTTGATTTGTTGTTCTATTTCTTCTGCATTTGAAGAGATTATTAACAACTTCTGATTATTCAATTGCTTTATCCAAGGATTGTGGTGTAAATGATTGAAAATATTTGTTACTGTGCTACTTACCCATTGTTTCTTCTTTAAAACATCAAATATAGATTTATAAAAATCTGACTTATTTTCATTCATTAACTCCCTGAATGTTGAATCCCACGTAGAAAATCCCATACAAATATCTGATTTATTAAATGAATCCATGATTGCATTTGAAAATGCAATTAGATCTCCAGTATGTTGTAATCCCAACTGCGGTACTCCTTGAACCAAACTTAACATGATATTCCAAAAATGCTTCGCTTGTATATTACTTTGATATTCGGGCGTTACTTGTCCTGTTTGAAAAAAAGTTCCTTGTGTCACATTATTGAGCATCAAAATAATACTCGTTAAAATTATACCATCTTTATCTGTTTTCGGGATTAAAAATGTATCATCATTTGCAATTTTTGTTTTTAAATATGACCCAAGTGTTTTATTATCATTTTTGAACATAAATCTTGAAAAATTCAAAGTCACTGCTTCAATTGATGTTTTATGAGTATTTATCAATCTCCAACCAACAGTCCCCCATGCCGCTGTATTTAAGAATAGACGATTTGTTATAAATGGAGATACAAGCATATACGGCTTCGGTAACATATCACTTCCATAATCTCTTTGTTCCGATTGTTGTATATGATATGTTTTTACAAAATAGGGCTGATTAAATACTTCAAATCCTAGAATATTAAATAAATATATCAACTTATTGTCACACCCAGGCTTGCCAAACATAAAATTAAATATTTTCGCCTCTTTATATGGATTAAATTTAGAATGCCAAATCCAAGTATCCTGACTATCCGCCCTAGGGCCAAATAATTTACATTTTCCCAATTGTTTGTTTGTGTAATCAAATCGCAACTGAGTTAGTACTTGTTTCTTTTTGGACATTTCGCTTGTTCTTAGATTATTAACTGTTTTATCTAAAAAAATATCTGCATTACAAGTTATTATATAACCGTTTAACTGCTCTTTTTCTACAAATTTAAATACATCCTTGAATTTAATTCTATTAACCATATTTCTTTGATCTATTTTATCACTTTCTACACCCAATTCTTCCTTATTATATATTTTCTCATTCAATAAATAAATTTTATCTATGTAAGGATTTTCCACATTAAAACGCAAACATTTGCGCAATTCAATATTCCTTTTCTTGTCTTTGTGTACGAAAAATTGATAAATTAAATAGATTTTCTTTTGATCAGGTTTACTTTTAATTGGTATTTTACCAGAATGACTCAAATACATTTAATAGTATAATTAAATATATTTTTATATTATTTTCTTCCCCATTTAATCAATAATCCCCCTCTTCCTTGTTGGTTCATGTGTTTATTAATTTGTTGTTGTTGTCGTTGTCTCTGCGCTAATCCTCTCCAACTTTTAAACCGTCTATTTATCCTTGAATTTTGTACTTTGGCATTTTTAACGATAGGATTTTTATCGGTGATAGGAACATCAAAATCAGTAACATTTACCATCCAAATTTTATCCTCTAATTTTACATCATTCCATTTCATTGACAACATTGTCCATAAACTATCCCTTTGATAGTGCAGTTTTTGGAGCCCAGTGTTAGGATTTAATAATCTGTCCCATCCATGCCATAATCCTATGATGTTCTTTGTGTTTTTTTGCGCGTGTACAAACTGTGGATATACTATTTTCATACCACTTGCTCTAACCCGTTCGAGCAAAACATTATCCTCAAGACCCCAAGTCCATATATTAGGAAACCCTGCTGTTTTCTCAAAATCACTTCCCTTAATCGCAAAAATACCTCCTAATGTATGCGGATACCCATAAAAATGATTCACTTGACCATGTTTTGTATCAAAGCTAAATTGACCAATCTTGTATGCCATAAAATCAATATCGTGAAAAATTAATGTGATATTCTTCCAATGTTCAGGCCATTTTTTCTTTACATAATGAAACCCAATGTTTTTCATACCACCTCTGTTAAATGGTCTGCTATCATGTTGATGTAGGAATAGAATACGATAGTTTGAATCTCCTAAAATATAGGGCATTACGCGTGTAAAAACTAATTTATGTGGCTCACGATCGCGATAAGGTACTATGAATACTTTTTCCGGAGGATTAACATCTGTGGAGGCCATTAAAATATTTAAAGATTATTAATTTTATACAATTACGCCTTGTATTTTTTTAAAATCACAGATGGGATCAACGATGTTGATTTAGTTCTCTGCAACAACAATAATTTCTTATAACATTTATTAATCGTAACTTCGCTTATCTCACTAATAAAATTAACATCATGCTTACTGATATTCAAGTGACAACTTTGAGCTATGAAATAAATTATACCAGCAGCTACCGAATGTGGTGTATTCTCAGGCATCAAATTCATCTTCTCTACGCGCAATGCTACAAATTCACTTACCTTTGTCAATTCCTTATTAATATTTAACTTACTACAATAACGCTCTATAAACGCGATTGGTTTGGTATTATGGAAATAAGTCTTATCGGTGTTTACCATATCCTTCTCCATATTATTTAACAAATGAATTGCATTTTTACACCCCTTCGTTGCTGCCGTATTATCCAAATGAAAGATTGTTGCTATTTCCCTCGCTGTTCTTGGGAAATTGCTTATCCGACTAGCTATATACACCGATGCTGCAATAACCCCATCCCTATTACATCCTCGAAATGTTTTCATTTCTGATATCTTCTTATGATATCTAAGTGCGTCATCAACCAACATTTTAGGAATACCCGCCGTTGATGAAAATGCCTTAATTCTCTGAAATTCGTCATATTGAGATTTCTCTTTATAAGGCATTGATTGCCATTCAGTATATCGTCTGATTTTTCTCATCTCATATGTTGATCTGTTACCGCAGATTACTTTGCAACCATAAGACGATTGTTCTAGTAATGGATTGATAGGCATTCCACAACGAGTAGGATCAGAGGTTTGGTTATCATCTGCGCCATAATATCGCCATTCGGCAGACACATCAAGAGTATCTTTGTAAATAACCCCGCATTTTAAATTAGTACAAGTTAAGAATCGATCTTCGCCATAAGCTACAGCACTATTGCATAAATCACATTTCTCTCGGGTTTTCAATACTTGTTCAGAATATACACACTCTAATTTTTTATCGTCTTCCTTTACCTCCGAATTAAAGATATCCCATAACTTTTTAGTTATCTTTTTAGATGATTTATCCTTTTTCTTTTTAGTAAAATTACTTTGCATTTATCTTAATTTACATAATTAAATTTTGCTTTTAATTCAATTTTTTATTATATTTATTTATCATATATGGGAGCCACACAATCTAAAAGCAAAGATAGCGGACAAGAACTCAAAGCAATAAATATTTTAGACGTATTAGCAACTAAATACATTCTTACCCAGAATTTCCAGGATATGAAAAAATTAGGTGATAAGGAATACTGTAATAAACTTGTTATTCTTACATCTGACATCATTAAAAAGTTTCTCAAAGAAAAAGAAATCACATATATTGCGCAACGAATAATAGATGGTGTTCCGGTTAATACGAAAAAAAAATCTTCCGTTATTTATTTATCTACCAATAAGCTTAAACACCAGTCACAACAAAATTCGCCGAAAGAGTATGAACGACGAATCTATAATCCAGATGGCTCATATAGAGAAATTGTTCAACCAGGTGTATTTTCATCACAAACTACTAAGAAAAAAGAAAAAACACTACTAACAGAATTAGATGTCCAAAATCCCCGGGAAAAAGATAGCATGTGTAAAGGTATTGCAAAGTTTTACATTAAAATTGCCCATCTATTCGCCGCTATTTTAAAAGCGGTGAATCCCATTTATAAATACGATGGACACGAAATGAGTATTATGAATAAGTCCAAGATTCCTAAAGGAACAAAAGTTAGGCTAGCCGAAGTAAACTTATGTAATAGACGCATTAAAACTCTGAAAGCGGAAAACACCGAACAAGGTAAAATTAAAGTGCGAGTTAACAATTGTCATTTAAATAGGAAAGTTACCACAAAACAACTTCACGAGAATATACTCGATGACCTTGACCTTGATTATGGCGAAGAAGTGATCAAAGATAAAACCTTGGGACAAGAGATTGGGGTGCCTGAATTGGAAAAATTATACTATGACATCTATGATTATGGCACCGGTAAATTTACTACTATGTCTAAAAATTCTAGAGCTGCTTACAATCAGGATTTGAGAATATTTTATAAAACATTCACCGGAAAATCAAACTACTCTAGATGGAATGCTAGTGGTAAGAAAAGATTTAGCGATATTCCACTTATTGCATATCACGATACCGAACAATGCAAAGACCCCGACTCTGCTTGGCAAAAATCTTACGAAGGAAGTGCCAGTAATCCATTATTTGTAAAATTTGCCGATAACGTTAAAAATATGCTTAAAAATACAAAAACGAATCAACAACAATTATTAGCAATTCTAGATAAATTATTTGTTTGGGTAGAAGCCCCCTCTAAATTTGCATCAACTGATTCTTCATTGGAAAACAAAATGGTCACTATTAATCCTAAACTTACCAGTAAATCTCTCCAATCTTTAGTAGAACAAACACGCAAATTGATTATTAAGATATATTTACAATGTGAAAGAGAATATCAAGATGGATTGAAATTATTTGAAGCTATTGTTGGAGAAAGAATGCTCAAAAATAGCATTGCACAAAAGGAAGCTTTAGAAGCACAACTTGAAAAGGTCGTTGTAGGCCAAGACGACCCAGAGCTCGAAAAAATAGTACAACAAAATGTAAATAAAGCATTGGAACCCGGCCAATTGGTTGCACAAATACCTCAACAAGCCGCAGCAGCTGCTGGAGGCGCGCGTAGAAAAAAGCACCGTTCTCGTAAAAAAACGAGGAAATAATCTTTTCTATACCTTATGTATAATATGGGATGTGGTTGTGCAAAAAAAGGTTGTGGTCAAGGTGGAGGTCGTAAAACCAAAAGACGCAGAGTTAGAAAACATAAACGCAAGACACACAAAAGACGTACCAAACATCGTCGTCATAGTCGCCGTCGCAAGACCCGCAGAAGACGCCGTTAATTTAGGCATTGATAATTTTCTCATTATACTATATATAATGGGAAGAACCAGACATACAAGAAAAAGACATACAAGAAGAAAACATAAAAGGAAAAGAACTCGTCACAGAAGAACCCGGCGCAGGACTCGAGGAGGTGGTCTTACGTCCCAAGTCTTCGGTGGTGGCTATAAAGAAGGTCTCCTCCTCCTTGGTGGTGGTGCCAAATCAACATACGGTGTTTCCGATTACCCACCTGGGTTTTCAAAATTTCTACGCAGAGACAAAAGAATAGTGGACAAAATGAAACGCAAAAGCAAAAAGCATAAAAGAAGACACAGAAAACATTAAAAATATTTTCAACATTTATTGTTAAAAATATTATACCCCACCAGTAAATTTCTTTCCCTTTGGTAGTTTCTTTCCTTTATTTTTCTCTGCCTCGTTCTTTAGCAATTGCGCCGCACTACATAATCGCCTATTATGCTTAGAAGTGCGTTTGTGCCAATAGAATCGACATCGCTTATATAATCGATTACTATAGTTGAAACAATCAAT
>Ga0233411_10000158_pt1 | contig 22940 bp, 31 predicted proteins | sample Na_anoxic_2_MG_FD_179799 | JGI IMG/M metagenome (GOLD analysis project Ga0233411, IMG submission 179799) | Seawater microbial communities from Saanich Inlet, British Columbia, Canada - Na_anoxic_2_MG | ecosystem: Environmental > Aquatic > Marine > Inlet | place: Canada: British Columbia...
TATGAATTTTTGTGCTGTAAAAGCAATAGGAACTATGCAAGTAGGAGATAAAGTAGAACGTATAGAAACATACGGTTCAGCTTACCAAGCAACCTGTCAAAACAAATACTATCTTGAGATGGCTGAGAAAAGAGCACTCTCTCGTGTAGTATTAAAGATGACTAAAGCTTATAGCTTAGGTGTATTTGGTGAAGATGAAGCTGATGATTTCAGAAATAGAAACCAACAATAATAATAATATGCAATTAGAAGCAGGAAACAACAGTTACGAAATTGTATCCTTCAATCGTTTAGGTACGAGCGAAGAGGTACAAATCGTGCTGAACAGATGTGAAGAAATATCTGAAGGAACAATCTTAGTCTTCAAAGATAAAAATGGTGAAGAAATACTTGGGTTAGTAAAAGAAACAATTCGTAGCGATGAAGACCTTTATCTATACGTAGAACCAAACCCAGGTAATCAGTTAAAAATAAATAGTATTAATTCCATACAAGTATGGGGAAAAATTTAAGAAAAAATGGATGATTTAGATTTCACACAAGACGAACAAACAACACAATACATCAAAAGAAAAGGTGTATATCTTATCAAGGTGTTAGAGTTTGAAAATTCAAAACATAAAGAAGGGTATAACAAGACTCACTTCATTAAGTTTAAAGTAGAAGATGAGGTAACAGGTAATAAAACGAACCTACTATTTTGGATGCCTAAGCAGGGAGAATCTCCTGAGAGAACAGCACTAAAGAAAAAGTTAATCAAAGAGTTCCTTGAGAACCTTGGCTGCAACTTAGGTCAGATGAAAGGTGATGACTTGTTAGCTTGCTCAGTAGGTAAGATGTGTAAGGTAGCTCTAAGAGAAAAAGAGCGTGTGTATTTTGGTAAACAAGATGGTAAGCCAATGATTATAACTGAGATGGATTATTACTACTCAGGAAAGCCTGATGCTACGCTGACAGCAAATGAAAGCAAAATGTTTTTGCCTCTTACACCAACAATGAGAGCAGACTATGAGGCTAAGTTAGCTGAATGGAAAAGAGAACATGAGCCTCAGACTCCACAAGGAAGTTCAGGAGACACCGTTCCTGCACACGGAACATTCAACAACTCATCTTCAACAGATGACGATGATGATTTCCCATTTTAATTCACAAATAAGTGAATGTTAACCTATAGGTTTACTTCTTCCTCGCTTAGGTGAGGGAGGAGTTAATCTCTAAAATGTTTAAGGATGAGTAAGTTTAAAGAATTAGTATTCAAAGCACAGGTAAACAACGGAAGGCTGCAGTTCTATGCACCTGATTATGTTAGTGGGCTTCTAAATGAACAGAACAATAAAGATGTTTATGTAACAATAAAAGAGTTCAAACAAAAAAGAAGTATCGCTCAGAATAATTGGTACTACGGTGTAGCTATACCAATGATACAACACTTCCTGATGGAAACTCAGGGAGAAAAGTACACTAAGGAAGAAGTTAATCAATACCATCTCAATACAGTAATGAAACCTTCGCTCGAAACAAAAGCTATATTCGGAAAAGTATGTGTCATCTACGATATAAAACGTACAAGCGACATGAATACAACAGAGTTTATGGAGTTCAAAGAAAGAGTTCAAATGTATTGGGCAGGATTTGATTTAATTATACCTGACCCTAATGATTCACAAGGTTTTACAGTTAACAATTAGAAATTATGAATATAAGTGTAGAAGAGCTAAACGACATAGCAATTAATTCAGGAAATAAAACTATCAAGATAACATCTAAGAATGGTTTATTAATAGTTGGATACTTTGAGTCAGGAACATTATGTTCTCAAAGATTAATAGTTAAAGAACCTGAAAAGCCGATAGGTAAAAAGGTTAAGATAGAGTCTGAAATAACTTACAAAAAGAAAGTTTCTTACGACATATACATACCTGAAACTATTCAAGATGAAGATGTATGCGACTTCATAGAAAACGAGTTATCGTTAGAAGAGAGAACGAATGAAGAGTCAAAGTTTATAGACTATGAGTTCTCAGAATCATCATCAAGGTATGATGTGTACAATAACAATAATGAAATTGTGTACGGAGGACACTTGCTGATTTGATATTTATACCACACAATACTTCTTCATCCAAAAATTCTAAGGAGATATTTGCTATGCCTGTAAAGGGAGCTCGTAAATGTCCTTCCTGTGGACACATGAAGAAGAGACCTATATTGGTGAACAGTAAGACTACTCAGAAATATATCAAACTTACTGAAGATGATTTCAGGAAAAATGAAAAGGTATTTAAGGAAATGGTCAAGCACTTAGAGCCACCATATAGAGTATCATTCGAGTTTATTAGAGATTCAAAGCGTAAGTTTGATTATATAAACGCAGCTCAAGTTGTTCAAGACTTAATGGTAAAACATGAGTGGATAGAAGATGACAACTGTGATTGGATTATACCTTCATACATACCGTACTCAGTAAACAAAGAAAATGCAGGAGTAATAATAAAAGTAATAGAACCATGAGTCCAATAAGATTAGTAAGAGAGAGAGCAAGAAAGCTAAGAGATAGACGCTCACCATTCGCTGATGACGCAGATAGATTTATCGAGTCAATGTATTTAGATATTGAAGAAGGTAAGCCTGAAGACTTAGCAGCTCAAGATTGCATGAACAATATAGATGAATTATTAAATAGTTATAACCAATAAAAAACAAACAAGATGAACCCAATTATTTTCAACGGAGTAAAAGAAAGCAAATCATTAGAAGGAATGTCATTAATTAACGATGATAATTACTATGATGACAGAACATACATTACCAACTCAATGTTAGGTAAATTAAAAGAGTCGCCTCAAACATTACAAGACTATCTTGCAGGAGGCTCAGGAGAATCAACGAGTGCTTTATCTATGGGAGATGCTTTGCACAAGGGTATGCTTGAACCTGAGAAGTATAAAACAATGGTAGCTACATGGTCAGAAAGAGATTTTCCTGCACAAGGAAAAACTTTAAGAACAAAAGAGAACAAAGAGTGGCTATACTTATTCAAACAAAGAAACCCTGGGAAGTGCATCTTAAAAGAATCAGAGTGGATGGATGTAGAGAATATGCTCGCATCACTAAAGAGTAAGCCTGAAGCTATGGGTTGGTTAGACAACGCTGTGTATGAACAAATAAGTTTAGCTCACATCAACGGTGTAGCTATGAAATCTAAGGGAGATATACTACGTAACGATGAGTGGTTGGTAGATATAAAATCAACAAGTGGTATCTCTTTAGAAGACTTTAAAGATTCATGCGAAAAGTACGGATACTACAGACAGGCTGCTATGTATTGCAAGATGTTCAACAAAAAGAAATTTGGATTCCTTGTAGTAGAAAAGAAAGCACCATACAAAGTAGCATTCTATGAAGTATCTGAAGAGAAGATGCAACAAGGTTGGAAAGAATGTCAAGACCTAATCGAACAATATAAATATTATTTCTTAGACGACCCTATCTCTATGAGAGTTGAGGAGTCTATACTAAAAGGTGTACTATGATAATCAAATATGATTTAAAAAAATTCTTTGAAGAGAAAGGGCTCAAGCAGTCTTTTCTCGCAGAGAAAGTAGGTATAAGCAAACAGTTGTTTAACTACAGAATAAACCAAGGAGACATTCCTCTAAGTATGTTAGCCATAATTGCTGATGAAATTGGAATGCCTATAGAAAAACTTACTAAGGTACTTAATGAAAGGTACGTAAAAGTTAAGATATAAAAAAAGGAGATAGACTATTTCAGCCTTATCTCCTTTTAAACTATGAACCTTCCATCCAACAAGAAGGTCAAATATAATAATAATTTTTAAATAGATTCAAATGGATTACAAAAAATATAGAGTAGAAGCACAGAGAACTTTCGCTAAGGTATCATACTTACAAGCTGACAGCTTTAAAGAACTTGATGAACTTCATTGTGTTATAGGTATTGTTACTGAAATAGACGAGCTTAAATTAGCTCAGAAGCTAAAGGATACAGTAAATGTTATAGAAGAAATAGGAGATGCTTATTGGTACATAGCAAACCTTGAAAGAATAAGAGGGATAAAGTTAGAGTACCTTCAAACAAGAATAGGAACACAATCTATACATAACCTAAACACACAAGCGGTAGAACTCCTTGACCTTTACAAAAAGAAAGTGTTCTATAAGTCAACAAAGCATGAAGACGCTATAGATAAAAAGATTCAAGATGTAAAAAGTTTTCTTCACGATGTGTGTAACGCATACGCAATAGACCCTTCAGAGTGCATGAGTATCAACATAAACAAACTGAAGGTAAGGTATCCTGAAAAGTTTACAACAGAGAACGCATTGAACAGAGACTTAGATTCAGAACGTAAAGAGTTAGAAGGATGATAACAAATCACGAAGAGGAAACGTATGAGCTAACATACGATGAACTTAAATTAGCCAAGCAGCTTATACCTGCATTTGAATTAAGAACAAAAGAGAATCCAATCATAGCTTCAGAGATAGTAAGAAGAGTAAACTTAACAATGAATCTTCCCTTTAAATTCTCAGATGTAAGGCTAAGAAAGATTGTGAACTATTACAGAGTGCATTCAATCCTTCCTGTAATGTCATGCTCAAGAGGATACTATGTATCAAGAGACAAGGAAGAAATAAAAACAATGATGGTATCTCTTCAGGAGAGAGCTAACTCAATACAAAGATGTGTTGACGGATTAAATAATTTTTTAAATAAGTAAAATGAATAGAATGAATAAGATTAAGGTGATAGATGTAAAGATTCTTTTAAGAAAAAAGAGACAAAGAAAATTGGTAGCAAACCAATACATCAAGCACGTAAATAAATTGTATTTAGAAACTAACGATGGGAACTAATGGGTAGAGTAACGCAAAGTATAAACAGAGCAAGGTCTAAGTATTTAACCTTCTCAGAAGTTGTAATAAAATTAAAAGAAGGAAAGCGAGTGCAGCGAAAGTTTTGGATAGGAAAAGGTAATTACATATACTTAGAAGAGGGAGCTATATCTCGCTACGATAAGTATGCAGACAAGCCTCAAATCCAAGGAGTACCTGCAAAACTTTTTATAAAATATCAGGAAGGTGTTGAAACAACAATGCCTTATCTTATATTCAGAGATACCTGTGGGAGTTTTACGTTTGGATGGAGTCCAACAGCAGCAGATATATTCGCAGAAGATTGGTGTATAATGACTGAAGAAGAGTCGCAAATTGATTAAGCATGAAGTTAAATAGAAAACAAAGAAGAGAGTTAGACAGAAACAAAAAAAGATTGTTCAGTAAATTAGTTTGCTTTTTCTGTGGTAGCAAGAACATGGAGATAGGTAAAGGAGAAGGAGACTACTGTAATGACTGTAAGGAAAAAACAAGAGCAGTAGAAGAAAAGTTTTATAACGAAATGAATAAAGGTTATGAGCAGGAGAGCAAGTAGAACAGCAAGAGATGCTTTTTATATAAGTTGTACAGCGTTAGTGTTATCTTTGTTAGCGATAACATTAATTTTACTGAGATGACCAAGAAAACGAATAAAATCAACATAGACAAAGTAATGGTTAAAGACTGTTTCGAGAGAGTCATAGGAGCTTACGTTAAAGAAGAAGAGAAAGAAGACTTCCTTGATGACGTAATGATAACATTCGAAAGCTTACACGAGTCTTATAGAGATAGGATTCGTGATGAAGTAGATTTTATAGAAAACAAATCAGAAGGATGGGATGTCCTTCTCGATATTATGAACCTCTTAAAAAATATGTAATGAAAAAACACACCAAGATATACTTAGATTTTTTTGGATACGGAGAGCAAGACTTTATACCGTGCGAGAATTGTGGTCAAAGAGCTGTGGATGTTCATCATATTGACCCAAGAGGAATGGGTGGAGACCCAACAGGAAGTAAAGATAGAATAGATAATCTTGTTGGCTTATGCCGCAACTGTCATAACAAGGCAGAAAAATTAAATGAGTTTAACGAAATGATTAAAGAAAAACACATAAGAAGGATAACGCTGTGGCATAACACTCACTTCATAATATTATTAGTAGCAATCTTAACGCTCAGTAGTTGTGTCTCTTCAAGAGAAGTATATGACACATACTCAAAAGGAGGTCATCCCCAGGGTAAATCTAAATACAAAGGAAAATAGTATGGAAAGATTCATGAAAATTATAGATAAATTAAAATGTTTAATAGGCTACCACTCATGGACATATACTATACAAGATTGTATTTCTGAATTTGGGTTTATACCATTAGACCAAAGAATGCCAAGTACAGCAAAATGTTGTAAATGTAATGTGAAATTTAAAAAGAAATAGTATGGAAAAGATACCAACAGCAGAAGATTTTATAAAGGTTAGTGAAATCTATGATAAAGATTATTCAACAATTTCTCTACATGATGCAGAACAAAGGATGATTGAATTTGCTAAACTTCATGTAGAAGCTGCATTGAAAGAAATTGAAATACAAAGGTGTACACATCACTACCCTCCAATACAATTCATTAACAAAACAGATTTAATAAAAAATATTAAGTAGTATGAACGAACAAAAAGTCAACAAGGAAGACACTATTCGGTTAGTGAGGATAGCAACGAAATGCTCTGATTGTCTTACAGATTACGACACAATAACAGACCTGATAAAAGCAGGAGAGTCTAAGTACATCAAGCACGAGCTAAAAAGAGAACTCCCTCTATTCGGAGAGTACATAGATACATTCAGTAAAAGATTCATAGGAGCATTAGCTGAAGCAAACGAAAAAACAACAATAGACATATCCAAAAAATTCACAGACTTCAATCAAAAGATATTTGTAATAAACGAAGAGATGACAGCACTATGCTTATCATACGCAAAAGCACAAAGCATTCTTAACGATATAGAAGAAATGGAATACAATGATGCGTACTTAGATTACCTAAAAACAAGGTGCAAAAATTACACCAAGATAGTCAAGGGTAAATACTACAGCGTAATGCAACTAAAAGACAAAGGTGGATACTCAGTAGAAGACATAATAAAAGGATTAGACGTTCTCGGAAAGTCTATCATGCACGAAAAGTAGAATAGAAGGTTCACTATCACGCACCGAGCGAAGCGAGGTTAATCACACACAGAGTTAACTTTCCTCACGGTTTCAATTAATTCCACAAGGGTATCTCTTTTCATGTCAACAATAATATACTTTTCAGTTGAATTGAAATAAATGACAGATTGGAGGTATCCTTTTTCCCCTTTCCATCTTCTTATATAATTAATGTTACTTGTATTTATCAGGTAACTTTCCTTTCTCTCGTCTCTTCCGAGCACAGGTACATCTATAAACATAATCTTTATCTTTTTAAATTAATAATTTTTACTACTCCTATGTTATACGACTTATCAAGTAATCCGTATCTAAAGCTGTAGGAGTAACCACTTTTAGAGTTTAACTGTATCTTGGGAGAAAGGTTAAATAAGTTTTGATTGCCACCAACTTCGAATCCTATACCAAACTTAGTTTTAGCCTCATCGATAGTTTTAGCAACCTTTACTGTATCAACCCTTGTAATGTACTTAGGGAACTTTGGAGTATATCTTATAGCTTGGTTTACTATAGTGCCTTTAGCGTAAGAAGTAATCGTTCCTGAAATCAAACTGTCATCAACCTGAGTCTCATATTTATTTAAAGATATATAACTACCGTTGCTGTCTTCTACTACAACCTCTGTAGGAGCTTCCAAGTAGAGAGTGTCGTGTATTATTTCTTTTAATGGCAGGTAAATAGTGTCGTTTATTCCTTCTATAAATTCAGTTATAACTTCAGGATTTTTCTCAACACACACCTTAGTTGTTCGACCACATTCATTTAATAGCAATATACAGCCTATTAGAGCAACTATTACTAAAGATTTAATATTTCCTATGCTAATCATTTTTTGTAGGTATTATAGAGTCTTAAAACTCCCCATCTTTTTTGTTATCAAAATAATGCCCATAAACCCTACCTAACACAGCAGTTCCAAGCATACCAAGTATAATATCAGCAAACCTTTGATTCTCTTCAGGTATCGTAAAAAACGTTATTAAGAAGAAATAAACAAACGCAGTAGTAACACTAAGAAAAGAAATCAACTCCTTGAAATTCTCCTTATCTAAAGCTTTTAATAATTCAAAAAACCTTCTCATTTTCCTTCTTCTATGTCTGAGTAAGTAATCTTAACAGATTTACCACTCTGTATGGCTGCTGCTACTACAGGGTAAATGTTTTTATAAGCGTCAACACTTGAGCTGCCAACAAACTTTTTTCCGTCTAAAGCGTAATTCAACAAAAGACAACCTGAAGTGTGGTCATCCGTGTTACCTGTATGAATCAAGATATACTGAAAATCATGCGTAGGAGTATTAATCTTCCAATCAGGAGCATTATGAATACAAAGCATACCTTTGTGCATAGAACCGTACTTAGAAGTGTACCTATTATGGAATCCACCAACAGCTCTTAACCCTACATCGTAAGTTCCATTAGGAACACGAGTCTCATTCATTATTTTAGCACCTTTCTGTTCTTGGTCTTCAACCGTAAAGCATTTAAAAATACCATTGATAAACAACGCTCCAAGAGTAGTCTCTCCATCATCTGCAAATCTCTTTACTGTAATTTCCATAATCTTAAATATAAAAAAAGGGCAATTAAGCCCTGTTATTTCTTTTTCATAAAAGCTTTCATCCGTTTAGAACCTTTGAGTCTTGATTTCTCAGAACGACCTCTATTCTTGGATTGATGTTCAGGAGTAAGACCTCCACCTTTTTTGTGATGAAGGTCTATCTTATCCCCATTTCCGTAAGTTTTACGCTTTCGATTGGCTTTATTGAGCTCAGCTCTTTTTTTACGCTGTTCAGGTCGAGAATTAATCTCTTTATCTTTAGCTCTTTTTTTAGCTATCTGTGCCTTAGTTGCGTTTTTGTAAAAAGCTGTACTCTTTCCCATTAGTCTTTTATGATAATATCAATTAAAGGTTCTAACATAATTGAGTCAAGTTTAACTTCGTCTCCAAATTTCTCATTAGGAATAACAAAAAAGTCAACTTCAATCTCTTCATTCATAAGCTCATCCCATTGTTTATCAGCAGACTCTTTATCTGTCCAAACCAAATCTTTATCTTCCCCAACAAGAGGATTCCCTGATTCGTCTTTCTCTGTTAAATTATCTACGATTGAACTTCTACCTTCATTGATTTCTGCAATAAGAGGTTTTAAAGTTCTAAGATTTTTACTTACTCCGTACCATGCACCTGTTTGTTGCTGTGATACATACAATAAAGATTCATTAATCATCAATAAATCTTTGTTCTTAATCTTTACACTTGCCATAACTTTAATTAATTAATTAGTAATTCGTTAGAGCAAATATAATAAATTATTTTTTCTCTTTAGCCAGTTCTTCGATTAATGTAGTAAATAGCTGAGCATTACTCCTTGCTTGATTGTCAGAATGGACAACTATAGTCTCAAGTCTTGTAAGAGTTTCACCTATATTTTTAAATTGCTGAGTGCTTAAAGCTTCAAGAGAACCGATTCTACTTAAAGTTTCCGACTCTACAAGAGCAAGCCTTCCATTAGTTTTACCAAGTTCAGTATTAGTCTTTGTTAACTCCTTATCTAAAGTTTTTAATTCAGTTCTAACTTCTTTATTAAACGTTTTCATGTCGTTAATTGTTCCTCTCAACAAAATATTAATAACAGCTAATAAACCTGATATTATGTAAATTACGTATTGCTCTGACATATCCTTTTATCTGTGTGATACAAATATAGCAATTACTAAACAGTTCTTTCAAGTTTATAGACTCCATTAGTTAAATTTTATTTATTTTGTTATTGCATCTCCTTTATACGATTTATTTTCTAAAATTGATGTTATTGTAAAATTAGTCAAATAAGAATTAACAATACTGTCCATTTGCTGTTTAGTCTCTAAAACATTTTCATAGTAAAAACTTAACGTTTGTTCATTGTGTTTTACATTAAAAATAATCTTTGTTCCTTTTGTATTTAATTCGTTTTCTAATCCTGTGAAGTCTTCCATAATATTAATAATTAAATTTCAAATGTGGTCTTAAATTTTGTCTGCTTACTGAAGTAGGTAAAGAGCCATCTGAATAGCTAAAAGCACCTTTTTGCGAACTCGCAAGAGTTGAATCTATATCCCAAAACGGATAACTGCTTAAATCGTAAGCACCCATATTATTAATCCACATTACAACAACACTGTCTGTACCGTTATAGCAAAAATTATCCGTAAAGTCTAAATTTTTCCAACCTGAAGAGGCTGTTTGATACCAACTACTGTCTAATACTGTTGTTTCATCTTTTACTATAAGTGAACCATTAGCACCTACCAAAGTTAAATTATTCCCACTACCCAAAGTGTTTATAGTACCAGGCAAAGTTATTGAGGACGTATGATAAACCTTTATAGTCTGACTAAGTTGAGTTATTCCACTCGGTTCTGTATAGGCTTTAGATAGTTGAAGCCCTGTAAATTGCTTTGCGTTTCCAAGTTCAAATGCACTCATTATCCAAACTCCTAAAGAATACCTATAATAACCACTATAAGGTGTATAAGAGTTAACACTTCCTGTACCACTTATTACTGTATAGTTAGTTCCAACAATAGGTGCACATCCACCACCACTTAAAATTCCATGTGTAGCTAAAATCATTTCTTCTATGTTAAATTACCACCTAAAGACCAAGTGTTAGTATCAGTCTTTATTAGTGTAAATAATGAATACTGTCCTAAAGATACAACTCTGCTTAAATAAGATTGTATTGTAACACCTGTGTCAGAAGCAAATGTAGTAGCTCCATTACCTTTTTGTTCAACAAGTATTTGAGTTCCTATTGGAAAGGCTACACCTGTATTATTAGGAATTGTTAAAGTATTACCTGCTCCATTATTCATAGTTACTAACTTACCTGCATCACTTAACACTAAAGTATAAGAAGCACCGCTTCGAGCATTTATAGATATTAATTTATCAGACTTTGCTTCTATTATTTCATTAAGAGCCGCCATTAAATCTGTTTGTGATGATAATGTTCCTGTTATATCTCCCCAAGAAGTTGAGCTAACATAAGCATTATTAATTACTCCATCAGCATTTTTATAATAAACAATCTCTGTTGCTAAGTCGTAAAAATAAATATCATTTGATACACTACTCCAATCAGCACTTGAATCTGTTGTAACTGTGAATTTAACACCTGCAACCATTTTTGTTGTTATTGTTGTTACTGCCATTTTAAATACTATTTTCTGTTATAAAATTATCAATAGCTAACTTTTGCTCATCACTCATTATAGAATAATCTATTTCTACGAAACTTTCAGGTACACCATCAGTAATCTTATAGAATTTAATTATTCTTTTTATAGGTTGACTAATGTTAACTGTTGTCAAGTCCTGTGTATCAATAAACATTGATTCAAAAACAGGGTCGTTTAATTGTTTTTCTTCCTGTTGTTCCATTTCAGAATCGTATCTGTAAACAACGCTTCCTATTATATCTAATTTTTCTGTCATTATATTAAAATATTTCCTTGTGAATCACTTGTATTTGTTATTCCTTGAAGTAAAAAAGGAGTTATTGGTGTTGTAGAACCTTCAAAAGTATTATTTGCATATTTCCAAGTAGAAAATGTAACACCACCACCATAAGCATTTAAGCAATACGCTGACGCATTTGTTACTTTAAAAGATGAATTTACTATTTCTAAATTTAAAAGCACGTTAGAAGTTGTACAATGTCCTCCTGCATTATTCCATTTACATACAACCGTACAATTATAAAGATTTGGTCTAAATGTAGCTATATTTGAAGTTGACTCAACATAACAGTTGTAAAGCGATTTAGAACCTGTTCCATTAAAACCATAATTTGAAGAAGAAATTAACGTTGAATTATGAAATTCGCCTGTACCACCTGCACCACTTGTTGAAATCCCAACACAATTTCTACCACTTATACTTGAATTAATACCTACCCCACTTGTTGAAATTCCAACGCAATTAGTTGCTCTTTGCGTATGCACACCTGTTGAACTTGTTGACCTACCTACTGAGTCGTAAACTTCTCCATTACAAACTATACCTATCCCATTTGTAGCTATTCCAACAGAATTATAAATTTTACCTGTACCATTATATATAGCATCTCCAATGGTACTTTCAATATGACAATTACTTATATTTCCTGATGATAAGTAAGCACCTTTACCTGTACCTGTTATTTTAATGTTGGAATCATAAATATTTTTTGAACTAAAAGGTGCATAAACCCCATCTAAATATGAAACAATATGGGCATTATATAAACTCCCACCATCTCCAATAACACACCTTCCATAATCATTTTCGAAAATAGCACCTTGACATTTAACTGTATTATTAATATGATTTAAAGTAGCTCCAGTTGTTGTTCCTGCTGTTCTACCAGTTCTAACTATTTTAATGTTATTAAAATAAATCTCCCCATTTGATATTGTAAAAGTAAAAGCGTTTGCTGTATCATCAACATTTAATGTATAAGTATGACCATTACCATTTATTGTAACACCATCTTTTAATGTTATAGTAACACTTCCTGTTTCTTCAACATCAGCAAACATCTCAACTGTATCTCCACTAACAGCAGCAGCCATAGCAAGTGTTAAAGTAGCATAGTAAGTGTAAACACCTGAACTATTTGAAATTCCAAATTCTCCACTCGAAGAAGAAGAAGCAGGTGTCTGCCATGTAGCTAAACCATTTGCATCAGATGTAAGAACTTTACCTGCACCTTCATTACCATCAATAAACTTACCTATATAAGCTGAACCTGCACCTGCATTAGCTACGTGAACATATAAACCTATATTATCAGCTGAATTAGCTGTACGAGAAGAAGATGCGACTCCTATAGCGTCTAATGATGCAGAAGTAGCATTACCGTAAACACCAATCTCCATACCTGATACAGAAGAAGGTAAAATAATTGTAGAACCACCACTACCAAGAACACCAATATTATGAGAAGAAGCTCCTGTAGCACCTGAAGCGATTCCTTGTACACCATAATTTTGATTACCTGCTGTAGCTCCGTCAGATTTACCATAAACACCTGTTCCTCCACCTGAAGTAGACTGATTCAAACCATAGACAGAGTGTATTAATGAGTTTGAGTAAGAAAATAATTTTCTTGTAGCATTTGGAGCGATACCTACCCCTATAGTAGTACCATCATCTTGTATTGTACCACTCGTAAGAGTATTGGTTGTTGCATTCCATCTCGGAACATAAGAGTCAGTATAAGTACCAATCTTAGCGTAAGTTCCTAAATCAGAAATGTCAGACTCAGTAAGAGAAGCCCAATTAGCTTCACCATTAGCTGTAATTGATTTCAAAAATTTACCTGCAGCTTCAGTACCATCTTGTAATCTAATAGAGTAGTTAGTCGTTCCGTTTGTAGCGTATCCATATAAACCTATATTAACACCATTAGCACCTAAAGCATTACCTTCAATAGCTATTTTAGTAGCTACAGCTGTAGAAGTATTTAGACTTCTTGAGGTTTGATTTAAAGCAGATGAGTTCTGAAAAAAGATAGAAGCAGAAGGAGATGTACCTATACCTATTGTCGTTCCATCATCTTGAATTAATGAATCACCTAAAGTAGTTCCATCAGGAGTAAACTTAGCTACACGATTTAATGTTCCTGAACCTCCTATACCACTTACTCCACTTACAGCAGTATCAACATACTCTTTATCAACAAGAGAGCGGTTTACATAGTTAGCACTATAATCAGAGCCATATATAATACCATCAAAAGTTCCTGAACCTGAAACCGTAAAAGAAGGAGAGTTCACACTAAAAGCAGCGTCAGCCTGAACAACAATATTTCCATTCTTATATAAATCTATAAGAGAAGAAATAGTTGTAGTGTTATTGTAATTTTGTATTCTTAAATTACCTAAATTTTGAAAATCAATTTTTCTTAAAACAGATTCTCCTGAAAATGTATCCGTGTTAGTTAATCCATAACCATTATTTATACTAATCCAATTAGCTCCTGTTGTATTTCCAAAACCTAATACATCTGATAGAGTTGAGCTTACAGCAAAGTCTATCCATCCAAGTTTACCTGTACCGTCAATATCTGATAAAACTTTTCCTGAACCAAGAGGATTAGCTCCACCATTAGTCTCTGTGTATCTAACAAACGTAGAGAATTTAGAAACACCTGCAGAATCAATATCAAAATAAGTTCCACCTGTTCCAACAACCTTTAAAAGGTCATCACCTGAAGCGTCAAGTATATGAAGCTTAGCGTCTATAGTAGCAGGAGAGTCTCCGATAGATATTCTACTACCTGTATTTTGTAATGAAGAAGATGAAATCCAACTTGTACCATTAAACCTTAATGTCTGTTTATCCACAGCTCCACCTACTGAAACATCAGACAAATCATTAAAAGCAGATACCGAACCTGTAATTATTACATCAACAACTCCACCACCCATATCAACAGCACTTACACCTGCACCTATAAAATTAAGTGTAGCCATTTGACCAAGTGCTATTCCTTCATTTTCTATATCAATAGAACCTGCAACAATATCTACCCAAGTAGCAAATCCGTTAGAGTCAGATTGCAATATCTTCCCCGCACCTTCAGAACCGTTAATGTACTTTAAAGCACCTGAAATAGTTAATACAGAAGAAGCGTCAGGAGAAGAAGTTCCAATACCGACAGGAGCAGCGTTATAATATATTCCTGAACCTCCACCTAAATCAGTCCACAAAGAAGTGCTTAAAGCAGCAATAGAATCATCAACATATTTTTTATGAACTATGTTTTCGTTAGCTATAATTGGAACAGCAGTATCATAAGAAATAACAGAGCTTAAATCTAAAGCAGTAGGAGCTAAAGAACCTGTAGGAATAAACCCACTTAAATTTGTAGTAGGAGTAAATAATGTCTCATCAAAAGGTTGAAACACTCTTAAATCTTCAGTAGCAGTTATATTTGTAGCATCAGTTGTAATCTTATAAAGAATAACTTCTTTTGTTGTAGGAGCAGGCATAGCAGCACCTATAACTGTATCTGTATAAGTTACACCTGAATCAGCATTTGCATAAATCCAATTATCTCTATTTGGAGCTAAACCTAAAGGTAAAGCAGGCTTAGGTCTTGGTAAACCTTCAGGAGGAGATACCCAACCACTATTAATAGTTCCATTAAGACCTGTTGAAGGAGTCCACGTAAAAGTATTTCCTTCATTAAAAATATGTCCACCAGCTCTTTGTCTCCATTTCCATCCTGACTCTGTACCTTCAAGGTCTTTAACCTGAGTCTCTGTTAAACCACTAACTCCACACAGGTAATTAGACATAGCTGTTAAAGTGTCTTGTAAAGTAGAGCCTGCAGGGGTGAAACAACTATAAGAATTAATATCTTCAATTTGAGACACATCAAGGTTGTCAACCCTACTTGTAAGTGTTGTTAAATCACTTTGAAGAGTAGTGATGTTAGAACCGTTAGTGCTAACAGTTGAAGATAAAGTACAAAAAGCAGTATTAATACTATTAAGTATTGTGTTTAAATTTTGGCTTTGAGGGGTTATACCTAAGCAGCTCAAAGAAGAACCATCATAAGTAACACCGCTTGTCAATGATGCACCTGCACCTGCATTTTGATTTCCACAATTACCACCAGGAGTATCTACTAAAAAATCTGTCATATCTATTTATTTAACTTCTATTATAAAAATAATCATACTGTTCTCTTTGGAAGGGAGAAATTACAAATAGTTCCTATGTCGTTTACAATACAGTTAATCTCTGACTCAGAAAGAAGACAGATATCTAATATAGACCACCAATTATAAACAGCTTTCATTTGCTTGTTAATGCTTTCCACGTTTTTACCAAGGCAAAGCATATTGTTTTTCTTACAAGCTAAAGTAGATAGAGTCTCCTCTAACTTTGCTTTTAATTCTAAGTTTGATATAGCTCCCATAATTAACAACCACAATCATTACAGATTCCACCACACATCTTAGAAAGTCTTTCAATTATCTTATTAGCACATTCGTAATTTTGATAATTAAAAGCCAACTGAGCTGAGTTAAAATCAATTATTAATTCATTCATAGCATCGTGGTAATCATCTCCACAATCACAACCACTCTGACACCTGCTAAGCATTAAAGTTCTAATACAACTTCTAACTCCACAATAAATAAGAACAGTACAACTTTTAGAAGCTTCAAGCTTATTAACTTCAGAAGCAGCATTCTCTGTATAAGCAGTTGTAGCTGTAGCTGTAAAAGTTTCATTCTCTGTGTAAGTAACACCGTTGTAAGTTATAGAACTTCCTGCTCCTGTAACTATGTATTCAACACCGTCAACCAAAGCTCCTGAAGCAGTATCAGTAGTGTAAACTTTCAAAGTTACATCCCAAACACCATCAGGTATCTTATCGTAAGAAAAATCAGAAGGAACAAAATCTTGAGTTCCGTTAGGACTTGCGTCTGAAGCAGGTAAATAACCTTTGCTTAAAGATACCGAAACACCATCAGGAAGAGTGAAGTTTATTAAAGTATTTCTAACAGCAGAATAAGCAGGATTACCACTATCCGAATAACCGCCAACACCATCACCTGTAGTTTCAGTAAGTGTTATTGTTCCACAATCCTCTGATTGTGTTATTGTAAAGTCTAAAGCTAAAGCCATAATAAAAATTTTATCAAATATACAAATAATTATATCTCGTTCAGAGTTTTACCTCTCTATTCTCCCATACTTTTTAAAGGTTTTCTTACAAAGTTCATGTAAGGAAACAACGGTAAACCTTTTGTTCTAAAAGCAGTTTGGATTCCACTATCCATTCCTTTAGCTACTTCTCCTGAAAGAAGTTCTGACACACCTCGCATAGCAATACTTGCTGTTTGAATTAATGGGTCTTCTATAGTTTTACCAAAAGGTTTGTTAGTTAAATTAGCTTCAACCATACCTGCAGCCTGACCAACAAAATAAAAGTTACCTAAAGCATTCATAAATGATTTTGCTCCAAGGTCAACACCTGTAGCAAAAAGATTTTCATCGTCATCGTCATTCATTAAAGCGTACTTAGTTTTATCTATCACAGCGATACCAACAGAAGATAGTAAAGCGATTGAATAAAGTGTAGCTTTCATTTTCGCAGCATTTCTTTCATCAGGATTAGTTGCATAACCAATCATGGAATCCATAATCATATTAGCATTTTTAGCTCTCTGAGAAGAGAACATTGTGAATAGCCTAACAACAGGATTATTACTTCTCGAAACATTTGTTCTTGAAGAAGGATTATACGTAGGCTGTGTTCTATTAACTACCTCTTCGATTCTTTTCTTTAACATTTTTTGAGCAGCAACAGATTCAGTCGTACCGTGTTTAGCTTTAACCTCATCCTTAACAACCTCATATAAGAAAGAGATAGCAGCAGCATCCATTATTTTAATACCTTCCATTGTTTTTTCCAACTGAAGTTCTTTTCCGAATACTTTAGTTTTCTTACCATCTGAAGAGTATGGATTCATAGCATGAGAACGATACTCTCCTTGCTCTCTATCTATGTAACCTTTAAATCTCTCTCTTAACATAGGAGAAAGCTTCATCATCTCAACCAATGTTGGGTCAGATAAATCAAGATTACCAATTTGACCTTTCTTTATTTTAGTGTCCTTAAATGAATTAGCAATAATTCTCATAGCAGCTGACCTACCTTTAGCGTGCTTAACAGAACCTATTCCAAGTTCAGGTGCAGCAGCAACAACAGAAACAACTTGTTTCAACATTACAGCAGGATTCCATCCAAGAACAGCTAACGTAAAGTTGTTCATACCCTTACGGATAAATCTATCAGCTTTACTGTCAAACACACTTCCAAGAGTTCTGTGGTCTTGTATAGAATCTACAAAATCAGTAATGTAATCTATTGCTCCTTGATGTTTTTGCTCATCAAAACCTTCAGTTCTTTGCAGCTTAGATACTAACTTTCTAAGATTACCTATTGGCTCAGAGTAAGCAGCAAACTCAGCAGACTGTTCTACATATTGGTCAACTACACGAAGAGCATCTCCTATTTGAATTGTACCATTATTATCTAAAGACCTTTCTTTGATTGCAGTAAAGTCTTCTATTCTACGTTTAGATTCTTTAGCAGACTCAGCTTTTCTTCTGTATTTTAATGGGAAATAATTATCCACAACATCAAGCTGTACACCTGTAAAATTCTGAACAGCAGGATTAACTCTCGTATGAACATCTCTCATAGTGTCTCGTATAGAAGAGATTAGCTCAGCCATTTCAGGATTTTTACCAATGAACTTATCGAATTGTTCTATAAACTCAATAGCATTTACATTACCTGTAGTCTCTACGTTATTTTCATTTCTATAGGAAACTTTGTGCCCACCATCTTTGTCTTTAAGTTTCATTCTATCATACTGATTAAAAGTAAGATACATACTTAAAGCATTAGCAATAGGTATTCTACCAAGACCATTTACTTTCATAGTCTCTAAATCAGCTTCATTAGAACCAAGCATAGAAGACCACTTCTTAATTTTCTCTATAGTCTTTTCATTTAAACTACCTCTCATTCTATCATAAACCTGCTGTTTAAAAACAACGTTTTTTTCATCACCTTTAAGCATCTCTTCAGATATTAAGTTATGTAAAAACGTTCTCTCTTTACCTGTAAGAACATTAGCAAACACTTCAGGAGTAAACATACCAAGAGCTAAATCTTTTACTTTCTTCATGCTGTTATGTAAAGCGTTGTAAACTTTTCCAAGTAAAGGTTTCTTTGCAAAAAACTCTTCTCTGCTTTTAGTGGACTCGTTCATTTTGTTCATTACATCTTGAGCAACAGACTCCGTAGAAACTCTCTTAGTGTTATTAACTATGTAGTCATTATTAGCAGATAAGTATTCTGTAATTGCAACCATCTTGTTAAATTTTTTCCAAGCGTCATTAAAAATTTTACCCTTAGTATCACCACTAATAATAGATTTACCTGTAATTTCTCCAATCCACATATCAGCAAAATCAGCACTATTTATAATTCCATCAAGAAATTTAATGTCAACCATATCGGTAAGACTACCTGAAAGATAACCTGACTCAGTTGCTTTTTCGTATTGAGTTAAAGCTTCATTCTTTAATTCATTTACAACTTTAAGTATAGCTTCCTTGTCAGTTATATTAGTGCTATCTTTCATATAAGCATCGTACTTAGCTTTAGCTTTAGCTATAATATTCTGAGTTGAAGACGGAGCAACAACATCACTAACGTTAATTTTATCTGTGTCAAACGCAAGACCGTTAAATAGATTTTCATTAGTGTTTAGCTTTTGATAGCTAATCGCTCTCGAAGGACTCCCTTGGAAAGACAAATTAGCCATCGCTACATTACTAACATCTGAACCTGAATCACTTCCTGGCTTGTAGAAGTAAGCTGTATTACCATCACCTAAAGAAACTTCATACATCTTAAACCCTTCTATAGGAGAGTTTTGTTTCTCTACTATCTTCGCATCAGGGAAAGATTCTCTAAGCTTAGTAATCCAACCTTTCTGCATCCCCATAGGAAGCCTAAATGAAAGAACTTTTTCAGAACCGTTAAGAGAATCATTTTTACCTTTTACAATGAAACTATTGTTAGGTATAAATCCTAACGCAGATATTTTATCGTGAGCAGCTTTAAGCTCTCCTTCAATTACATCAGATTGTTTTACTATTTCAAATGCAGGATTGATTATAGACTTAACTGTATTCCCTAATTTAATAGCATTATCCATAGCTCTTTTGAATCGAGAGTCAACTTCTTTATCTAAAGCTATAGAGCTATCATCTACAAGCATATCAGCAAGCTGACTTAACGTAGTGTCGATAGACATTTCTTCTTGTATTATAGAAGCTTTGTTTCCAAATAACTGTTTTACCAATCTAACTATCTCATTCCAAACTTCTTTTACAGTAGCCCAAACTCCAACAGGACTAACATCTTTTTGCATAGCTAACTCACCAAGCATTTGAACGATAGCTTCCTCTGTCTGAGCATCAAGGTCTAACTCAGAATAATTCCTTTTAACAGAATCAAGTATAGCTCTACCCTCTTCAGAAGAGTTTAACTGAGTAACCATAGAAGCATAAAGCTGTGGATTACGTCTCTTAATAGACTCAACAAATGGGTGAGCAAACTCATGAAATGCTGTATCACCTGTTACGTGAGCCTCATTAATTATAACCGTACCTGTAGCTTTATCAAAAGCACCTCTCAATGGAATATCAGGGTCATTAATAACCTTGAATGGAATACCAAATTTAGCAGACAATCTCCTAAGAACTCTTCTACTTACTCTCTGAGCTTTCTCATTTTTTTGCTCAAAGTTTATTTTTTGAAAAGGAATCTCATCTTCATTCTTTTGTTTCAATCTTTCAGCAAGAATCTCAGCAGAAAATGCTTCCTGATTTTGTTCAGGAGTTCTACTCAGCATATCTTTAGTATTGTACTCTGAAGGGAACGAACCTTTCTTAGAGTTGTTTTGCTTATAGAGAACTGAACTTTTTCCAAATGTATCAAATCTGTCTTCAGTAGAAGTTACTTTAACAGCTCTTACATTAAACTTAGGATTTTTAGGGTCGCTATAATCCATAGCAGACTCTTCAGTTAATTTATAAACAATTCTTTCTTCACCTACACCTATAGCAAAATACTTAGTAGGTATTGACTTAGGACTAACAGTTGTACTTATTTCATCTCCATTAATTCCATCCATCTCAGCAGCATACAACTGTACTTCACCTGCCTCTTCACGAATAATGTTATCAAGCATTTGCTCAGTAAAGATATTCTTACCTGAATCATCATTAATTTCCTGAAAAACTTTGTCAAAAACAGAACTCGGTAATAGATGAGTAATGTTATTTCTACCATTAAGTAAACCTTCATTCATAATAGCGTACTCAACAAGACCTTCTCTTAACTCTTTTGGAAGTTTACCAAATTGCTCAGTCAAGAACTCATCACTTACGTTATTATCTTCTCCTATGTTTAACTCAGGCATAGCTGAATTATAATTAGGAACTATCTTACCATTTTCTTCTACAGTAACTAAAGATAACCAAGATAATGAATCATTACCAAAATCAAGTTTGAAACTTTGAACCATGTTAGATACAGCTTCAGTCATTGATTGAACATCAGCAGGAGACTCATACTTGTATTTACTTATACGTTGAGCTACTGCCTTAGAGTAAACCTTTTGAACGATACGAGCTTTCTTATTGTTATCGATGTTTTTACTTTTACTGTCAAACGAAGACAATGTATCATTAAGTTTTACATCTGTTTTCTCATCTGTACTTAAAGCAGAGAAATATTTTTTATAAGTATTAGCTAATGATTTGATAGCTCCAACACGAGCTTTAACAATAGGGTTTTCGAATAAACTACCAACATTAATAGTACCTTTTCTTTCTTTGTTTTTAGACTCTTCAAGCTTAGCTATCTCACCAAGAGTGTTCATTACTGATATAGCATCTTTAGGAACTCCTTTGTCTAACTGAACTATTGTACGTACAGCTTTTAATGAACGAGACTGCTCTTTAAGCTCTTCGTATTTGTTAATCATTGACTCAGCAGAATATTCGCTATTACCAATTTTAACAGTCAACTTATCATCAGCAGAAAACTCTTGACGAACTTCTTTTATAATATCGTTAAAACTAATCTCTTCACCTGTTGAAACAGTTTTAGATTCTTTCAAACGTTTAGATATAGAAGATATTGGAGCAGACTTTAAAAATGCAAGTATATGTTTTAAGTCATAACCCATAGCGGATAAAAGAACAACTATCTCAGAGTTCTCTATTGTAATACCTGTGTTGTGCATGAAGACTTCGTTAGCGTCATCAAGAGCTAACTGTAAAGTTTCTGCAATTTCACTAATATTTTTAGAAGTAAAAGTTCTAACACCATCAGCTCTTCCAACTTCTCCAAAAAGAGTCATAGGGCTAACTAACGAAGCACCAACCTGCTCAAGGAAGTTTATAACTTTAGCTCCTACAGCAAACGCACCGATAAGCTTACGAGACTCCTTCATTTTTTGAGCAGCGTCAATTTCACCTGTCATACTTGACAAATTCAATTTATTTTTTGTAACTGCTTCTTTGTCAGGAACAACAGAACCATCCTCATTTTCTTTAAGACCGTACTCTTTATATGCTTCTTCTTTAGTTTCAAAAATACCAAGAGCTACTTCAGCTTCAACTGTAGCTTTCTTAACTTTGTTAGTGTCAAGTGTAGCATTATATCCTTTACCTGGCTGAGACATTTTAGACTCATGTGAAGCAAGCTCTACAAGAGAATCGAATAATATATTTTCAGTTGTGTTTCTAACACCTTCTGCTTTTTTATTACCCCTCTTCATTGTAAACATTTTATCACCATCATTGTCAGAGTTAGAAGCTTTAATCCAACCTTGAGGCATAATAACTTTATTACCTTTTGGTGGAGTAAACCCAACAACTTTAGCAACAACTATGTTAATGTCATCACTAAGAGGGATACGAACCTGTAGTAAAGTCTCACCTTCTTCTGCAAATCCTTCAGGTACTTTTATTTCAGCAAATGAAATTTGAGTGCTTCCTTCTTTAGCAGCTTCATGGTATTTTAATTCACCATCTAAATCTACAGTTTGCAAAAGCTCAGCTCCTTTCATTCTATGTCTAATAGAACCCTTAGTGTACTGAGAAGATAAATAATTCTGAAGAACTTGTGAAATGTCATATTGGTCAAACTTTAAGTTAGCAATCTCTTCATGAGATTTACCTAA
>Ga0233411_10000160_pt1 | contig 22596 bp, 21 predicted proteins | sample Na_anoxic_2_MG_FD_179799 | JGI IMG/M metagenome (GOLD analysis project Ga0233411, IMG submission 179799) | Seawater microbial communities from Saanich Inlet, British Columbia, Canada - Na_anoxic_2_MG | ecosystem: Environmental > Aquatic > Marine > Inlet | place: Canada: British Columbia...
GCGGAAGGTACCGGGATGCTCCCTGCGGGTGGTCCCATTGCTGGTGATGCGGGCGCGGTGCCACAAGCACTTTCGGGGACTGTCCCCGGTACACCGATTCTGTCTGGTCCTACAAAGCCAGCAGATGTCCTTCAGAATTAGTAGTAAGAAGTAGGGAGTATTAATGCCACTGTATGATGTGAAGTGCAGATATGATTGTGGATACTTCCACGATCTGATGGCTGCTATTGATGACCGGTATGAGATCCGCTGTCCGGAGTGCGGTGGGTCTACGCAGATCATCACACGTGCTGTCGCTACCATCGGACCCATGCCAAGTAAACCCCTCACCATTAAGCAGATTGGACGAAGCTTCGAGTCTGCTGGTGAATACCGTACGTGGCAGCGTGAGAATCCAGACCTACAGATTCTGGATAACAACGGGTCCAAGTGGAAGAACAAGAAAGACAAGGTCCGTGAGTTCGCGAATCAACGATGCAAGAAAGCGGGCTACAATGATTTGGAAGACCGCCAAAGGCAGATGAAGAAACGTGATGTGGATACAGCGCGTGTGAAAAAAGAGGGGCCAAAACCCTTCTCTTCGGGTTGACGTAAATATTTTCGCCTGCTACAACTAGAGCAGGAGTTCTTATGCCCGAGATGCGCGATGAGACAGGTGACGGGGAGCAGGTAGAGGGTGACAATGAATCACCTTCTCCTGACACAGTTTCCGGGTCCGCCGCGAAAGCTACCATTGAGCCCGAAGGCGATCCGTATAAGTATACGGTCGATGACGACGGGACGATTGGTATCATTTCGGAAGATGGCTCCGAGATGGTCATCAAGTCCGGCTTGATGGAAAAGGTGATGCGGAAAGCACTCACCCCCCTTGCTGAAGGGACTCCCGCCTATGACCTCCTGATGCAGAACAGCTCCGAAGGTAGCTCCGAAGACAGCGAAGAGTCCGCAGAAGAAATGCCCACAGACCCAATGGAAGTGATGGAGAGGCTGAAGAAGAAGGCCATCTCTCGCGCCATGGGCAAGGGTAAGAAGAAAGCCGATAACTTCGGTGAGTCTTCTGATGACGATTCTTCCGACAAGAAGGAGTACTGATGTCGATTCGAGCTGATGCACCTACGGGTGGGGACGAAGTAAACACCGCGACGGAGGTCGTGAGCGGGGCACCTAGCCCTACTCCTGTGTCTTCCGATGTGAGCAGCGTTAACACTGGTGGAACGCCCGCCAGCGCCGGCGAGGGAACGAGCGCCGGGGCTGGCGGGGCTGGCGGCAACTCCTCCCCCTCCGGGCCTGCCGTGGAGACAGGGGGCGAGCCCGCCACGTTTCCGAGCCATGATGAGTTCGGTTGGGATGGTTGGGCTGGAGATGCTGACGGACTCCCGGAACCGGTTCGCCCGTGGGGGAAAGCTATTGGCGATTATCACCGCACTGCGGCAGAGAACGAGTGGAAAGGAAAGCTGAATGATGCGCATCAGATGCAGCGTGTCTACGAAGAGTTGATGACTGGAAACGAAGACCCACGTATCGGTGAGTTTTCTGGTCAATTGGCTGAACGTCAGAAGGCTTTCGATGAACTGCAAGAGCAGTTCAATACGCAGAAGACCGAGCATGCTCAATACCAAGAGCAGGTGCAAGCTTGGTACGCTGCGGAAGCAGACAAGTGGACGAAGCGTTTCGAGCGCCAACATCCAAAGCTTGCTGCAGATCCCAAGAAGGTGGAGCTGCTTGCAGAGCTGTTCTCCGAAGGATGGGAAGATGACATGGCTGTTGAGCTGTTGTCAATGGAAGAAGCCTCTGTGAGCACTGCCCGTCAAGCAATCAAAGATGGTGTCCCGCCTGAATACGCGTATCGGTTGGCGAAAGCGCAGAGTGCTCCTGCAAAGAAGCCTCAACCTTCGCCCGCAGCAGTTGCTATGTCAGGTGCAGACAGCACTACTCGACATACTCCTCTCTCAAAGATTGAGCCTTTGACGGGTAATACCTTTGAGGACACGAAGTTTGCGGCCATTAGGCGCAACATGAACAAGAAAGGCAAACGGAGATAATTCATGTCTATTGGCGCAGACGTACTCGCATCCACGCTAGTCGATCTGGCTCCTGGGTTCTCGGAACTGTTCCTTACCTGGCATCCTCTTTTGAAGGTGCTGAAGGAAAGGAAGCACGTTGATTTCCGAACTCTTCAGGGTCCATTCCACGAGTTCACGATTACGACCGGCGGGGTCGGTGCTACTACGGAGGTTGCAGGTGGATCTGAAGAGATCACCGGCGGTCGTCGTCAGAACGCACAGCGTGGTGATACCTATGCCCCTCGACTGATTCATGCTTGGGATGTTCCCTTGAAGGATCTGGCAGAGGCGAATGGTGAGCAGGACCTGGCTCGGATCATCGATGATTATCCGATGCTGGCTCTGGATGAGTGGCAACAGCAACTCGTCCAACAGCTCGCTACCGGTGCAGGCAACAACGGCCTTAGCGGTTTCCCGACGTTCAATGGTGACGCGACCTTCAATCCCGGTGGAGTGGGCGCACGCGCTGGCTTCTTCGAGTTTGCAGCGACCGGTAGCCAGTCCAACGTGGTTCACAACCTGAACTCGGCTACGGTCGCAGGGTGGGAGAACCAATACGGTGACATTGCGTCGTTCCCGCTGGATGGTCGTTCGACCCTCCGTCAAGAGTTCCTGCGGGCCGGTCGTCAGGGCAAGGCACTCGGAAAGGTTGATGTGATGTTTGCTGATGAGCAGACGTATCTCAATTACATCGAAGACCTCGATGACCAAGTGCAGGTTGCAAAGGTGACTGGTGACATGACTCCTGGTGACTTGGGTACGGGCGTTCCGTTCCTTCAGTCTGCTACGACCATGTTCTTGGAAGAGGCAATTGACATCAATGATGCTGCGTTCACCACGGCTGGTGCACAGAATGGTGTCTGTTACGGACTCAACTCTAAGACGTGGCATGCCTACGCTCTTGGTCATGAGTCTGGTGGTCCCGAGAAGGAGACCAAGGGTATGTTCGAGCTTCGTGGTCCCTTCCGGATTCCGACGCAGGATGTCATTCGTTTCGAGTACGTGCTCATGATGGGCCTGTACTGTCGCAATCGTCGTGCAAACTTCGTCGTCACTGGCGGCGCCCGTCCGTGATGCCTAAGGAGGTATAGACATGTCTACAGTTGTTTTTGGTGGTGAGATTACCCGTGTGGATGCTACTGCGGAATACCCCCTTGGGTTCAAGGTACGTCTTCCGGCTCAAGGGCCGAGTGGTGCCCGTCCGGACCAGGGTGAGCAGGTCTGGATTTACGTCTTCAATGATGAAGCTGCTACTGCGTTTGCGCAGGGTACCGTGGTCGCACGAGACTTGGCCACGTTGACTTATGATGCAGTGCGGACGCCCCTTAGTGGCCCGTCAGCACGCGTTGTAGGTGTTGCCCAGCATGCTATTGCCTTTGGTTCCTTTGGCTTCGTGCTGAAACAGGGTCTGGGTGAGGTTATTGCAGATACTGGTGGGATTACTGCGGATACTGCGCTTGTGCCTGGTAGCGCGGTGCTTGGTACTGCTGATGACGCGGCTGCAGTTACTGATGATGCCTTTGGGTATTCGACAGAGACTGTACTCGCTACTGCTCTGGCTACCTGCTACATTGATTGCAGGGGCTGATTCGCTTTGAGGGGGCGGGCCCGGTTAACGCCGGACCTTGGCGGGAAGTCCGTCCCCTCATCCTTTCTCTGGAGTTGCTGTGAACCTTGGTGAAATTAGGCAAGCGGTATACGACCAGATTGATTGGGCACCTACGCAGTCTGCCGAAGCCAAACGGCGGGCGAATGTCTTCGTTCAACGTGCAATCAATATGCTTGCGTTGGATGCTCCGTTTCTTTTCTTTGAAACAACGGTTCATTTTGCTACAGAGCCTGATGTAGTTCCAACACTGGCGACTGATCTGATCCGTATTCGTAACAGTGCAGCTGGTATTGATGACCCATGGGTCTTCACAGTTGATATTGCGGCCTCTCCGCTTACAGCGAATGCAGTCATCTGGAAGAATGATAGGTCTTGGGACGGTCGAACAATTGAAATTCTGGATGCTGATGGTGTTTATCATCGGAATCAGATTCGTACAGTATGGCTTGATGGGACTGAAGTGTGTTTTACGGTGGTTAAACCGTGGGATGTAACAAACCTCACAGTAGGTCCATTTTCATATCGTATCTATACGAATGATTATGCACTGCCAGACGATACGATTCACATCAATTCGATTCGGTTTTATGACCAGGGGCAGAACTACCCATTGGTAGCTATGTCACAAGACCAAGCGGAGAGTATTGCATACGATCTCCCGCGAGGCCAAACATCAAGTGGTACCCCTCGCTACTATTACCGAAGGCGGCATCGCAAGATTACAGGACCTAAGCGCGCACCAACCGCAGCGCTTGGTCTTGGTACTGGAGTTGAGACCTGGGAAGGTCCTGAACCTAAGGGCAGCTTTCAATATCGTATCACTTATGCATGGGGTAAGCGGGATGTGGAGTTTCGCAATAGCGGACTCTCAATGTTCGATGATGTGGAAACACAGTGGCTGAACAATGGCCTGGCAGCAGGGTCTTTTGCTGCAGGTGGTGCGGCAGCCGGCATGAATCGGTCTCGTGAGCCTCGGTGGGAATCTGCTCCAGGCCCAGAATCTGCAGTTGTTACACATATCCAAAGTAATGACTCGATTAAGCTTGTCATTCCAGACATTGAATATGCTCAAGGCTTTCGTGTTGATACTGTGGGTTTTGATAGGGATTCACAGTTTCAAAGCGGATGGCATGCACGGATTTGGCGCAAGCGTTTGACTGAAAACTTCACGGGCTATAGTGGTCTTACAAATGATGTCACCACATTGTCTAGGATGGACTTTGCACAAGACTACTACTTGCTTGGTGAAGTTCGTATTGATGCAGGAACGAATGGAGTCTTCCACGACCGTGGAGAATACATCCCGGACTATCACCGAAGACTCCGAGATGTCCACGGGTATCAGACCATTCAGTTCTACCCCCTTCCGAATGCTCGACTTGAAGCGGACGTTAGGGTCATCCAAAGACCGCGAATCCCAGTAGACGATACGGATACGGTAGAAATCCATGCAGAGGCATTGGATATTCTTATCTACCAGGTTGCTGCGTTTCTCTATGAGTCTGAAGGTAATGAACCAAAGAAGCAGTCAGCACTAGCTGATTACCGTCATCGCTTGGGCCAAATCAAGAAGAGATATGGCTTGGTTCAGCCGGGCAGTCAGGTTACACTGAAGAGGCCCGGACGGGCATTCCGTCGGCGCCGGGCCCACAGTCACCGTTGGTGGCGTTCAGACTCATAGACAGTAGGGGCATGTGATGGTTACGAGTACATTGGAAAAGGCACCAGCAGAGGAGACCAAGACCCCAACGCAGTTGGTTTGTGGTGCACAGTACAGGTACTTCGATGAGCGTGCTCAACGAACCTATGAGGGTATGTGTTTCACGACCATGCTTCGTACGACTCGTGATGGTGATGCACCTCGGATTGGTGAATTCAAATTCTTCGGTCTTGCTATTGAGCGGATTGAAGAGGGCTCTGTCCGAATGAATCAGCTGACCATGATTGGTCGTCCGGCGAGCCCGAAAGTGGGGCGTCCCCGTAAGCGGTAAGGAGTGGTAGGTAATGGCTGACGAAAGGGTCCTACGCCGTTCGGGCTTGCAAAGCATTCGTGTTGAGTCAGGGAAGTTCTTCCCGGCTAAAGGCGTCGGTGCGTTGGTGGAGAACTTCTACCCCACCCGAGAGGGAACCCTCCGCACTGTCTGGGGTCCTATCCCTTATGTGCCAGATTACACAACCAATCCTGTCGCACCTCCCCTGACTACAGACATTAAAGGGGTGACTGGTAGTATTGGTGTTCCGCCTAAATACGCGCGTATTCATGGTATTCATCATGCAGTGATTGAAGGACGTGATATCCTTCTCGCGCACGTAGGTGCGGCTATCTGGGAGTATCAGGGCTGGAACCGGTCGTGGAAGGGTATCATTGGGCCATCCGGGTACACCCCTCTTCTTGAGGTATCTCTGCCTGGCTCTTCAAGCTCACGAGACGCACCTGATTGGCCGACGCAATTTGAGACACTTCCCAATGGTATTGTCATTGTGCCTCGCCGTGGACGCGCGTACTTCTATGATGGACATGTAGCCCTTCCATTGGGATACGCTACCCGTCCGGGTGCTCCACAACCCCATGGCCCCAATACGAAAGATGTGGAGATTGGGAAACAAAACGTAGATGCATACGCACATGACTCTAGGCTTGGGCACGAGAGTGCAATGCATGAGGTGTTCCGCTTTTGTCGCATCGGTACCACGACTAGCCTTGGTGCAACTGGCGGGGCCACACATGCACAGCCGGATGCTGCTGGTGCCTCAAATGTGGGTATCGCTGGCTGGCTTGAGCCTGGGTCTTTTCGATGTAAACGTCAGTGGATTGATTACTTTGGTAACCTTTCCCCACTGTCTGAAGCAAGTGATGAGATTCGATTCTCTCGTCAAATTGCAGTAGTGAACCCTACAGGAGTTGCCAATCGGCTTGGTCCTGTTGATGTGGTCCGCAAGCAAATTGCATGGAGCGGTCTAACTGCAGGACGTGACGGGACTCTTGGTCAAACGTTGTTCCGCACGACAGACCTAAAGAACTCGGGAGATGCGGGATATTACGAGCTTCCGCAGGATGCAGCAGGGAATGCACAGGCTTTCGCTACACTCCCTGACAACATCACGACAATTTACCCTGACAACATTCCCGATGTTTGGCTTGGTGCGGCGCCTCTTGCACCAATTGCTATGCCACAGTTCCGGTTGTGCCGTCAAGCGTTCTCGCGTCTCTTCATGGCACAAGGGGGAGCACTTTATTGGTCTATGGTGGGTCGCTGGGGGACTATCCTTGAAGACTCCATCATGTACCCAGACCCGTCTTCGGCGAAGATCACGGGACTGGCTAAGATGGCCGGTGGTCTTGTAGTGTTCACAGAGAGGAGCACTTACCTCGTTACACCGAATGACTCTGGTGAGGGCTTCCGGTCAATGGTTCTCAACCCACAGATTGGGTGTGCAGCTCCGAATAGCATTCAGACCATGCCAGATGGTGTCACTATTTGGCTAGCTCGTGAAGGCTTCTACGTTCTAGTTGACGGAAAAGTTCTCCCTATCTCTGCGGATGAAGATCGTACGGTTCGGCGCTTTACTCCTGGTCGGATGCAACAGGCTGTCTCTGCAATCGACCAAAGGACGCGTGAATATCGTTGCTGGGTGTCCATGGATGGAGACACAGAGAACACCTTGTGCCTCTGCTTCCGTGATGGTGGTTGGACACGTCGCACGGATGTACAAGCGAGTGCAGTCTGTACAACTCAAGACCACCGCGCGTATATGATTGCCGGTGGAGAAGTCACCAAATGGGACACAGACCCAACAGCTTTCTTTCGTGGTGTTTGGGTGCTAGACCATGAGTCTCAATACTACCAGGCGGACAATGCAGCACGGGAAGCCATCCTAGAGACTGCATGGCTGAATGTTGGGACATCGGATATCCGCAAGACCACATACAAACTGTTCCTCTGGCTCATTGAGACATCTGATGCACAGTTGACTATAGAAGTACTGCGAGACTGGCGTAACGATGTGGTCGAGACCTGTACGGTTGAGAGACATACGACTGAAGATGTGCCTATGTTCTTCAATGAGATTGCATACGATTCTACGGATGCAAATCGTGTATGGCGAAGGCGCCGCCCGTACTACACGAAGGCAGAAATCTTCGTACCTTCTGCGGAGGTTGTGAAGTTCCGTATTCGTGGAACTGGCTTCTGGGAATTCATTGGTCTGAAGTGGGTTGATTCCCCACGGATGGCTGGCGGCCATAGGATTCAACGCTAATGGCTGTCTGGTTTCCAATGTTCAACATTCGAGAAGGGGAAGTTCCCAGTATCGATGAGTTGAACTACAACTATCTCACGATTACTGATGTGGCCTCTGGCTATCTCAATGAGCAGAACTGGACGTACAACGGATTTGGCCTGTCTACGGACAGAGAAGATTACTACGAGAATGAGATTGGGCTTAAGATTGTCTCAAACAGTGTAGAGGCAGACCCTGCGTACACAGCTGCTGGACTAACTCCTGCGGCATCTCCAACTGTTCTCACGATTCCGGGGACAGGGCTATGGCATGAGGTCATGACTGCATCTATCGATTCAGAATACGGTGGGCAGTTGTGGATCATCGCTAGTGGCGCCCTGTTTGCTGAAGCACAGTTTGGTTGCATGGTTGCTATTGAACTCAATGGAAGCATTATCTGGCAAGATGCATTGGGTAGCGGAGATGATAACGATCTGGACTTCTTCATCTGGCAGCCGAATCAGCCGGTACATGAGGAAGCTGTGGGGCCACAGGGGTATCACTTTGCGATGGCGTTAGACACCGTTCAGAGAGTCACTGCGGGCACTCATGTAGTGAAGGTCAAGATTCGTTCCGGGCGAGATCCGAGCCCTCGGTGTGCAATCATGAATCGTGAACTCATCGTAATCGAGATGTATAGCTAATGGCAAGCCTTACTACATTCGTTGACGACGGTACTGCAATTGATATCGGGACAGTCAATACCCCTGCACTGGCGATTGAGACACTCATTAATGATCTTCTGCCTACAGCTATGGCACAGGATGCATTGAACGACAATCATGTGTCGAGTCTGCTGTGTACCGAGAAGTGGACGACACGAGCGCAATCCGCGAATCCATCTATCCATACTTACTCAAATAAGTTAACACCGAATCTTCCTACAGATTCTGGGTACAACATTAGTACACTGGGTGACCCAGGTTGGGCGGTTATCGATAGCTCTGGATCTAGTGGGAGTATCTCTGAAATCTTGAATGGAACTGATGTTCTCGTCGGACCTGACGCAGGAGACCGGATAGCAGCAATGCTCGTCATGGGCAATGTACACTTCTGGAAGGCTACAGTTACCGCAGGAGACCCGGGCCCAGAGTTGTGGGAAGTCTCTTGTGCTGTTGGCATTCAGTATCGATACGGTGCAAGCACTTGGGTCACAATCCCCCGATCAGTCCGCTTCATGTCAAACAAGACTCATCAGAGAACCGGTGGGGAGGGTGCTGTAACGGCTATCGATATTCCAATTTGTTGTCTGGTACAAGAAGCGGACATTCTTCCTAGTCAAGCAATCAATGGCTTCCGGCTTGTTGTCGCATGGACAGTGGGGAGTACTGCTCACTTCCATAGTAGTGTAGATGTTGATATCGATTTACTGGAACACAACATGAGTGTGATTCCACTGCATGCGAGTATCGCCTAATGCCTGATATCAATCTCAGTCTCTCGTCTCCCCCGTTTCCTGTACTCACCACGAGTCTGATTAGTGGGCAGCAGATTAGCCAGTGGATGTATCAGCCCGCACTCTCCCCTGCAGATCCGGATTCGTTTGAGGCTGTGAATGGCTGGCTGGATGCAGACAACGTGGATACGACCGAATTCTCTGAAAAACTGTCTCGCGAGATGACGCAACGAGGTTCACTCGTCCAAGCTGGCGGTGTTGGAGGTACGTCTAATCTCGACTACTTTCATGATTGGTTTGTGGGCGTGGACATGGTGGACGTTGAAGACCTACAGCCCTCAACAAGTCGTGGTGACTATGCTTCTTGGCCGGGTCGATACCTCGCAACTCCAGGTCTGGGTATCAACTTTTACATTCCGTGGGCCACAGCTGATGTGATCTTCAGGTGGAACATCTGTTGGACAGGTGACTCTGATCTCCCTCGTGTGAAGCACTCATATCGTGCATTCATTGACGGAGCGGCCATCATAAGCCAGCGACGGGATGTTCAGCAGGTCATTGATACTGGGCCAAGTCCTGCTCAATACCATGGTAACTTCAAGGGACGCCTATGGTCTGGACACAGAATAGAAGTGGGGCTAGCGAAAGGTTGGCATAACTTCTCACTTCAGCTCCTAATGCACGGTGGCCCTGAAGATCAAACAGATGCTGGGCAAGATGTGCCAGACGCTAAGCAAACACGTGTGCGTCTTCGTGGTCTTCGTTATGTAGCATTCAAGAAACCCAACCCTTCCCCGGAATAGATTATGGGATACACAGAATCTGGGTACGATAGTAGCGATTACCACAAGTCTCCGAAGTCTTCAACGAGTCCGGGGCAGAGCACAACCACAGGTAAAAGTAAGTACAAGCCTGTCAAAGAATACAAAGCAATGCTTGCCAGTCGTGTAAAGCAACTGAAAGAGCGTCCGTGGAGCTTAGGTCTATCTGAATCCGAGAAGGAGCAGATGACCCGACAAGCGACACAACAAGCAACTCAACAATTGAATGCGCAGCAGAAGCAAATCAACCAAGCCAGCTTTGCTGGGCAAGGGTTCCAAGCTGGAGAATTCGCTAAGGCTAGTCGGGATGTAGGACAACAGGGAGCACAGGCAGCTGCACAGGCGCGTCAAGGTGCCAACGAGATGTCCCATCAAATCCGCCTCGCACGTGAACAGCAGATCATGGCAGAAATGGATGCAGCGCGGGAGCGTGCTCGACAGAATGCACAGTTCTGGGCGACATTTGCATTGGATGCAACAAAGACCGCTACAACAATGGGGGCTTCATATGCTGACACAATCGATGGTGCGAAGGAAGAACCAACAGTCCCCATGGCACCAGTCCCTGCAACCTAACGATCCAACACGAGTGGCATAATCATGGCTGATAACAACGAACAACTGGCAACCGGTCTTGATAGCCTCAAACAAGCTCGGACTCGTCGAGCCACACGGGCTGTGGGTGGGATCATCCCCGCGCTCTTCGGAGTGAGTCTTCCTCCTGCTAGGGGCGGTCCTGCGCGTATGGCTCCGCAAGACATCATGCATGAGCGGATTGCTGCAACACGTCGTCTTGACGAGATGTATCTCGAGCAGCTTAAAGACCTTGCAGCCCGCGAAAAGCAGGCTACAGCAGATCGCCTCGATCTGTACAAGACGGTAAGTCTAAGGCTTTCTGCGACGAATACTGCACAAGCAGGGAATATTCAAAAACAGATTGGCGAACTCTCGCGAGTCAGTACGAACAAGTTTGACCATGTGACTGCAATTCAAGATGCAGAGCTACTTGAGATGCAGGGCAAACCGGCGGTCAATGCTACTGAACTAGCAAAGTTCAGTCAGTCTTTCCAGGGCACCATGTCAATGGGGGAAATCATGAAGATCCCCCTTGCAGAACTTCCTCCAGATGCCTCGGGAATTGAGAATGTTCGAAACATAAGTCATGCACTTGATGAAGCACGGGTTGGAGGACCTGGTAATAGCTTCCACCCCGGAATGTTCAAGTCTACTGTAGATGAACTCGTTGCACGTGGCAAGCTTGTCAATGCGGACTTTTCCCCGGCCACACTTGGTGTCGAAGACGAATACGCTCAAGCAGCCGAGGCACTACAAAACGCGGAAATTGCCTACACCAAAAACCAACTCCCCCAATACGATGCACTTAAAGAGGATATCGATGCTTCCATTCATCGGAACATTGGACATATTCCTGCGGAGGAGGTTTCCAACCAATATAAGGCAGCATTGCTCGCAACGGGACTTCAAGATCAACAAGCCGCGCTGGCTGAAGAGCGGGCCCGCCTAGCGGATGGTCCCATCCAACCGGGTGAAGATGGCACGCCACACACGGCTACGTCTCGTGAAGCTTCCGAGTTGGAACGGTACCTTGAAGTGCTTGAGCAACAAGCAGACCATCCTATGGTGGTGAACTCTCGAAAGGAGTTCTTTGGTACCCCTCAATTCCGACAGTTCAAACGGGACACGGGGATTGCGGATGATGCATCTGCGATGAAGCTCCTCCGTCAACGTCTCGGACAACAGCGTGAGGCTGCGCAGGCAGAGGGAGCACGTCAGCTCCAAGCAGAAGCTACCCCGAAGGTGGCGCCTATTACCACGCCAGCTGCGGATGCAGTATCGGATGGGGCAGCCGTAGAGGAGCCGGCGGCAGATTCCCCCTCCCCGGGCCTATACGGAAGCCTGAAGGCGCCTCCTGGTGTGGCGATGCAAGCCACGCCGAAGACTGTAGACGAACGCTTTAGTGGCCAACTGGCGATGACTAAAGCGAAGACTGAAGCACTGAAGCGAAAGAACAAGAAAGATACGTTTCAGACTATGGCACCAAAACACATCGCGTAACAAGTAGGGACTATGCCTCTTTCAGATGCACAGCACAAGACACTGCAAGAGGCTATCACAAAGTCTAAGCAGACGCTAACGCAAGATGCGCCTAACCTGGCACAAGCGTTTAAGGAGACGGAAGAGGCACTTCCGAAGTGGGTTCCTCCTGCTCCTCCGGCACCTACTCCCGCCCCAACTGCAACCCTAGTGGGTGCGGAGTCAAGCGGTGTCGTCCCTACTGCATCCACTCATGACTCCGCATCCACTTTGGGTTCTGCGGCTACATCAGATGTAGTGAAGCGGAGCTGGGTGCAACGTGAAGGACGACAAAAGAATAGTGCTAAGTTAGCCGCACTCCGTCAGCATGCACTGAAGAACGATGAGGCATATCGACAAGAGCGGGACGAACGAGGTACACTTCAGAAGGTAGGTCAGGGTGTCTGGGAAACGTTTGCAGACCCAGTGGACACCCAACGGTTGGACAAGTACCGTGAACAATTGGTTGACAAGTTCATCCAAAATCCTTCTGACCCCATGTTCTCTGACCCTACGGCTATTGCTATCCTACAGATTGACGGACAGCAGCGTCATGGTAGGAAGTATCGCTCTATCGGGGAACTGCGGGAGCACTTTGCGACAGAGGAGCAGAAGACTGAAGCCCGCGCACAAGTAGCTGCGTCTGGGGCAGCACAGTTGCGTAAGGATGGACAGATTCTTGTGCAGGTGGACGGGGAGGCGTTCTACATGCCTGCTCCTCACAACCCGACAGAGGAAGAGCGCGCGCAAATGCAGACCATTGCGCCGAACCTGTCAGGTACTCAAGAGGGAGCCGCGCTTGCGGTGAACGTTGATGAGGACACCGCAGACCTGATTGAGTCTGGTGTAGCTTTGTCGACCGATATTCGCACCCGCTATAAGGTGCTACCTCCGTCTGATAAGCCTTCGGTTTACAGTTGGTCGGATGGTCCCCAGCCTGCAAAGCTGGCTATGCGACGCTTTGTGACCAGGTTCCCTGATGGGTCCTACGGAATCGATAAAGAGGCATACCTCAACTCCATCTCTGCTGGACTGATGGAGCGATACCGTAAAGAGGAAGGCGTTACAGCTATGGAGCTGTTCCGCGTACCTGATGAGAAGGTCGCAGAGTGGCGCAAACGTGCGTACACAGAGGCATCACGCCGCGTTGACAAGATTCTTCTCGGTGGGAAAGGCGCACTCCTTATCGATCGGAATCCAACTGAAACCGCAGTAAAGATTGCTTCAGGTGAGACAGGACTCGCGCCATTTCTTACGGCTCCCGGTCGTCTCCAATCTGCTGCTTTGAAAGCTGCGGGATTACAGCACCTGGATTCCTTCAACCGGAAGTGGGGTGATAGGGATATTAGCGTTCAGCGTATGATCGAACGCGGTGTCGCTCCCCTCTCCGCGATGTTGCGTCCTGGCGATGATGAATCGGTGTTGGAATGGGTGGGACGTGCGGGTATCTTTAACGTGATCCTCCCTCCTATCATTGATGAGGAGGTGCGTGCAGCTGGTGTTGGGAGTCCACAGCATGTCCTAGCAGAACGGACTGGCTGGGATTGGTGGTCCGATGATGAGCGCTATGCCCAGATAGTCAACTCAATGAACCCTGCTGGGCAAGTGGAGTGGGCTGCATCTAAGGTAGGCGATGTTCTCGGTACCGATGCGTTGGACATCGATCTACAGGGAAAGATGCACCACCGTGCGCGTAAACTGATGCATGCTGCAACAGGGCTGTTTCTCCTGGTGATTGAGCCTGACCTGTTTTTGCTGGCAGGGGGTCCTATCGGTAAAGTCGGTGAGGCTGGACTGAAGCTTTCTGGCTTGGCTGCGAGTAAGGCAAAGAAGGTAGCTGCAGTAAAAGCCGCAGGGTATGCAGCTGACATTGCAAACAAACTGGAGGCTGGTGAAATCTCCGAGCGGGCAGCTATCAACATGATGCGGGAACAGACAGGTCCTGGCATTGCGCAGATGGCAGGTGTCGCACATGGCCGTGAGATGGGTGCGGTTCCATTTGCAGACACTGCAGCGACCGAGACTAGGAAGGCTCTGGAGGCCGCTCGTATCGATGCGATGGCCAAGGGCGATGCACAGGCGAAGGTACACACCGATCGAATCGCCGAGATTGCATCAGAGCTAACTGATAAAGCTAAACAATCCGATGAAGCTATTGCTCTATTGGAAGCAGAGCTGAAGGACGTGACAGGACAAGCGCATGCAATTGTTCCGGATGAGATTCCGAAGCTTCTGGAAGACCTCCAGAACTATCAAAGTCCTCTCGTCCAGCAGATTGCCAAGCATGCTACAGATGCACAAGGTGCATTCTCCCCCAAGAAGACGTTGGAGTACGCAGAAGCGCACCAGAAGGAAACCGTGGAGCAGCTGATCCGTCACCGTGTCACGACACAGGAGTTCGTAAAGGACGCTGATATTCCTTACCGTGTTGATAATGTGGTGACGCTGGTATCCACTGGATTGAAAAAAGAATACCGGATTCTTCGCGTAGTAGCCAAGAAAGGTAAGAAGTCTCGGTATCATTTGGTAGACCTGAAGACGGGCAACGTTCGCACACAAAGCGTCGGTGCTGAAGCTCTTCGTCCTACCGAACAAATGCTAGAGGATACTGCAGCGCACCTTAAATTGCTAGAGGATACTGCAGCGCACCTTAAATTGCTTGAGCAACAAGCGACTCACATTTCAGAAGATGGGCTTCAACTTCACATTATAAAGAAGAATCCGGAAGCAACTAATCTTGTACGCCGGATGGTAGAAGAAGGACGGATGAAGTTGCATGTAGCCAAAAAGGAGCAAATCAATACACTAGTTCCACTTATCCAAGAGATATATAAAACTTATAAAACCAAAAGAGCACGAGTTTCGCACATTACAGCGTTACTCAAAAAACACCCTGCCATACATAAATCGCCAATAGACGGAAAGAAAACTGTTGGCATTGCATATTCCAACAAAAAACCGCTTAGATCATCGGAGAAGAAAGTAGAGCAACAAATTGAAGCAATGGACTACACAACACCACACATTGCAGAATTAGATCGGGCTACGCTTATCTGGAGGATGCAACGCGAGGGTAGCTGGGTCAACGCTGTTGCGGATGCCACGAAGTTCCAGAAGAAAGCAGCTAGTGCTTTCAGTAAGGTAGAACGTGAGGCTATGCAGCGAGCTGCCAAGCGCGACAAGAAGCTTGCAGAGATTACGGGCAAGATTGACGAGGCCCAGGAGCAGAGTGCCGCAGCCGCAAAGGCCCTCGACGAAGGTAACCTTGAGGACTTTCCGGGTATCCCCAAGAAGCTCCTCTCAAAGCTTGAGAAGGCCCGTGCGGGTGTGGCAAAGGTAGAGGAGGGTGTCCAAGAGAGCCTCACCTACCTAGCCAAGAAGGAAGCCAATACAGATGCCCTAGTCCGCGCATTACGCCGGACTGGTGATGAACTGGCGAAGTACGCGAAGGCGCTCGACTCCGCAGCGCCTGACGCTATGGATGGTGATCGCGCACTGAAGGCTCTCGATGCCATCTACACTACGTCTGGCTCTGCACTACGCGGGCTCTCACCTGCGAATCCTCTCACCTGGGCATTGACCGCCCAGGTCGCGACACGTCGTCTCATCAATGTCTTTGACCCAATCAAGACACGAGTGAAAGAGTTCGCGAAACCGATTCGGGATGCACAGGTAGTTGCAGAGCGTCATGGCAACCAACTGCAAGACGAACTGCGGGGACTCTCCACCCTGAAGGGTGCGCCTGGACTCATCTTTGAGTGGCTCACGTCCTCACGCGCAATCACTATCGGTGGAGTACGTACTACCGCAGAGAATCGCCTTAGTGAGAACACGCTGTGGGATGACGCTGTTTCTCACATGATTGAAGAAGTCATCGACGTGGAAACCGGACTGGCTATCCCGCAAGTGAAGTCGGGAGGCAAGCGCGCACTTCAGGCGCTATCCCGCGTCTGGCTCCCACCTGGACACACTGCAACCAAAGACGCGCTTGACACGCTAGAGCGTCACACTGCTGCATGGCTGAAGGAAGGTGTCTCCCTTGAAGACCTGATTCACGGTCGAGATCACCTCCGAAGCCTGTCCAATGACATAGTCCAAACCACGCTAAGTGATATGGCGTCGACGGAAGAGGCTGTGATGGGCGCAGCGGCAGCAGTCCTCGCCGGGGCCAACACCGAACGGATGATGGAGCGGATTGCACGTATCGTTGGGCCTCCAGTGGACTCGGATACTGCATGGTCTATCACTCGCATTCTCTCTGGCTTCGGTGCAGAGGACTACGAGAAGACCAAAGCTCTTGCCTTTAAGGCTGATGAAGCATTGGATGTCATGGCGGAATGGGGTATATCATTGCTCCCCACGAAGGACCGTAGTGTCTTCCAGCGTCTCTTCAATCTACAGCCTAAGGTCTCTCGGATGGTCGCATACGGACAGCTTGCTTCGTTGCAAGGTCGTCCCATGTATGTGCCTGATGCTTTCCTGAAGAACATCGACGAGTACAACAAGACCTTCTTCAAGCTGGTTGAAGACTCTTCGGATGTGGGACTTACACAGAAAGCCTTCCGTCCGTACAAGACATTCATGTCCACATGGCAGCGGGCCGCTGTACAGGGCGTGGTTCTGCCCAATGCAGGGCGTCCGGCTCTGACCATCTTCACGGATGCCTTCTCCCTCTTGCAGGAAGAGGGGCTGCACAAAGCTCCGCAAATCGCAGCACTGATGAGCGAGACTGCACTGGGATACATCCCCTACGTGGGCGCTAAGATGCAGTCCGCATTGGCCCAAATGGCAGCGAAAGCTGACGGCAAGACTGTGCTTGGGTCGCTCCTGAATGCGGTGTTCGATCCAGTGGTTGATATGCTCATGCGAGGCAAGCGTTCAACTGCAACCCTGAAGACAGGGAGTGGAACGCTTTCTCTTGATGCTGTCATGAAGGGGGCTATCGAGCGCGGTGTGATGAGCAAGCAGTTCGCTGGTGTGCCAGAGGAGTACTTCCAACGCACTGCACTCCAGGGGGGCATGTGGAAAAAGATGCGTGAGACTGGCACCAAGCTCAATAGTCTTGTGCGTGAAACCACGAGTGCGTTTGAAGAAGCCCAGATTCGCCAGCGCTTGAGCCTCTATGTGAAGAAGCTGAAGGAAGGGGCGACTGAAGATGAGGCAGCACAGGCAGTGCTGAACTCCTTCTACGACTGGGACCATGGCGTGGCGAAGTGGGAGATGCAAGCCTTGGCGAACATCTTCGTCTTCCCAACTATGTGGCGGTTGATTTTCAACCAGCAGTTCCGTGCAATGTCGGAGGCTTTGTCCGTACCTAAGAGCATGGGCAAGGCAGGCAAGCTCCAACAGCTGACGGATGCAGCTGTGCACCTGTCCAACTCTCGACTCGCGCGCGCTCGGAAGCTCATCACCCTACAGCAGGGTATTCCCGAGACGCTTGCAGAGCATCCTAGTGATACTGATATGCTGGATGACTTGGAGGCCACACAGGCGTACTACCAAGCGGCTCGTCCCTGGTACCATGATGCACAGACTGCTTTGACCAACTCCCAGATTGCTCCTGAACGAAGCAAGTGGTGGAAGGAAACTACAGGCAAGACTGTAACCTACGAAGCCTGGACCATGCCGGAGACTACACAGTCAGAGACCTGGCAATCCATTGGCACTGTGATGGCACTTGCTAGCGGTGCTTCGTTCTTCGCGGATGAGGGCACCGAGTTCTCACAGGATGCTTTCGATAGCTTCCTGGAGGACGTTTTGATGGACCGTATGACTCCTGCTGTAAAGGAGTTTTCATCTGGTGCAGCAGAAAAGCTTGGTTATGAGGCGCGTCCAGAGAGCAAGAGGTTGCGAGCAGCGGAGCGTGTGATGCTTCGGCCTCTTGATAACTCCATGAAGGAAATGGGGATGAACTTCCTTAATTCGGATCAAACTGCTTTGATGTCAGAGGCAGGACCCGCGATGCTGTCAGGTCTTCGCATGATTCCTGGTGCGAGCACTGGAACCACATGGGTTAATGCAGTCAAAGCAAACAACCCAAACTTTGACTTGGGTGAATACCAAGCGGGCATTGCACATATGCTTGCGCATCTTGCTGGGCGCGTGAGAGTCACCGGATTCGATCCAGTCAGTGATGACGTGTACGCTACCAAGAAAGCAAAGGGCCAGCTGTCCAGGCTCCGAAATGCAGTTGATAAGGAGGCGAAACAGACTCCGCTGCGAGAACGAGACCCGGGCGAAAGTGAGCGGTAATTGGCCGACGAAGGTTGCCAGGGTGCGTCAAATCTGATACACTCTAGCTAGTAAGCAGTGTTCACACTGCGCGTGTTCCGAAGAGGGGCGCGGAAGACTCGAAGAGGGTCTCGATGATTTCGAGCCCTGTGAAAAGGAAAGCACATGGCTCAATCATTCCCGAACACTGCGGTCATTGGTCAGACGCATGACATCTTGCGTTATACCGCAGCGACTACTTGGGCGCTAGTGAACATCCCACCCTGGGCATCGACGATTACCATCATGCCTGAAGTCGCTGCCTACGTGGGCTTCGAGACGACCAATGGCGACGGCGGTGCAGTTCATGCGAATGACCAGTACGTCACTGTTGCAGTGAGTGGAGCACTTGAACTGTCAGTGGCGATGAAAGAAGGGCAACCGAACCTCACTGAAATCTTCATTGCTGGTACCGGTGCAGGAGTTGTTGGAGTCATCTGTGAACGGGCGAAGCGATAATGGCACGCTACACTGTCCCTGACTCACTTGCTGGTCTCACCCCAACGAGCGGTAATGTTGTCACTGGTGATGGTACCGATTGGACCTCTGCAGCTGCGGCTGCCGGGGGCGGACCAACACGCGTTGTTGTTACCACGCAGCAGACTACTACGGACAACAGTGCTGGGGGCGGCGCAGATAGTACTCTGAAATTCACTCCACCGAGTGCGGCTACTTTCTACAAAGTCCAAGTGTACATGATCACCGACTCCACTAACACCACCAACGGCGTCCACTGGCGCTGGGAGGGCTTCGGAGGCACAGAGTTCATTGAATACTACGAGCAGTCGTATTCGCATACTTCCGAGCCGCGTGAGCGAATCACAGAAGCTTGGAATACCTGGGTCACCGAGTCCACATCTCTGTCAGGACGACAAGTGATTCGACTGGACATCGTGATCAAGTCGCACGCGACCGCACCCACCGAAATGAACATCCAATTCGCCTCCGAGAATTCCGGCACCCAAGTGTCAATTGAAGGTGGTTCTTATCTGGAATATGAGGAGCTAAGCTGATGGGAAAACTTGCTAGACTGTATTGCATCCCGAACATTTCGGCGAAGTTTGGGTCTAGCGAGACGTACTATCGTGTCCTGGTCCGTAATGACAAGGGACAACTAGAATACCTTCTCATGACAAACGATGAGCTGATTAGGATTCGTCACCGTGTGACAATGAATCCAGAAGACTGTCCACGTCCTACTTTGTGGGACACAATCATTTCCTGGTTTATGTAACCAGGTAGCAGAGGAAGTAATGGGATTCAAACAACGTCGAATCAATCCAGGCACCGACTACATCGCAGCCACTGCTGTTCGCTACCGGGCTACTGAAGCTATTGGCGCCGGTGATATCATCTGCGTCACTGGCACGAATGGTGCTCTGCCTACCTGTGAGCTGGCGACCGGTGCAGACCTGACCAAGTCTCGTGGTCGTCTCCTGGTGGCAAAGCATGCAGTCCCTGCAGCCAGTGATCAAGGTATTGGTCTCCCCTGGCGCCGCATTGCATTCCTGACCACAGGCGCAGCTGTTGGTGACCCCATCTGGCTGACGACCGCTGGTCAATACGCATTGGCTCCCAACGCAACCAACGCGATTCAACGTATCGTGGGCCGGGTTGTGACGGTCGGAACTGCGACTACGGGACGCATTGACTTGACCCCGGCCGAGTCGCAGCCCGTTCCCGCAGATGGTGATGGAATCCTGGGCGGCTCGCCTGTCATCTATCGTTTCGTTCTTGGCGCAACTGAAGCCAAGACTGTCACGGTGCCTGTGGATTTCACTATCTGTGAGATTCACGCACTCAAGGTGACCGCTGCAGGTGGTGCTAGTGCAGTCGTTGACATCACCAATGATGGCAACGAAGTTGTGGTTGGTGGCATTGATCTCAATGTCTCGGATGCGGTCACCGTGCGTGCAGCTACCATGGATGACTCCGAAGTGACTGTCGATGCAGGTGATGACCTTGTTGTCACCACGTCTGCTGGTACTGATGCAAGCTGTGTCTTGACCGTTATCGGTATCACCGGCGCATAATAGGGAGATATCATGCCAAAGCTTGATGTGGGCGCGAAGCCAAAACAATACCTCGATGCGAAACCGCAAAGCGAAGCTGAAAAGAAAAGCGATTCGAAGAAGAGTCCCCCGAAGGACATCTCAAAAGGGAAGTACTTTTGGGACCGCGAAAAGCTTGAAGGAAGTGAGGCAGCGAAAGCATTCCAAACTCCCACACAAGACGGAATGGTCGTTTTCTCCCCACCTGGAGATCCATACACTTATGGGTTCAATCCAGAGGACAAGACAGTTACCATCATTGCAGCTGACGAAGAGAAGGGCGCGGAAAAAAGCGCTGTGGGCGTGAAGCTGGAAGGTGGTACAGCCTATACTGCCATCATGGACAAGCTCAAGACATACGCTGACACTGGTGGTGTGGACCTTACCGTCCCACCTGCTGAAGACTTTGAGTCGCAGAAAGCCGCCGCTGTCAAGAAGCATTCCAATCCGGAACAGATTGTTGGACTTGAATCGCCTGCAGAAGCGCAGTCTACACCAGAAGAAGAGAGTCCTCTACAATACCCGCCCATGTCGGACTACGCGTTGACTGATATGCGAGAAGGCACCCCTTCATCGAAACCCAGTAGAAGTCAAATAGTGAAAGACTATTGGGCGAAGTGGGAGCCGCTCTCCCGTCCACTGCAACGTAGTGGACAAGCTCTGTTGGATAGGTTTACGAAGGAAACAAAACGTAGTGGACAAGCTCTGTTGGATAGGTTTACGAAGGAAACAAAACGAGGCAGTGTTCCACTCCCCGAACAAGAAGAGTAGGTCATGCCACGTACAGTCAAACGCGCATTCCATCGATTCACCAATACGGTTGCGCTCGTAGGCACCACTGGTCTTACGATGGAAATCACGAATGTCCCTATCCGTGGGGTCATTCAGCGCATCCGTGTCTCCGAAGCCGGGGGCACAGGTAGTCCTGACAATCGTGTGTGGGCGCGTGTCTATCAGGTCACTCCGGTAGCTGCGACTCCTATCCGATTGGAGGTCCCCTTTACGCTTAGTCCGGCTGAATCGCAACCGGCCCGATACTATGAAGTGACAGAGGGGGCTAACCGTGCGCGTGGTTCACTCTTTGTTACAGTGGCTACAGATGATGCTACAGCAGATCACACGGTCACAGTCGAGCTTGACATTGAAGGTCTGGCCAACGGCTAAACCAATGAAGCAATACATTCGCATCATACATAGCAGCGGATTGAAGGTGTGGCGGGAGGCTAATCCCGTCGCATCTGCTTTCCTCGCACGTCTCCCGCCAGGTCTCTATCCGTACACAGAGCAGACCACTATTGATGATGTGCTCTGGTACCATATTCAAGACATGGGATGGATTGTAGGTGAGTCCCCTGTGGGCGTAAACATCTACGCGAATCTCTTCCACGTCTTCAGTACGTCAGAAGACGAGCTGACACGCGCTATCATCGAATCCCTGCAAGTGTGGGCAGGATACACCTACGCGCAGACGGATGCACAGATAGACTACCCAGAAGGTCTTGTCTATGCACCATCCTCGTACGTGGACACAGGAACGAAGGGCATCAACTGCTCAACCTTCACATGGGCAACCTGCAACTTCCTGTACCCAGATGCAGCGTGGGACAAAGCTGTTTACCTGGACTGGCAAGTCATCAACAAGACGCCATGGGGCGCTATTGAACAGGCCCGGAAGCTGGGCATTGCAGAGCCTGGTGACTATGTCACGCACAAGAGTCCCCGTGCTGCAAAGGTTGATGGCTGGTACCTTGGGCAGAAGTGGACTGACCCGGAGAACTGTCAAGGTGGCCATTCATTCTTCGTTTGGGCCACACCTGAAGGACTCTACCAGCTTGAAGCGACCCGCTTCCGTACACACGACGGTGTGGTGTTCCGGAACATTGGACCTGCATTAGGAGACCCCTCGAAGCCCCCGCCATTCAACTGGGATGAAGTCCTACTGCAAGCCCCGTACGTGCGACTCGTCAAACTTATTGGCTAGGAATGCATTGTGGAAATATACCTAATCGAG
>Ga0233411_10000163_pt1 | contig 22491 bp, 26 predicted proteins | sample Na_anoxic_2_MG_FD_179799 | JGI IMG/M metagenome (GOLD analysis project Ga0233411, IMG submission 179799) | Seawater microbial communities from Saanich Inlet, British Columbia, Canada - Na_anoxic_2_MG | ecosystem: Environmental > Aquatic > Marine > Inlet | place: Canada: British Columbia...
TTCAAGTTTCATTCTCCCTTTCGCAGCCAATCCGGTCTCACGGGGAACCTGGTATGCCACCTTATCTAAAGGAGGAAGCTCTCCTCTGCCCTCATATTTTCCGATACCAAGTATCTGGTTGATAGGAGCAAAGTTGCCAGTGAATTTGTAAGTGTAGCCGTCGTAATCAAAAACAAATCCTTCCGCAGCAGTAGAAATATTCTCGACACTTTTCAATTTTTCCATTTGTTGTAAAAGGGTTTTAATATCTTCTTTGTTTTTTCCACTTTCAATTTTATTCTTCGCTGCCCGGACTTTCTCTTTTATTTTTTCTATGCCCTTTTTATTATCCAATATAAAAAGACTCTCCAATCCCTCTAACATCGCCACTGAAAAATCGTGTACAATGTGCTCAATTGGTTGAACTGCTTCTTTTAAGATTTGTGTAGCATTCTCTAAAATATTGATTACTTTGTTCTTATCTCTGGCGCTGAGATCTGCTTTTATTTTATTTGGAGCTAAATCGCGAGGCATATTTGTATAACCGTATGCATCCCGGTAAGCCTTATTCTGAAGGAGTAGCCTCTTTAAAACCAGATCATGAGTTTCTGGCTTTAGTTCTATCCCTCTTCGTGTTAAAATCGTACCGATCCTGGCCATAATATATTCGATAATCATTTGGTTATCTGATATCCCTTCTGAGGATATTTCAGCGTCCAAATCTGATATAGCTTTGTTTAAAACTGTTTTGTCTTCTAACCCCTGTAAAGTCTGAATAGCATCCATTATTACTTCGAAGCCGCCTTGGGACTCCATATCTTGCATGATCCCCTCCAGCGCTTGAGCTAATGTCTCCGCATTGGCAGAGATATCCCTCTCTCTTACAATAAGTTCACCGGTTTCAGGATCTCTTCCTTCAATTTCTTCAGGAGATCCGGTCTCTTTATCAAAAAATCCACCACCTCCTCTATGAAGGGTGACAAGTTTTTTATCGTAACTGATGACGTTTGGAGTATCTGGGTTAATAATTTCAGCGTTATAATATATATTTGTATCTGGTCCAAATATTTCAACTTGCTTTTCTCGTGGAAATGATTTAACCACTTTCTCGAAAGCCCTTAAAGCCTGAGAAAAAGATTTTTTTAATTCTTGATTCGGGTGATCTGCAAATTTATCAACTACTTGCTTGACAGTAAGTCCACCAGATTTTATATTTCCTTTGTTTCTTGCCGCACGCCCTGGACCGTCATCATCGTCTGTGAATTCCATTTTTTGATTAGGCACAGAGAATGAGAGATATAAATTCTGTCCATCAGTCTTTTCGGTGCCATCAAGCACCCCCTCGGAGGCAGCTATAAATATTTCTTTCAGTTTCGCGAAAGTTAATTTAGGGTTGTCATAAAGATGACTCATATGCCCAGCTAGACCGCCCATATTATCCTTCCTTATTTTCTTCTAAGAGTTGAAGCTTCTCATTAAGATTTTTATTTTCTTCCAATAAAGAATTATTTTGTTCTTCAAGTTTTCTATATCCTCTTCGAATACAATTAAGATTTTCGAGAGCCAAATCGACTCTCTGGCGCTCTTTGATTGTTCTTAACTTCAAACTCTCAAAGGCTTCTTTAATTGCACGAGTCCGAGCGAAGATGGAAACATCCTGCTTCCATTCACCCAAAAGAAACTTTCTAGTTAATTTATTAAAATCCATTTATGATAATTTCCTAGCACGATTGATGCTTGTTAGCTTTTCTTCTTTTCTTCCACAACAACCTTTGGCTTCGGTTCCACAACAGCCCTTGGCTTCGGTTCTACAACAGCCCTTGGCTTCACGACCAATTTCTTTTTTTTCAACGTTGAAACTTCCATCGGCTTCACTGCAACTTCTGGCTTTGCAGGAGCCGGCGGATTTGGAGGTACTACGACCACCGGTACCGCTGGAATTGCTTCTTGCATTTGGCGCATGCGCCTTCTTTTTTTTGATGACATAATAAACTCCTCATTTTGTGTAATAATAATTAGTTATAACAATGGCTAAATAAACAAAAATATTTTAAAAGCTCGAAACTACGATGACCCGGTAAACTGCGAGTCTGATCCTCGCCGGATTGACATCGCAGTTTTGGTAGACAATATATAAGGTACCTGTTGTGTTCGCCTGTCCCGCTGCGCTGACGCATTTCGACCCAATTCCAGCGTGTAATCGGTAGTAATCATAAAGGGTTCTGCGGATCCGCTGATAATCGGCGGCAGCGGTGGGATTGATGGACACGAGCCTGTAGTTATCGGCGCCATGCTGGCACTGCATATAACAGTCCCATTCCAGCACACATATTTTCCGTAATCATCTGAAAGACCGGTTGTTCCACCCACACAAAACCCACAGGAGTTTGTATAGGCAGTCCCATCGAGAACGCCAGCACAGTCATAGGTTCCGGACTCAACCGATGCTGTAGCAAAATCAATGTCCGTAGACCCAGTTCCAGTAATCTTGACAACATATGACCCGGTTACATCAGGAATAAACGAGCCCGTGGTGGCATATACATCAACTCCATAATTATTATAAACAGAACTTCCAGAGTATTGAGATGCATATATCTTTTGAACTTCATATGAATTTAATTCTCTTTCCCACATAGAGAATTCGCTAAGTTTGCCTTCGAATATATAAGAAGTATCTACATTTGATCTAATTCCAATATAATTATTATCTCTGAGCGCATCTGGTATTGCTCCTTGACCAGAAGCCGAGTTAATAAGTTGTCCGTTTTTATAAAGAGACATCAATCCCGCGCCATCGGCCGTAGCGACCCAGTGAACCCAGCCGGTTTCGAGGGAAACTCCTCCGACAGATCCGGTGATCTGATCAAACATGCCTCGCGATTGGACCTGTCCAGCACCTATTTCAAAAATAACATTTTGATATCGTCCACGGTAGTTACCATTATCTTTTCGCAAAGAAATATCTTGATTGCTCCCATTGGTGAAATCAAAAACATAAAATTTATCATAAACTAAATTATCGTCTGGCTTAAGCCACGTTGAGAAAGAAAGACCGCCAGATCCGGTTATAGGTAGATCTCCAAGCTTAATTATGTTCGTTCCAGAACCACTCCAGGCGGTTGAGCCTGAAAATGGTCCTGTCAGGGCGCTCGAATAATTTAACGAGGAGGTGCCATTATTCCCGTACCCGCTGCTATCTTGGATCACCTTTGGCGCGAATGCGTTTGCTTTTTGAATATTGTATATGTTTAAAATTTCAGTTGCTGGTATTACCTCATCAAACATAGCAAGTTCTTGAATCAGTCCGTTCCATGCCCCCCCATTATAACCATTGCTATTGCCAATGCGAAGAGAATTGGCATCGGAAGTATTTAATACGCCAGCCGGCGCGTATGTAGCTCTCTCAGTGCCATTAAGATACAAGCGAGTATCCGTACCGTCCCAGACACAAGCGACATGGATCCAATCATTTTTCTCATCTGTCGTCATGCCGTCCCAAGTTAAATCACCGCCCCATAAATTTAATTTCAAACCATTGGTTCTAGTAAGAAGAGACCAATCTTCCCTGGTCGCGTTTGTTCCCATAGTGAACAAATTCATATTCTGCGCCCACGCATCAGCCCTTGCCCACAGCATTGTTGTTTTTAGATTATTTCCATTTATTCCCAAAGCAGTAGCCGTTGCGCCGGCGAAGTCTACATCGTCCGGAGGATCAAAATTATAGGCTCCCGCAAATTCTGTGGATCCACTAAACAGGTTGATGCCGGACACGAGATCCGCGCCATTTATAATTCCGTTATATCCGTTACCTGATGAATCGTTTACATCAGTTCCTAAGTGCCACAACCCTGTATTTCCACTCATATTAAGAATAGAACCAGAAGCCTTGTTATTTGGCAATTGATAAGCACCCGTGTCAACAGCCGGATTAACATCATCTAAGTGATAAAGGAGCGTATTGTTCGACATGTCAACCCATTGGGTGGAACTTCCACTATCCGGAAATTGATCCCAAGTATCTTGGTAAAATCCTGTCGCCTTTTGTTTGTTATAAATCTCCCTTATTTGAGATTGAGGAAGCGACGAAGAGAAAATAGCAAATTCAGAGAAAGAAGCAGATATAGTAGAGGTAAACGTCCCGGCATTGTCCGAACTTCCTCCAATAAAAATAGCGGTATCGGTTGTTGCCAAAATAGTTCTATTGTTTGGATCACTGTGATTTCCGGCGATAAGTGGATCAACAAAAACCATCTCGCCATCAACATACCAAACTAATTCATTGCTGCCGCTTTCATAGGAGACTGCCCAGTGACGCCATTGATTAATATTTGGAACAAAAAAGAACGGTTGCGAATAACCATCACCTCCGGTCCATGATTCAAAGTTTTGCAAATTACCTTGAGCGGGCTGACTCGGCGGGGGGGCCCCGGCCATTGGTATTTTTCTAAGACCCAATTGCCCCTTGTTGGTGTCATTACCATAAGAAAATACAAATTTATCATCATTATCAGATGTTTGTTCAATATTTGCCCACATCATGATGGTCCGCGCTTCTGCGCCAGTAACATGAAGCTGGCTAGCTGCGAGGCTCGTGGACATTTTCACGCCCTGATTTAATTTTATTCCTCGAACATCACCCAAACTGCTTGTAACAATAGTGGGATTAGAGCCGGAAATGGGCGCCCCGTTGCTTACTAAAATGTTAGAAAAAGAACTTGAACCGGCAATCGCGAGAGACCCAGGCGGTGTTCCAATAAAAATATCATCAACCCAGCCGGTATCGGTACCACCAGAGATGGATCCATCTTTCATATATGTCCACTTTAAAATAGATGGACCAGTGGGGAGATCGTAGGACTTCTGTGCCCAAGCTGGCGTGCCGCTGATACTATCCTTTTCAACACCGTCTATATAAAACTTAAGAAAATCATAGCCGCCCTCAGAAGAAACTTTCCACCAAAATGACAGAGCTTCAGGACTTGCCAGACTGGCAGTATATGCTACTGAAACGGACTGTCCATCGTTTATATCTCCCGAGCCAATTGATTTGGCGCCGCCATGAGAGTCACTTTCGGTGACCTCCCACACAGCGCTTCCGAAAGTTGTCCACCCAGCAGGGAGAGAGCCTGTTGGTGTAGATTCAAAATCTTCAGAGTAAGATCCTGATCCAGCCCAGTCCAAGTCTTCGTTGAGGTGAAAGAGAGTCGTATTATCCGACATATCTGTCCAGCCGTCAGCCACAGAATTATTTGGAAGGGGAGGTATCTTCGCAATTTGAGATCCAGGTGGAACAGAAACCCACTCCCAGTTATAACCAACTTGCTGTTTGGTTGTAGCATATTCGCTAGCTGAACCAGTAAACGAAATCGCCGATCCAGTGGCGCTTCCTGTTATGTCTCCAAAATTAATATTAAATGCCATGGTTAACCCCTATTCCTTATAGAAGCTCACCAAAGCTTCTTCATCAATTTGCTATACAGCCGTTCTCTTCTTTCATTTACGGAATTAGTAAAAACTCTGTTAGATTTCTTGTATCCATCTTCCCAATCTCGATAACACATATTGCCTCGAAGGTTTGCATCTTCCTCCATGCTTCTCAAATGTGGGTTCTCTTGCGCATAGCCTTCACCCGCCGGCTGAGATAGATCTAGATCCCCGTTGCAGTTTTGAGTATGATGCACCAATTCGTGCGAAAAAGATCGCATAATGTCTTTTGGGTGACGTTTATCAACAAAAACGGTGATACCCATATTAGCAGGATTATAATACGCAGTTTTTCCCAATGTGTCATCTGCATTCTTTTTATCGGATATAAATTCCAGAGTCGGTTCTCTATCGAAACCAAACCTCTTTTTAGCGAACGGATAAAAATCGTTTAGCATCTCTTCAATCGAAGTTGTATCTATATCTGATTTATTTGTTATTTCCATTTATTCTAAATTTCCTAAATAATTTTAGATATCTTTGTTCTGATATACTCTGTGTCGCAACATCTTCGATATAGTCCATAGATATTTTCAATTTATCGCTTGCTGTGCTGTTTCTAGCCTTCTCCCAGGCGGCAAAATCTGTACCTATAATGGCTTCCAGCGCTGCGGATACTTCCGGAGCTTCTCTCGCTGTTTCGCCGCGATCTTCCTCCGGCTCTTTGCCCTTTCGCCTTTTATCATCTTGGTCGCGACCAGCCTCCGCAGCGGTTTGAAGATATACTTTCACCTGTTCCTCAAATTTAGGAATCACTCGCGCCACGGTGGCTTCATCTCCTTTCAACTTATCCCACAATTCAATAGCCATATCATAAAATTCATTAGGCTTTCCATCGGGCTGGATATATGGTACCAACTTAAAACCTTTGACATTTTTATCCAGCCCATCTGCCTCCGGCGGTCTAAATATGGTGCCACGATTCTTCTCGTCATTGCTTTTCTCTGGCGGTTTGAAGCTTTCCCCTTCGCCCAAAGACTCTATTGAACCTTCCCTTTCTCTAATCGACTCTTTCAATATCTTTTTAAAATTAAAATTATCGTTGATCATGACGCTCTCCTTATCACAAGGGCATATACATCATATAATTAGTTTGGTCTTTTTGAAATATTCGTTAAACTTGAAAGTAAAATTTCTTCGTGCTTTTCTTCACCCATTACATATATTTTTGCATGTGGAAATAATCGATTCGCAAGTCTCTGATTATATATTTCTAGAATGATTCCAGTTTTCTCTGTCTTTAAATCGTGAATCCACATTACCAGATCACCGTCTGAATACCGACTTATTAATTCCTTTCCTATAATTGGAAGATCTTCCAAATCCGGATCGAGCATTTTCTAATCTCGAAAATTTACCGGTGAAATGGTGTTCCCACTTCCTGCTCGTTGATAAGTTCCCTTCTGAATTGCTCTCAAAGTGTTTTCCACAGTCGCCACAATTAAATTCAGCCGTTCAACCTGTTTAACAATTAGAGATTCTAAATCTGAATCTGATAGTGTTCCACCCTCTTTATTCCTTGCTGCATCATCAGTCATTCTGTGCAATAATGCTGCCGCCTGGGTAACTGTGGCTCCGTAGACGTCCAGGTCATTGCTATGAGCCATTCGCTCTTCATCTTCAAGATAAGTTTCATCGAGGAGATCTTTATTCGACTCCCTAATTATGCCTCTTATTTCCTCTTTTGTCAAGTCTTTCATAATAATAATCCTTCCGTTAATACATGCGATGCACTAATAAATAGTTCTCGTTCCGTATCTTTTTTAAAAGTATCTAATTTCATCCAGACATCTTGAACATTTGCCTCGGAATCATCGAGAAAATATACTTTATTGATCGAGGGATTCATTTTGACGATGTTGGTCAAATAATCACCTTTCGACGAGCCAGCCAGACCCTTAATAATCAGACTGCTTGTATCAATTCCCAAAAAATTTAAGTATGAATGAATGGAGTCTTCTGCTTTCTCTGCTCGTGACGTAACTACCATTACTTGAGAACTTGGGTCATCAATAAATTCTTTCATCTTGTTTGTAATATTCTTTTTTTCTTCTGCGTCTCCAACATCGTCGAACTCGGAAAAGTCAAATTCTTCATCTTCTCCTGGCTTTTCTGTGTCTAATTGTACCTGGCTAAGTCTTCGCACAGTCTCGCCAGTTCCTTTGACGCGAACGATTGTTTTCGCATGAGTATCCGCAATTGTTTCATCAAAATCAAAGACGGCTAATATCTCTTCGTAGATATCCGCTGGGATAACATCTTCTTCTTTTAAGAACCTTCGCCAATTTTCAAGTAGGAGTTTCATTTATCACCTCCGACAACAGTTCTTTGATTAAACTTGTCCGCCAACCAACTCTTTAGCCGTCCATCAGCATCGAGCGTATTCAATGGTGTCTTGTCGTCCTTCGTTTCTATTGACTTCATGAAAACCTGTATAAAATGAGCTTCTATATTATCATCAACGATTTTGGATACATCATCGTCTATATTCAAGTGATCCAACCACGTATTAGTCCTTACATCGTCGGGAGCACCCATCAAATTTTTAATGACCTCCTCCCCGGTTTTGGCAAGACTGAAAATCTGAAGCGCGGATCCTCCTCCCGGAATCATGCCGATCAACATCTTTGCCGCCTTTTTCCCCGCCGCTCCACCGGCATCCTTTAATCTTGACATCTTCAGCGCGCTTTTAAAATCACCTATGGTCTTAATTGGAGATCCAGATTCAGATTCACCAGCGTTGGTCTCGGCTTCTTCTTCATTGAGGTACTTCCGCCAATTTTCAAGTAGGAGTTTCATTTATGCGTTTTCTTTTTACTTTTACTTTTGTGTTTCTTACTCTCGTCTTTCTTATCTTTCTTCTCTTTCTTATCTTTTTCGTCTTTCTTATCTTTTTTGTTCTCGTCGATAACCGACAGAATCTCGTCCTTATTAAGTTTATCTTCGCCCTCAATTTTATTGATTCCATTCCCAATAATATGACCAACGGCCGCACCTTGACTTCCTTTCTCCTTCTTTATACGAAGATCTGCTAATTTATCCGTCAAAGAACCACCTACAGGGGATTTAACCTCTTTAAACGACTTCTGAACCGAAGCCATAGCTACATATCCTTCCTGCGTCCTTTCTAGCTCAGCCATCGCCTGTAACGAGGCAACAAGTGATTTATGAATTAACGAGATACCAGGAATCGTCATGAGGGCGACAAGTGACATAATCAGAGCGTATTCAATTGCTGTATTGCCGGAATCGTCCGACGAAAAGTCAAGTAAGAGTTTCATACTAGTAATTAGTTAATTAAAACCGATATCGCAGACATATTCTAGAGGAACTCGAACAAACGTGCCAGCATAACGAACTAAAACTTTATCATCTTCATCTGGTTTTGATATTTGAACTATCTCCGATTTATTGAAGGCTCTTATCATTTTTTTATTAACAGTGTCTAAAACCCAAGTCTCGGTACCTACCTCTTCTGGAAATATAAAAACTTGATACGGAACTGCTTTTTTCTGTTTAGACTTTTTTTCTTTTGATGTGGAACCTAGGAGTTCCTCAAACATATCTAAAATATTGTTAGTGGAATCGTCGTTGAGCATATGTGACACCTCTTGGTTGCTACTAATATAAATAGATATTATTTTTCATTTTTGGATAATAAAATTAAATTATGCACCGAAACCGTCGTAATTTTATTATCGCAAAATGTATATATTTCGCATGTTTCCATGTCTTGCGCGCTCGTAAATCCCATAAATATCCCCATCTCGTCTTCAGTATTCGAACCGACGTCTCCGTCTAACGTTGCAAAATAGTCAACGCTCGTATATTTTATCAGATCCCCCTTTCTAAAAAAGAAGTTAGTCATTTTTAATTTCCTCCACAAATTTAAAGTTTCTTAAGAAATACCACTCCTCTTCCTTCGAGAGAGTGTTCCACTCTTTTATAATAGCTTTATGTTCTTCTGAAAATGTTCCCGGATGCCCAAAGCCAAAGCTAAGACTATGGTCTCCTCTCCACTCTTTGGCAATTTCATGTTGCACATGAGGCGGTTTTTGATCGGGTTTATTAAACCAATAAATTTTACACATCGGCTGGCTAACTAAATGCCAATCCGCAGACCAGGTTTTTCTCATATGAAACCCATGACAATATTCTAGAATAACTGCGATATGATCGCGACTGCCTATCTCATATTTTAGTAGAGAACCAATCATTCTTCTTTGGTTCTCAGATTTTGCTTAAGCCCAACGGCACAGAATAATATCATGAACGCACTGAGGGCAGTTGCTAAAAATTCACCGGCGGCTATAGACAAGATATATGCGACGAAGTTTACCAATATTAATATAATCCAATAAATAAACCATCCATTAAATTTCTCTTTATTCATAAGATAAAATCCTTTTTAAAGGGGCTTTAAAGAATCCCTCAATAAATAAGTAGCTAATCTTCAACAATTTCTTTTAAATTCCTTCTAGGCACCAAATATTCAAATCAATTGCCGGTATCTGGCTCCTCTAGAAGCTTAATTAAGTTCTGATCGATGAGAGAGCCACTATAGCCGATAAGGCTGCTATGTAAAACCATTTCTCGATCGATGAAAAAGAATGTTGGCCAACCAACAATTGTAAAATCGCTAGTCGCCAAGAAGTCTTGACTTCCTCCCAAAACCGGACCAAGCGTTATTCCATTTTGCTTCGCCCAATTTTGTAGGTCTCTCATATCCGGATTTTTTCCATATGAATTTTCAATCATGATTGTAACATATGCCACGTTTTCCTCTCCGTATTTCTTAATCGTTGCATCAATTGACCTCGCTGCCATTTGACACGGACCACACCACATTGTACTAAAGTCTAACACAATCACTTTTCCATAATAATCATATAGACGAACATCATTTCCATCCTGATCTTTTAAAACAAAATCACATGGATGTTCTCCGATCGATACATAACAATTATCCCACGGGGGGTTAGCTGGGTTAAACTTTGGCGCGCAACTCGATAAAAGAAAAGCGCACATTAACAACGCTAATATGATTAATCTAACGAGGTATTTTTTTTTCATCCTATAGGCACCTCCACTAATAGTAACTATCATACGATTTTTTAAAAACTTAGATTTATTTAGAACTATTTATATACATGAACATACAAAAACTAATGGAATCTTGGCAAAAGACACTAGAACAAAATGAATTTAAACTGTCTGCGCCTGATATTCTTAATGAAGTTACTGTCCTTCAATTGGGATTGCCGGCAGGGCTAGCAGAATTTATAAACGCGCGGCTGGGCAACGCATCGAGAGAAGCCAAAGTTAAAGTCGGTCAAATGTGGAAGAATACGCGGATCTCACAGACAATGGGATCAAGTGCCACAAATTCTATTGGCGTGCCTAACTATGACGACGACGGCGACGAGCCCACAGACGGAACCCTCATTGACAATTTCAACGCTGCGGCGGTATCATGGGCAATGATGCACACACGAAAACACGGCGCCCTCGAACCTGCCAGCGCAGAGAATCCCGATAAGTCGAAGAAGTGGCAAGACGCTTCCGACAAAGCAGGACAAATTATACGCAATTTTAAAGATTTAATCGGAGGAAGAAATACAACTGGTGCGGATCTCATGAAAGCCGACAAAGTGGCACAAAGATTTTTTAAGAAAGGTATCAACGGTACGATCCCCGACCTCCCTTATAAGCTAGCGCACGATACTATCTTTGATGAGGTTATTGAAAGGGGAGTTGGTTTCCTGGACGGTCACGACATAGACTTTCCTAGCGGCTATGAAAAATTGTTTGATTATCTCAATGATGATCCAGACGGGAAGCATTATGAGATCATAAAATCATTTGATTTATTAAATAAAGCAATGGAAGAAGCAAAAAAAGAATTGGTAGGAAGAGAAAATCCAGATCAAATTATTAAGAAATATGATGATGGTTATTATTGGTATGATATCAAATCTACTTCCTGCGAAATTGAGGGTGATAAGATGGGACATTGTGGTGCAGACGGCTACTCTACAACCATGTATTCCTTAAGAAGCCCAAACAATAAGCCAGATGTTGAGTTTGGGCGAGATCACTGGGTTACCGTAGCCTATGATGAAAAGAAAAAGATAGTACATCAGATTAAAGGACAAAATAATAAATTACCCGATAAAAAACACTTGGAAAAGATTGTTGATCTTTTGAAGTCCATCGAAGTTAAAGCGATAGAAGAGCGAGGACAACACACATCGGACAAAGAAGGCTTTCTCGATTTTCGCAAGTGGTTAATGTCTGAATTACAATTAGAAGAAGAAGCATGGGATGAAATTAAGAAACAGTTGATGAGTTTCGTGCATAAATTCCAGGAAGAAGAGGGTCATCGCGGGCTGGAGATCGGCTTTAGAATGGAAAAAGACGAAGACGGCGTTATTCGGTATTTCCCGAGAGCATTATTCAGCGCAGGATTTCCGGCAGATATACTTAATGAACTCGGCAAGAAGAAAGAAGAAACAAACGGTCAAGCATTTGGAGAAAATGTCGCGATTCGTTTATCAGACAACGAAACATATAAATACGCGCCAGATCGCTCAAAAACAATACATGATTTCTATTATGCCGACGTAGATCCAGAAACTAATGAGGATTTTGGCGGTCCAGGCTCGCGCCAGGGAAGATCTAATGCGGCATATGTTCGTAATCCAGAGGATCCTTTTAATGCGAAGTTTTATATCTTCACGCCCCTTGATGTTGCAAAAATAATGGGACCATGGATTCTAGATGGAAGCGCCGCAATTCCAGGCGATCGCAGTGATAGATATAGTTTCGCGAACTTCTTTGATGTAATGAAAGGAGTCTCTAACCAAGAATCTGGAAACCTCAAGGAAGGAGTTCGAGAAGCCATGCTGGATACTGGCTATATTGAGGGTGCCGTCTTTGCCGACATCGAACAGAGTATCTTTCACGAGGAACTTTATACCAGAGGCACCAGGGACCGAGAGACAGACAGCGAATACCGCAATTTCCCAACAGATTGGAAGTTTGAATTAACAAAAGAAGACGATATTCTAGAAGATATTATGGCTATTACTCCAACTCTTACTTTGAATACTGCCGCACTCTTGGATGAACATAATATATCATCAATCCCAGGAGGTCTTGATGGAATAAAATCTCTGTTTAGAGAAGCTTATTTTGGAAAAGAATTTCTCCAACTCTTATTCAAAAAAGTATCGAAAAATGAATGGTCGTATGATGCTAGTCCAAATCAGGAGTATCTAACTGTAAAAACTCCATATGAGTCTAGACCATACGTCTTTGACATAAATTTGGCTATGGCTGTCGATAAAAATACAAAAGATGCCGTATCCAAAGATTTTCTAAGTATCGTCAGCAAGATAAATACTAAAGATGAAATAATGGATATAGCCGAAGAAGCATTTATTAATACAGTAAAAAAGAAATTCCCAGAAGACAAGCTTGATGAATCAATAATCAGGATGTGGAAGAGAGCGATAATGTGAGAAAAAGATTTAATATGAAAAATAAAGAAACGATGTCGACAAAGCTAACGCTATTGATGATCTCTTTCATTCTAGCATATGGACTTTTCTATTTTGTACATTATGGTTGATTAACCTAACAACTTTTTAGCTCTCAAAGAAACAATCCATTTAGAATTCTTTGATAATTTAGAAAAAGTTTCTAAACCCTCTTCAATATCGCCGAAAACAACCGGTCGGTTGTTAATCTTCGTCATAAATTCCGCCTCCTCTCCTGCACGAAACCTGCCGACTTCAAATCTATTTCCTTCCCCTGGCCATTCACTAGTGTTTGTTCCAATAAGATAGGGTAATATCTCGTCTTCATCATCGAGAAGACCCGCTCCTTTTGGGATCATTAAAACTGAATCTTGACAAAACATACGTCCTAGTTTCTCCATATTATCAAAGAATTGTGGATCATCATTTAAATTTACAACAAAAAAACTACCTTCTTTTACTTCAACGTGTTTCTCTGGATTCAGATAATTTTCGATATAAGCACCATCTGTTGCTGTCACTCCATATCTATTATAGATGAGTGCTGCTTTAAGATCATGATTGCGCTCTTTATTAATTTGTAGGGTCGTATTTCCCTTCTCCTTCCTATCAGAATCGTATGCACATTCAGAATTATTTAGTGGATCGTTTCTAAAAGCTGAGATTATAGCAGTGTCATGAGCCATAATATGAACCCACACCCGACTTAATCCCGATTCAGATAGAACATATTTTGGAGAGCCCTTAAACTCTTTCCATTTATCTATAGATTTTTTATCCATCATAACTCCAATTTACTCTATTAGTATAGCACAATGTAAAGAGTATGTCAAGTCTTATTAATTATTTAAAAAGTCAGACCAATTTCTGTGAATTCTTTCGTTCAAAGACTTCTCAGATTCAGATCCAGCCTCTTTTTCTAGAAAAAACTCTGGGTTGTTCAGCGAGTTTTTCTCGCTTTTAAAGGGAAGCTCTTGTTGTCTCACACTATCTTTGTAGCCGGTTACGAACACGTTCGTGTTTTGTTGTATGAGAGCCTTATATGCTTCTTTGGCTACTTCTTCGACGTCTTTCTTTTTGATATGTTGAATCATACTCAACGCTGGAGCAATAACTCCCTCGGGATGGTCGGCGGTGATTGTGAAAGAAAGACCAAGGCGCGCATGTCCTGCCCCATTGTTTCCTCGCCTCCCCACATACCTGCGTGTTAAATCAGGATACATAGATTCCTCGTATACAAAACCAGGGACTTGATCGAAAAGCTTTTTCTTAAACATTGTTCCAAAATCTCTTGACATTCCGATGTCTTTGATTGCTTGATCTGTATAAAAAATATCCTCTAAACCCTTGATATCATCTATTTTAAACTCGACCGAGATATCAATATCGACTCGATCTTCGTCCATTATGACGTCAAAACTCCAATCGGTATCTTCAAAGTCCTCGAATTCTTCCTCTTCTGCCTGCTTCATGAACTCTTGGAACTTTGAGCTTTCAAGAATGCCCTCTCTCATGAGAGTTCTTTTCATCAAATTTTTTAACCACGGATCAACTTTCTCATCTATATCGGATTCAATAGCATCAGCAAATTGTTCAAATTCCTCTACGCCATATACATAGCCACTGCCAAGAGAGTCCCCCGGTCTGAGATCTATGTTAAGCCTAACTTCGCCAGTCGCCTCCACATAATATGCGATTGCTCGATGATTTTCATCCCCATCGAAGTCTGCCCACATAAGTCCCCCGATATTATAAAAATCATTCGTAATCTCCACACCATAGACTTCCCTACCTTCGTTGAGGGTGTATATACCATCGGTTGTAATTTTCCCGTCCTGTCCACCCTCGTCGTCCAATTTTGGCTTGCCTACATCGAGATTCATCCACAATTCAGCATATGCGTCGATCACCGGTCCTTCACCGTAATCTTCAACATCAGCGTAGATAGTACAATAATCATATCTATTATTATAAAATTCGACTAGCTCGGAAATCTCGTTTTCTACTTCCTCTGTCCTACCGTCTGGCATATCAATCTCGTTTTCAGAGGAGTCCGAGTCCGGCGCGCCAACAACGCTGGGAGCGTAATCGCCAGATCTTTTGGCTTCTGGATCCAGCATTCGCGCCAGAATTTGTTGGAGAGGGTTGTCTTGATAAGTACCTCCGATCAGAGTCATTTTTCCAGCATCTATTTTTCCGATGTCATTCACCGTATACATGTTACTGTCTACATCGTTCATATCGACCTTGGGGAGATGTTGAATCGTGCCCTCTTGGTTGTCGACTAACCATGTTTTAAGCGTTTCATAAAAGTTTGAAGTGTCCGCGCCATATATTCGCGCATCAGGAACTCCGATGTAATATCGATAGTCATTATCATCAAACCTTCCAATTCGGATTCTTACCCTGGATACAGGCTCTATATCTCCAATATCTCGCGCTGAGTCGCTTAACACTTCATCATCGGTGTCTTCTATCGACTGATCATTTTCTTCCTCCCAATCCTTTATCTCTTGGCTGGGGACAACATATGCGATCGCTCCTCCATCAATAGCCTCCGCATAAGCACATTTAACAAATGCTCCGGTCTCTCCTGACCTGGAAGCGAGTGTATGGCATGATTCAATATTATCAAAATCAGACATTCTGAGAACGTCGGTTGGGTGCCTGCTTATTATAATAGAAAACCCAGCAAAAGCTTCTGGATCATTCTTAAAAAATCCAGCATTCTCTTCCCAGGCTTTGATATAATAATTGACCGCTTGGAGACGGACATACCGATCCATTCCCTTGAACGCTTTCTTCCCTATTTCTTTAAGTTTCTTCTTTTCTAAATCATAATCGGAATAAGCTTTATTAAAATCGTCGGTGAGCTTGTCGGAGTCCGCACCGGAGACTTTATATCGCTCAGTATGATATTTGGCTCGTTCCGCAGACAGTTTCTCGTCTGTGTCTCTCTCCTTTTCTTTATGTTTAAGAAGTCCGTTTAAAACTTTATTAATCTTGAGGGTTTTCTTGCCTTTATAAACCTTTCCTTCATGCTCTCTTCTTGTCTCATATGAAACCGTGCCGTCCTTAAGATCAACAGTGTATCCTGCGTTCTGAAACTTATTGACCATTTCGCCAACTTTCCCGCCAACCGTTTCGAGGGGGATCACTTTTCGAAGTTTTCCACCGAAAGCTCCGTTCATCGGTAGTTCTGCGGGATCTAAATTTGAGAGAACATTATGGAGAACCTCGATTTCGTCGTCGCTGGCTTCATGAATAATTTTGTTTTCGTTGAGAACATCTTTTTTAACTGATGCTCTCCAATTTAAAATAAAGTTCTTCATCATATGCTATAAATAGTTCTATATAATGAAGAACATAAATTTATTTTTTATCCCCTGAATGTTTTATTCGGATTATATGGGCTATCACTTTTGATCTCGCCAATAAGCGTTACCAATTTGTTGATATCGTGTTGAACCCGATCTTGAGTCCTCGAAAGTTCTTTCTCTAGCGAGAGCACTCGATCATTCAAATCGAGGATCCGGGTTTGCAATTGATTAATTTTGTCACTCATAACTTAACTCCTAATGTTAGTTGTTCTTGAACATATATATTATAACCGGTTTAAACGCGGTTGTCAAATATTATTTTAAAAAAAATGGTGGAGGTGGCGGGAATCGAACCCGCGTCCGCGATAATGGCCACTTCAAGTCGTTCACAGGTTTGTTTGATTTACTATCACAAATCAACAAAGCTAGACAGTTGATCCTGCGCTTACCGTCCTGTTGCGCTCCACCTCAGAAGAGGGACTCCATTTTGATTTTTTATTTTCGCTGGAATCTACCAGTTATTCGCTATTGGGTAACAAGGTCAGCGAAGACCCAGCAAACTACGCTGCTAGAGCGAGAGCTTGAAAGTGATTATTGTTATTGGCAATTATCAAATTTTCAACAAGTTTAAAGTCGTTCATTGAAGTCGACTACCTGCACTATCCGTTTATTTTACCACGTCGAAACCTGGGCACCCCCGTTAAATGTTATTGTTTATTTTTCATTATTCAGAAGTTTCTTCGATGTCGGAGGTGCTGATGCCATCGATGGCTAGCCACGTCTCTTTCTGGTCTTCAATTGTTTGCTTGTTGCTACTACGAAGAGTGGTAGCCATTCCCCTCGCCAATGTTTTGCGAGATTCATCCGACAAGTTTTTTACTGCTTCTGGTTTAATCCTAATCATATGAACAGTTGTCTTCGCCTCTTCATGCATCTCCATCGCATGATCTGGAAGCTGAACAACCATTTCTTCATCACCCCTTTCCATTTCTTCCGGCGACGTCATATCCATTGGATCACCTAGGAGACCTTGGATTGAAGCCATAATTTCTTCCACAGCAGCCGAATAGCCGGCTCCAAATGCTTCATCCGGGGAAAGATCAGTAATTGCTGGCTCGGCTTCTTCTGGACCCATTTCTGGGTCACCACAGCCCTCATTCGGGTCTTCTACAAGTGGGTGCTCACCTCTACGGATCTCTTCACCGGGCTTGAGGTTAGCCATTTCGGCGTCTAAATCTCGTTCATCTTTTGGTGCCCGCTTGGGCTGCGTCGGAGGATATTCCTTCTCTTTCGCGGCTTCCTCTTCGAGCCAAGTGTCCAAGTTGAAACTGTTAAAATTGACTTTAATCTCATTAATTTCATTAAGATCTTGTTCTTTTGACTCCAAACGCTCTTCATGGTGCCAACGAGGGTCAAATCTTTTCTTATTTTTTATAGCTTTCATGCCAAATCTCCTAATGTTTATACAATAAATAGTTTTAAAAAAAATACTTTTTTGATTTATTTCGATTCAAATGATCCCATAGTCTGCGATGGGTGAGGTTCTAGCTCACCTTGCTCTGGAACACCGCCTTCTTTGTGAATTTGATTAATATTATCAATAATTTCTTGAAGACCTGAGATATTAAGAGTAGCTTCACACGCCGCTTTCATAGCCTGATCGCTTAAACGACTCGTTCTCTCTAAAATGGCTTCTGCAAACTCGATTATTTGATTCAATAGTTCTGGATCTTCAGATCCATTGACTTTATCTATAGCATCCTCGGCAGTTGCATAGCCTTGAATCCTTGCAGCCTGGTCAGCAGCAGATTTTGCAGTTGAAATCGCCGCCTCTTCGGGTTTTATTTCGTCGAGTCTGCTAATTTCTTCTTTAATTATCTGTTTAAGTCTATTCCGTGTAAGTTTCATGATAGAAACCTCCTATAACGGTATAAATAGGTTGCTAAAACCTACAGATACATTTTTATTTTTCTAGAATGAATATTACCAAATAGCTAAATAGTCCTCATGACCATTCCAATCGATGGCAACAAACTCAAATTCATAGTAATTTCCACAATATAGGTTGGTTTCACTCCATTCAATCCAATAAGAGTCCCAATGTCCACTAAAATCATGGTATAATGGGAAAGAATCAACGAAATGACCCCCATCCCACACGTCAACATGCACCTCTGCAACCTCTCTGGGACCATAAGAATGGTTAATCCACAGGTCAAATTCCCAGATATAGTCGCCATAGAAGTTATCCCAGTGACAAAAAGCGGTCGCATCGTCAATTAAGAGGGGATAATGCGGGTCATCTTGGATAATAATGATATCTTTTGATGGATTTGATGGCCATTCAACGACAATATCACACCCAGAGAGAGTTAATAGAAGGGTTAAGAATAGTGAGAGTTGTTTAAGGAACATAAAGTACCTCCTGTTCGGTGTTTTATACTATAATTATACCACTAAACAGGTCCGGTGTCAAGGTTTTTCTTCATTAAACCCAAAAAAACTGCATGTTTTTTGAACAATTCTATCCCATATTGGATAAATCACCTGGATAAGCTTCTCAATCAGGTATACCATCAAGAACATATATAAAATAATAAGAGCCGCACCCAGAATGTCAGTCGAAAATCGTGCTAAAAAGCCAATGATCATTAATTAGATGTCATCGGAATCGATGATCGGTATATCATCGGAATCGATGACCTGTGGCTCTTCGGCTTTCCATTGCACACGAATCATATAATTATCACTTTTGGTGGGTTGCTCAAGCGCAACTTCAAAGATATCATCATCATCAATGTGGTATTTGGTTCTTATCATGTCTTGCAACTCCTCGGATATATCCCAAAGTTCTTTACCCCAGCCAACAGTCGGGCTCCAAGGTGTTTTACCAGCAACGGTATCATCATCGCGATCATATGGAGTCTTCATACCATATTCCTTAAGAACATTTTGATATTCTTCCTGGAGCATTTGAAGGACCATTCCTTTTGTTATTTTCTTTGATTCATCCATGGGAGCACGTCCTAGCATCTTCATAATTTTGTTGACACCAAGAACCTCGATGGCTTGTTTGAGTGCTGCAATCTCGTCGACACCAAGAACCTCGATGGCTTGTTTGACTGCTGCGACCGCTGCAGCGCGCTGCTCTTGAGAGGCTCGCGCACTCGGGTGAATCTCCGGTTCCGGATCTGACCCCGGTATGAAGGCATCAAGCTCCCCGCCAACTTCCGAGATCGGATCCGCTTCGCTCTCCTCGCGAAATTCAATCGTCCAGTCGGTTCCCGTCTCTTTCTCCTGGTGAAACCACGACGTGAGAGCAGCACAAAAGTCTTTAGCCGGCTTCTCTTCCTGTGCCCCGAGCTTCTTGACAATCCAATTGCCCGATTTACCTCGATTATCCAGCTTCAACTGCAAGAAACTGGCGATATCATCACTTCCGGCAAGCTTGCGCATTGCATCTGATGGACCGTCTTCGTCTTCTTCAAGCGTTTTGTCTTCAACTCGCCTAGATAAGACAGAAGAAATCTCTTCTCGAATCATGTCATCAATATTTAATTTTTCGAATTTTAGGTATTCAGGATTAATCGTTCCATCAGTACCGAACGGTCCCCAACTCCCACCGCCAGAGCCACCAGAGCCGGCTGAACCACCAGAGCCACCAGCGCCTGAAGAATTAGATTTTCCTCTCTCATCTTCCTCCTCTCTCTCATCCGATATCGAAAGATCAAGATGTATGTTTTTCGAATCCGATGATTTTCTCGCCTCGACCTCTGCCGCGTCCGGTTCTCGAAGTTCATCATCTCTGGTACCATCCATCTCACCAGAAATTTGTGCAGTTATATCTTCATCTGATTTATCTCCGGATGCTAAAACATTGATAGCACCGCGAATACCATCAATATAATTGGAAAGATGACCATCTTCTTCAAGGATATCTAGGAACTTATCGATCGCTTTCTTATTTTTTCTGATGGCTGATCTCATCGCACGGACGCCCTTAGCTGCCTCGGGACCATATTTTTCAACACCTTTCATTGCTTTCGGAAATAACTTCCGGAGCTTGACCACGACCTTGCCGCCTTTACCGATTGCATCACCAACGACGGGAACAACAGAAATAGCGGACAGTGCCGCGAGAAGGTAATTTCCCTCCTTTGCGTGAATAGCCGCGTTAGCGATATCAGCCCATTCTCCATAGACGGGGACAAGCCCGATTAAATCGAGCGCGGTGTGCATTGTTTTTGAGACAACACCGGTTTCTTTCTCTCGGATTAGTATATCATGCTCTTCGGCAATAATATTGGAGAGTCTGCTTCTTGTAAAATTCATGTGTTTAAGCTATCCTTCTTTATGTGACGCATATAAATAGTCAACAAGAGAAGGAAAATTAATTTTTTCTGTTGGATTCGAGACTCAAAATTATTTCTGACAAGAGGTTAACCAACTGAACAAGAACAAAATCATTTAAGACTTTGACTGAATCTTCCTCGGTTGAATCCGAAAGAGCGTCCATCATACTCTGCCCTTGCGTCTTTTGAGCCTCGGAAATAACACCCTTGAACTCTTCAGATAGAAGCTGGTATATTCCCCTCTCGCCAAAAACAAGCGCGCTCTCGCCTTGATTTAAGAGGATATTTGTCCTTCCTTTTTCGTCTTTTTCTATTGTTGCCATGCTTTCTCCGTGTTTTTTTTGGTGCTTTGTTTTTGCTTTATTTGGAAGGAATCATTCCACAATTTCTCATTGCATCGATGGTCAAAGGGAAATCCCCCTGCTCCTCAACGAGACACAACATCTCTGCTGCAACTTGACGGATTTCCAATTGAGCATGCTCGCTATTGCGCAATTTCTGGAAGTGAGCGAAACTCCTCCAGTTAAACATGACGTCACAAGTTATCTGAATGCCATATGGCAGATAGAACCTAGCACTTTCCTTTGCTCTCTTGCGGTCATATCCTTGTTCTTCAAGCCTTGATATGCACATATGATAACGATCAAAGGCATCTTCGATGAACAAACCTAGGTTATCCTGCTCGTCCTTTGGCCAATCGACCGGGATGTGATATTTGTTAACCTTGAACTCTTTATATCGGGCAGACTCTGCATTCAAAGAGACACCTATCCTGTGCTTCAATAAATGGATATGGGTCGCAATGTCGGTTGTCACGAGGAAGTGAAGCGAAGACTTCTCAAACGGGGTCATATGACCTTCTCTTGCGAGCATGCCAAGGAGCTTTCCAATCCTCCCGCGCTTCTTATCGTTCAGGAACCGAGATGTGCTCGTCCATGCAGATAGGGCATGCCCCTCGTCGCTGCCATAGGTGCCGATCAATTCTACTTTATTTTCCATATCTTGCTCGCTTGCTTTATTATTTCATTCATGACGGAGGCATATCGAATTTTTCCGCAAGGTCTGCATTGGACATACATTTGACGACTTTTACTCTCTTATCAAAGATTTCCAGCTTAACCGCTTCGATCGCGAGCAATTTTTTCATTTGGTCTGCTTCTAATTTAAGGCGGAATTCTAATCTATATGCGGCATCCGGTCCATAGTTCGCCGTTTGAACCGCATCTAGATCTTTTATGATGTCGATTAAATCGATTCTAGCCTCTTCATCTTCGAGGTCACTCATAAGAGATTCCAACGTTAGATGATCACACCTAGGTGATCCGTTCTTATCAACGCTCGCAAAATGGATTTGAGCAATCAAGTTTAAAGGAGCACTGTCCCAACAGATCGCGCTTTTATCCCAACCGCCATAGGAATCTTCAAATTCTATTTCAAAACCATATCCATCCCAATTAATTAAATAGCTCTCATTCATTGTTTCTTCACCTTGTTCACTCATTATAGCTCCTTGATTCTTGTTGCTTATATCTTATTATAGCACAGAAACCGCGGTTTGTCAAATAATTCGTTAACATTCTCGTCGCCAATATAAGCCGGCGGCTCGCGCCATATTTTTTTTCTAAGATGACCAAAGTGATCCTTATTTCCGGGGCTTGTTTGTTTGTTTTGTTATCGTTAAGTGGTTGGTTAATAATCTGGTTAATAATCTGGTTAATAATTTGGTTAATAATTTGGGGCAACGCTGAGCCCGGCATCAACCCAACGACGATCGTCCCATTTCAATATTTCTTTGATTTTGCCGAGAAGCTC
>Ga0233411_10000165_pt1 | contig 22106 bp, 19 predicted proteins | sample Na_anoxic_2_MG_FD_179799 | JGI IMG/M metagenome (GOLD analysis project Ga0233411, IMG submission 179799) | Seawater microbial communities from Saanich Inlet, British Columbia, Canada - Na_anoxic_2_MG | ecosystem: Environmental > Aquatic > Marine > Inlet | place: Canada: British Columbia...
CTTCTCGATTGCCCAGTGAATAATTAACCTGGATGAATTCAAGTTTTTCACTATTCATCAAGTCCAGCATTCTTGAGAATTCATTATTGCGTGATGTCGTGATACCGACATAGCGCACTCGTCCATCTTGCTGCCATTCACGCATAACAGGTAGGGTTTTTTCCGCGCCCCGCATGCTGTGTGATTGCACCAGATCGAGTGAATCGGTTTGCAGTTTTTCGAGTGATGCCGTCATACGCTGTAATGCACCGGCCTGATCTTTGAGCTCAACCTTCGTGGCGACAAATAAATCGTCCCGTATCTTGAGTTCATGAATCAGTTGGCCGAGAATTTGTTCAGAACTACGGTACATGGGTGCCGTGTCAATCATCGTGCCGCCGAGGCTATGAAAAACACGCAGTGTTTCGCGCAGCGTCGCATTTTCAGTATCGCTACCGGACCGGTAGCGATTTGTGCCTATACCAACAACGGGGATGACTTCGTCGCTGCCTGGTATGGGTCGAGTAATGATGTCGCCGTTATTGGCGCTCGCAAGTGGGTTCCAGCCAAAGCCAAGCGATAAGCCGGTACCGGATACTATTTTTAGCAGTCTGCGGCGTGTGACGGTCATCATCTGATGGTATCACCACTGCTCGATGTCGTAGCGATGAAATGCTGATCGAGAGCAATCTTACGCAACTGCCTCACGAATAATATCCAGAAATGGCTGTCCATAACGGTCGAGCTTGGTTTGTCCGACGCCGTTGATCGTCAGCAATGATTCTGGACTATCGGGGCGGTATTCCATCATTTGCATCAGTGTCGCATCGTGAAAAATCACGTACGGCGGTACATGGTGCTCTGTTGCAAGCTGTTGCCGGCAGGCGCGTAGTGCTTCCCACAGCTCAAGATCAGTATCGGCAATGTTGTGATTTTTATTACGTGGTTTCTTGCCTGGTTTGGCCACCTTCGTGTCTTCACGCAGGTGAACGCTGATATCACCGCGCAACAGTGGGCGGCTTTTTTCAGTCAAGGCGAGTGCGCCATAGCGCTGCTGGTCAACCTTCAGATAACCACGTACAACAAGTTGGCGAATAACTGACCGCCAGGGTTGCGCATTTAGTTCAGTGCCAATACCGAAAACACTGAGTTGGTCGTGATGACGCTGCTGGACCTTGTCGGTTTGCTTGCCGAGCAGGACGTCGACGACATGCGCCGCGCCGAAATACTGCCCGGTTCGATAGACGGCCGACAGCATTTTGCGTGCAGCCTCGGTCGCATCCCAAGTGGCTGGAGGGTTCAGGCAGTTGTCACAGTTGCCACAGTCGTGTTCGAGTTTGTCACCGAAGTATGCGAGTAGTGGTTTGCGCCGACACTCGGTGACTTCGCACCAACCCAGCAGTGTGTCAAGTTTTTGGCTTTCGTGGCGAATGAACTGTTCACCGGCGGTCGATTCACTAACCATTTGACGCAGTCGCACAACGTCCTGCAGACCATAGATCATGAACGCATCGGCCGGTTCACCGTCACGGCCAGCACGCCCGGTTTCCTGGTAGTAAGACTCGATACTCTTGGGAAGATCAAGGTGTGCGACAAAACGGACATCCGGTTTATCAATGCCCATACCAAACGCTATGGTCGCGACGATGATTACGCCGTCTTCGGCAAGGAACCGATGCTGGTTCTCGGCGCGTGTCTTGGCCGGCAGACCGGCATGATAGGGCAGCGCGTTGCGGCCCTGTTGCTGCAGCCACTCGGCGATACTCTCGGTTTTCTTGCGGGCGAGGCAATACACAATTCCGGCTTCGCCCTTGTGGTTAGCAAGAAACTGCAGGAGTTGCCGCCGGGCATCGGTCCTGGCTGTGACAAGGTAGCGAATGTTGGGTCGATCAAAATTGCTGACGATTTGTTGCGGGTTGTGCAGTGCCAGGCGCTCGATAATCTCGGTGCGTGTAACCGATGTTGCGGTTGCCGTTAGCGCCATCCGGGGGACGCTCGGGAACCAGTCGGCGAGCTTATGCAGTGCCAGGTAATCCTGGCGGAAGTCATGCCCCCATTGCGATACACAGTGTGCTTCGTCGATAGCAATAATCGAGACGGGTACACTGAGCAGCAGGGCTCGTGTATTCGGTTTTACCAGTCGTTCCGGTGCGATATACAACAGATCGAGGTCGTTATTCTGTAGCCGGTCAATGACTTGCTGTTGTTCTGTATGGCTCAGCGATGAGTTCAGATATGCTGCTTCGATACCCAGTTCATGCAGAGCGCGAACCTGATCCTGCATTAGCGCGATCAGCGGTGAGATAATCAGGCCGACACCATCGCGCAGCAGAGCCGGAATTTGATAGCACAGCGACTTGCCGCCGCCGGTAGGCATCAGGATCAGTGAGTCCTGACCTGCCATTGCCGCATTGATGGCCGTTTCCTGCTGGCCACGAAATTCTGCATAGCCGAATGTATTTTGCAGCAGACCAAGAGGGGTTGCTTCAACTTGTTCGAATTTGCCGGGATCGGGGGCGGGGTGATTGGATGGTGATGGCATATTGGCGCTCATGCTACAGGTGTTGGCGTCGACAGCAAGTAGGTAAAACGACAAAATCACCATGGAATGTGATCAGGCCGGGCAATAGATCGGCTTGGGCATCCGTACATCGGCGCAGCACATGCAGTGATCGGCGCTGGGTCAGGAGCGAGAGTATCGTGGTTGACTCATGGGAGTGAAAAGTTGAGAAATTTGTCGATGCCAGGCCGCCAGTCAGTGATTCATACGCCGGAAGCGGCATGGGGATTGCAATTGCGAGAACGGGCTTTAGCGCCGCCGATGGAGCATGATCGACCGGCGACCCTCAATTGGTTCCGTGACCACAGCCCATTCTACTCAGATAAAATCAACACAAATCAGGTCTGGGAAACGATCCGTCCAATCGAAAAGCAGGATGTCTCCGACATTCCGGTCGCACCGGACGAGTCAATTCGCGCTGCCCGGACTTCAGGCACCAGCGGTTTTCAGGTCACGATCCGCAACAATACCCGCGAACGGTATTTTCGCCGTGCATTGTTATATCGACCACAACTTTTCTATGCTTTACCCGACGATGTACGGCAGGTTGTATTCGTCGATGGCGCATGGTGTGCCGAAGTGGCGACGCCGCCAAAATTATTTGAGTATGGCGGCGTACGCTACCAGACATGGTTTGTCGGTGTCGCCGCAGATGTGGGCCGGATACACAGCCTGTTACAGTCGTTGCGCCCACACCTGATACGGGGGATTTCCAGTGGCATCGTACGGTTTATCGATCAGGCGGGTGAATCATTCCATGACCTTGGCGTGCGTTACATTGCGCCGGGCGGAGAATTCCTGCAGCCGGAGTGGCGCACGGCAATGCAAGATGCATTCGCCACGACAGTTCTCGACCGATACGGTTCTACAGAGTCCGGTGCGATTGCCTGGCAGTGTCCATTTTGTAATCGCTATCATGCCAATGCAGATGAGATAATTATTGAGCCCGATCCGGATGGATTGCTGGTGACGCCGCTGTTCGTGTCATCACAGCCATTGCTGCGTTACCGGCTTGGCGATATCGTATCAATCGATGAGTCGGTGGCAGATTGCCGGATCCGGCTACCGACAATTACGCTACAACAGGCACGCCGAGATGACTGGGTCATTGGCAGTGATGGAAAACGCGTGTCGCCGTTGAGCTTTCAGTTCGAACAGGTTCCACACCTCGATGCCTGGCGGTTGCATCAAAGTAGTGACGGTTCGTTATGCCTTTACTTCGAATCGACGCAACCTGATATCGTGGCGAAGCAACTAGGAAACCGGCTTGCTGATGTAGTGCCAAACCGGCCCTATAAATTGCAACAGGGACTCTGGCGGCTCAAGCGGGAAGGTAAATTCAAGCGAGTCAGTTCTGATCTGGCATGACTCTTTTATCGTGGAATAATTTTGGGAAGAAATATTTTGCCAAGAAATATTTTAAATAAGGAAAGCATGTGTCTGTAGATCTGACCACCGGATCAGTCGCAGGTCGTTTGCGGCGTCAGGCCACACCAATGGCGCTGGGTCTTGTTGCGATCATTTCATTTGATGCTGTTGATCTATTTTTTGTATCGCGACTCGGTGATGCGCCGTTGGCGGCCATCAGTTTTACGTTTCCAATTATTTGGTTCCTGAGCAGTATCATTATCGGCTTCGAGGCCGGCGCTGCATCAAGCATATCTCGCGCCATCGGTAGAAATGACAGCTCGATGGCGCGCCGCCAAACCACCGATACAGCATTGCTTGCCGGTCTTGTCAGCCTGACGCTGTGTATGACCGGCCTGTTCATGCTCGGCCCAATTTTTCGCTTGCTCGGAGCAACGGATGACTTGCTGCCGTTAATCGGTGATTACATGTCGATCTGGTTTTTCGCCGAACCTGCCGCAGCCGTATTGTGGACCTGTTTGGCAGCGATGCGCGCCCGTGGTAACTCGTTGATCGAGGGTAAAATCATCGCCTTGGCAGCCGTTATCAACGCGATTCTCGATCCAATATTTATTTTTGGCTGGTTCGGTTTCCCACGCATGGAAATTGCCGGCGCAGCGCTTGCAACACTTGTTGCAAATCTCATCATGCTGGCCGTTACATTGACCTACCTGCATTTTCGTCTGCAGATATTCGCGACACCATTTACGGCGATCAGCAATATTTTCGATTCATGGCGACAAATGCTGCACATCGGTTTGCCGGCCATGCTGACCAATGCCATTGTGCCGATTGCGAACGGCGTCATTGTCGCGATGGTTGCCGGGTTTGGTATTGACGCCATCGCCGGGTTCGGCATCGCGATGCGTGTCGAGCCGATATTCCTGATTGCATTTTATGCATTATCCGCCGTCACGAGTCCGTTTATCGGGCAGAATTATGCGGCAGGTCAGCTGGATCGTGTGTCTGAAGCACGCTGGGCGATCGGTAAATTTTGCTTGATGTTTGGCTTGAGTGTTGCCGTTGTGCTGGCCGTTGTCGCTTATCCTTTGACCGGGTTCTTTAGCGACAATGATGTGATTCGCGGCGTGGCCGTTACCTACCTATGGATCATGGCTGTTAGCTACGGTGGCTATGGCATGGTCATGGCGACATGTGCAGCATTTAACGGTATGGGGTATCCGTTGCCGGGAGTCGTAATGTCGGCGTTGCGCACGGTAATTATATTTCTGCCGATGGCTTTACTTGGTAAGTGGTTGATCGGTATGAACGGTATCTTCATTGCGTCTGCGACATCGAATATCCTGATCGGGTTGCTGGGATTTTTCTGGTTTGGTTGGCGAATTGAGCGAAGCCGGAAGGGATTACCGTCCGGATCTTCGTAGCGGGGGTACACCGGCACCAGCATTCCGGCACTGAATTAGTACACGTCAGTCGGCAACGCCAAGTTGATCCAGAATAAACGAATACTCCAGCGCCAGTTCCTTATTGCGGCGAAAACGACCTGATTGACCACCGTGTCCAGCATCCATGTTGATATGTAGTAGCAGTGGATTGTTATCAGTTTTAAGAGTTCTGAGTTTCGCTACCCATTTTGCCGGCTCATAGTATTGCACCTGACTGTCCCATAGGCCGGTGGTGATTAGCATCGATGGATAATTCTGCGCTCGAACGTTGTCGTAGGGCGAATAGCGTAGCAGGTAGTCGTAGTACTGCTGGTTCTCCGGGTTACCCCATTCGTCGTACTCGTTAGTGGTCAGTGGGATGCTGGTGTCGAGCATCGTAGTGACCACATCGACAAATGGGACGCTGGCGACAATAGCCCGGTACAGATCCGGACGCATATTGCTGACTGCACCGATCAGCAGGCCACCCGCACTGCCGCCGGAGGCTGCAATTTTGTTTGTATCAACGTAGTTATGCTTGATCAGAGCACTGGTGACATCGATAAAATCTGTGAAGGTATTCATTTTGTTCAGGAGTTTTCCGGAGTCATACCAGGCTCGTCCCAATTCCTGACCACCGCGGACATGCGCGATCGCGTAGACAAAGCCGCGATCGACGAGGCTTAGTATTTCGTCTTCGAATGCGGGATCTTCGGACAGGCCATAGGCACCGTAAGCATACAGGTAGAGCGGCGCAGTACCATCTTGCTGGTATTGCTTGCGGTACAACAATGAAACGGGGATACGTGACCCGTCGCGGGCATCGATCCACAAGCGTTCACTGCTGTAATGCTCAGGGTCGAAGCCGCCGAGAACCGGTTGGCGCTTTAACATCCGGCGTTCACGCGTGCGCATGTTGATTGCGTAGATCGTTTCCGGTGTTGTCAGCGATGAATAGCTGTAGCGTAGCCAGTCGGTGTTTGACTCCATGTTTATGTCTATGTCCATGACATAGGCCGGATCATCCGCTGCAACCGGGAACAGCGCCTGGCCCTGCCGGTCGAGAACTCTTAAGGAGCGCAGGCCGTCACGGCGTTCGGCAATGACGAGAAACTCATCGAAGGCGTCAAATTCGCCGATATAGACTGCTTTGTCGTGTGCTATGAGTTCATGCCACTGGCCACGATCCTGAGTGTGCCCATCCTTGGCTTGCATGATGCGAAAGTTTTGAGCCTGCCAGTTGGTGCGAATAATCCAGCGGTCTTCGATGTGATCGGCGTCGTATTCGTGATCGCGTTGCCGGGGGAGTAATACATCGAAATCGCCATTCGGCCGATTGGTTGGCATGAAACGGATTTCATCGGCGACGGTACTGCCAAGGTGCAGTACGACATAGCGTTCATCGCCACTGCGGCTCAGGGACATGTAATACGAATCATCCTGTTCCTCGTAGACAATCGGATCAGTGGCGGGATCCGTGCCGAGTCGATGACGCTTGACGCGCACACCGAGCAGGGTTGTCGGGTCTTTCTCTATATATAAGAGTGTTTCGTTGTCATCGGCCCAGGCCAGTGACGACTGATTGCCGGTGATGACATCCGCCAGGATTTCTCCGGTTACAAGATTTTTGAACTTAATCGTATATTGGCGACGACCGGTTGTGTCCTCAGCCCAGGCAAGCAGCTTGTTGTTTGGGCTGATCTCGTAGTTTCCAATCGAGTAGTAATCGGCATTTTTTGCCAGCTTGTTACCGTCGAGTAGAATTTCTTCCTGGCCTTGTGGGGATTCTTTCGCACGCACATAGATAGGGTATTCACCATCTGCTTCGAACCGGGTGTGGAAGTAGTAGCCGTGGAAACGATAGGGAACTGATGCATCGTCTTTCTTGATTCGGCCAATAATTTCTTCATATAACTTGTTTTGCAGGGGCTGCAGATGTGCGAGGGTTTCTGCTGTGTATGCATTTTCGGCTTTGAGATAAGCCAGCATATCGGTATTTTTGCGCTCATCGTCGCGCAGCCAGTAGTAGTTATCGATCCGTGTTCCGTTCGGGGAAGTGACTTCGAATGGATGAACGTTGGCGACGGGTGGGGTCGGCATGGTTGAATATTCCATATTGTCCAGCGGCAATGAACAGCTGGAAATCAGAGTAATGAGGAGTGCGCAGTTCAGGTAATTGGGACTCATCGGATTAATTCTAAGGGTAGAACTTACCCGTAGGAGCGGCATCTTGCCGCGAATGGTGTACCACTGTAGGAAATCGCGGCAAGATGCCGCTCCTACGGAGTAATTTCTGTCAGCCGGTTTTTGATAATGCGTTTAATCGGCGGTAGGTTATTGGCAATTCGCAGTGCGAGACCCCTGAGTGCCTTGGCCGGCGCTCGTTCGTCGGTGAACAGGCCGACGATGCCATTGGTGCCCCAGTACATTGGTTTGGTGACGCGCATGTGTCGGCGTTCGTAGTTTGCCAAGACTCTCCGGGCACCAATATCTCTGTCGTGCGCAACGGCACGCAGGATTTCACGAGCCAGTGTTGCCTGGCCCCTGAGGCCGAGGTTAAAGCCATGTGCAGTGACCGGATGCATGCCGACGGCCGCATCACCGAGTAATGCAAAACGGTTGGCGAAGAATTTGTTGGCGTGCACGGCAATCAACGGGTACGAATAGCGTTCGCCGACCAGTCGCATTTTGCCGAGTTGGTTGCCGAACCGCTCCTGGATATCTTGATTGAACTCGTCCTCAGTCATGTTGATGATTTGCTCGGCCAGTGCATTATGTACGGTAATGACAATCGAGGAGAGATCTCCGGCCATCGGCAGAATCGCCAGCGTTCTGCCGTAATGGAAGCATTCGTAAGCGACTTGTTCATGCGCCAGGTCGTGTTCCATGCGGCAAACAATGGCGGTTTTGGCGAAATCCGTCATGCTCGTGCTGATGCCCATCTTTCGGCGCGTGGTCGAAAAACGACTGTCTGCGGCGACGATCAATGTGGCTTCGCGGGTTTCGCCATTTGATAGCGTGACAGTACCGCCATGATTTTCGGTGCTCAGACTTTCAACGACAGTATCTGTCAGGATTTCCACATTTTTCAGCGGCTCGGCTTCTTCAAAAAGAGATTTTCGGATCAGGTAATTGGGTACGAGATAGCCGAGCGCATCAGCGGCAACGTTGTTGCTGTCGAAATCGAGGAAGTAAGGGGAGTCACCGTTTAGCACTTTGGCTTCGCGTATGGGTGAAATTGATTCAGCCGGAATGCGTTGCCATGCGCCAAGGTCTTTCATGAGCTTGACGGAGAGGTGTGTCAGTGCGATTTCCCGGCCGTCGGGCTCCGGGTTGCGAAGGTCATCCAGTGATGCTCTTTCGATGACGAGAATTTTCAGCCCGGAATCTTTAAAAGAGCGGGCAAAACTGAGTCCGGCCGGACCAGCGCCGATTACAAGGATATCGTATTTCATGGATGTGTCTTCAGGTGGGTCAATCGCTCTGGTATGCAGTAGCAGCAGGTTGATGATACCGAAAAGCTGGCGAAGAAATGGGGGTCTGACCTCTATTTATTTATCCTTGCGCAACTCGAATCCCGCGATCCAGCCGTTTTGTACGCAGCGTGGCAACACAGCATCAAGGCCTTGCAGGCTTTCATTTTCGCCAATATCACCTAGTGTTTGTCCCGCATCGATTGAATTGAGTAGTGTCCAGGCACTCACATCCAGCTCATCGATGCGCATTTCATGTCCGTTCCGCCAGATAATCAGCCGGACGCCACCTTCCTCGAGATTGACAGCTTGGTCACCGGTCCAGTCTACCTGGTTCACTTGCCAGATGTGCTGCACCGGGTAGTCTGATTCAAGCAAGCTTGCTGAGACCGGCAGCCGGAACGCGATGCGATCCGTGTCTGTTTCCTCAACATTAGCGAGCGCGGCGACATTGATGCTCTGCTCATCCGGGGCATGAAATGCACGATGCCAGCACCATTCGAGTCGTGCGACATCGGCCAGGTAGACGAGTTCTGCGGCCGGTTCGAAAGTTGCGATGAACTCACCAAAACTCTCCCCGTAGTCACCAAGGTCCGGTGATTCTGATGGTGTTTGTCGTGCATAGACGCGGCTCATAGCGTCAAAAAATTCATCTCCAACAAGCTGCTTGCAGATTGGATGAATCGCACCCAGTGCCCGGACCAGTGTGCCGAGTATTGCGCGACGATAAATTAGCAGGTGTTGTGCAGTTGTGAAGCTATCGCTGGCCTGGATGTGTTCGCTGACAGCAGTTAGCGCCGGGCCGTTCGGATCAGTTTCAAATACCGCGTCGCGAATCATGCGTTGCAGGTCGATTAGTGCGGTCATGCTGCAGCCGCCATGTCGGAAAGTACTTTTTGTGCTTTGTTTGCCTCGTCGACAAGTACCTCGAGCTCGGGAATGTCATTATCCCATTCGATCAGTGTCGGCACGGGTCCAAGGTGTTGGATCGTTTTTGTATACAGCTCCCAGACTGGCGGGTGTACCCGATAACCGTGTGTGTCGAACAGATAGTTATCCTGTTCCTCGTAACCAGCCAGATGAATTTCTTTAACCCGACCCTTAGGAAGTGCATGCAGGTATTCAACCGGGTCGAAACCATGGTTCTTGCTACTGACGTAAACATTATTAACGTCAAACAACAAATTACAGTCGGCGCGTTTGACCAGTTCCTGTAAAAACTCCCATTCGGTCATGTCGACATTTTTGAAGCCCATGTAACTTGACGGATTTTCGATCAACAGCCGGCATCCGAGGTAGTCTTGAACCTGACAGACACGATCGACAAAGTTAGCCAATGCTTCTTCGGTGTATGGCAGCGGTAACAAGTCATGAACGTAACGTCCGTCGATAGAAATCCAGGCCAGGTGATCAGATATATAGACGGGCTCAATTATTTTGGCGAGTTTCTTGAGTCGATCCAGGTAATCAAAATTCAACGGATCTGCAGAACCGAGTGACATGCCCACACCATGCAGCGTGACCGGGTAATGCTCGCGGACGCGTTCGAGATGATAGATCGGCAGCCCACCGGCGCCGAAATAATTTTCTGACAATACCTCAAACCAGGGAATGGCGGGTTTGTTGTCGAGTATCTCCTGATAATGCCGGGATCTCAGGCCGATGCCGGCGCCGATGATTGGGGTTGTGGGGAATCGGGGCATTATGGTTCCGTTAATTTTTTGGCGACTGTCTTGAGTTTATTGACCTTTGGTGGGTGGGTAAAGTTCACCGGGTGCAGTTTGTTTGTCGGTGTAGCTGACCCCGGTGAAATGAAGAACTGCGCCGCTTCTCAGCAGAAATAAAATTGCCAGAATAATAAGGTTTAGCGTGCCGGCTCCTTGGCCTTTTTGCCCGGGATATATTCATGGTAGAGGTAAATATCTGCTTCCAGATCAGCAAGTTGATTTTTTATTAATGGCCCTACATCTGTCCAATTCAGCCCACCAACGCCAGTTGCCAGGCGAGGCAGGGCGACTGAAGCAAATTTCTCTTTTGCAATCAGTTTCTTCAAGGCACGTAAAGCGTGATTGACGCTGCTGACGGTGGCTTTACCGGGCTGGTGGCTCTGGTTATAACCCCCTTCCTGCGTGATCAAATTAATGATTCGTACACCATCGGCACCACCCCAAACCCAGGCGCTGCCGAGTTTTGGGTGCTGTTGGTGACACCAATGGTGAAAATCTTTGTGCATTGCCGGGTAATCAGCGTGCAATGACTTTGCCAGGCCCTGAGTCATGGGGTCATTGGCGGCAACGCCGTGAGCGATTGCTGCAGCACCGGATAGCAAAATGTCCCCTTCAACTTCATAAATCATATGCTTGTCTCCTGATTAAGTCCCTTACCTTTGCACCAATACTAAAGACATAGTAAAACACTTCGCCATACGCGATTTCCGTAGGAAATTTCCTCAGCTAATAGCGGGCAGCGGTCGTTAATGCTGAATCTGGCTATACTTTGTATCAATTGGAAATAGTGTTTTAGAAATTAGGTGATCGTTTGGAAGATGACAAAATAATTGCATCAGTACGGCAATGGGTTGAATCCCTGGTTGTGGGTTTGAATCTCTGCCCATTTGCCAAGCGGGAGCTGGTGAAGAGCCGGGTACGCTTTGCTGTGACAAAAGCAATCAATGAAGAGCAATTGTTGATGGTGCTGCAAGCTGAGTTGGAGCTTCTAAATAGTGACTCCTCAATTGAAACTACGTTACTGATTCACACTGAGGTGCTGCAGGATTTTTATGACTACAACCAGTTTCTTGGTTATGCCGATAGATTACTGGTGCAAATGGATCTGGAAGGTATCTGCCAGATAGCCAGTTTTCATCCGGACTACCAGTTTGGCGGCACAGAACCAGATGATGCAGAGAACTATACGAACCGGTCGCCCTATCCCTTGCTGCATCTTATTAGAGAGGCAAGTCTGACGCGGGTCATTGCCGATTATCCGGATGCCGATCAGATTCCTGCGCGTAACGTAGAGCTAATGAACAGCTTGGGAGAAGACAAGCTACAGGCGTTGTTGCAGGCCTGTTTCAGTGGCGCTGATAAAAGGGAGCCATGAATTACAGTGCTGTTTCATACCGGGCGGTCGCCACAGATCGAAACGCGTTGCATGCGTCTTTTTTGTGGGAAATAGTCAGCAACGGCATAGTGGGAGGTGCAGCGATTGTCCCAGATTGCAAGTGTGCCTGGCCGCCACTTTAATCGAACACAATAATCAGGTATCTCAATTTGTTGAAACAGGTAACCAAGCAGCAAATCACTTTCAGACTTTTTCATGCCATCAATGCATTCGGTAAAGAAACGATTAACGAACAGTCCCTTTTTGCCTGTAATCGGGTGTGTTCTTACGACGGGGTGTTGAGCAGGCGGATGATTTTTCTTGATCTTATCCCGCCGAATGGTTCCATCCGGCATTTTTTCAAATGCTGATTTATAGGCATACAGAATGCTGTGAGTTGCCGTCAGACCTGAAAGAAAGTGCTGCATTTTGTCGGAGAGGGCTTCAAACGTAGCGTAATTGCACGACCAGATCGTATCGCCGCCTCCGTCGGGGACTACAAGCGCGTGCAGCAGGTGCTCGCCAGGCGGGCATTCGAGTCCGGTCATATCCTGGTGGAACGTATTTAATACCGGGGGGCGCTTTTCATCGTTGGATAAGATCAGCAGTTCCTGGAAGATATCGCCGAAAACTGGTTGAATGAATAAGTCGCCGAAGCGCCGGCCAAGGTCCAATAGTTGATCGCCCGTGAGGTTCTGGTCACGGAAAAACAATACGCTGTGCTCGGCTAGTGCTTTCTTGATCTCCTTGAGCGAAGCGTCATTCAGGCTTATACCGAGATCTATGCCGGAAATATTCCCGCCGATGATTGAAGCTTTTTCTATATCCATTTGATACCGGCTATACAGCAGAAGTACCCGGATTGTACTGGTGGCCACAAAGGGCTGCCATTACTCCGAAAAAAAGGGCTGAATCGCAGTTTTTATATGGCCATTTAGAAAGCCCGGTGTACGGCACTACTGTCCTACGATCATTCCTTCATGGCATGTATAGAGGTTTATGGGGTGGCAGTGGGTCTACGGGTAATCCCTGATGGAGGAATCCTATTTTTATTTGGTGCTTTGGTGCATATTTCGACAAATATATTGCGTAAATAGACGGATGGGCCGGCGCATATACTTTTACAAAGGTAGAGCAAGACCATGACCTTATCAGCAGAGCAAAAATCTACATTTGATGAAAAAGGATTTCTTGTCCTTAAGGAATTTATTGATCAGGATGCTATCAGTGCTGTTTCTGACTGGCTCGATGCATTGCAAGACGTGACGACCGATACATCGGCCCATGCGGCAAAATATTTTGAGAAGAGCCCGCTGACGGGTGAGAATATTCTGGTGCGTGTTGAACATGTGCTTGGCAAACATGATGCTGAAATTTCCAAATTATTACTGAATGAAAAAACAATTGATGCATTGACGACTTTGTTCGGTGAAGCGCCGGTGTTATTCAAGGAGAAGGTTAACTACAAGCATCCCGGGTGCCGCGCTGACAAGCTGCATCAGGATCAGGCTGCCGGTTGGGGCGCATATAGTGATTTCTTTATATCAATGTGCATCGTTATCGATGCGAATCGTGAAGAAAATGCAGCGTTAAGATTTATGCACTCAGGAAATTACAAAAAAAGCCTGATGGAAGATGAATGGCAGCCGTTATCGGACGAGACGGATGCCAGTTGGGCCGATGATGAATATGTCATGCTTGAGGCTGATCCGGGTGATGTGATTTTCTTCGATTGTTACGTGCCGCATGGTTCGCCGCCGAATGACAGTAACAAGGGTCGGCGCAATGTTTACCTGACGTTTAACAAGACTTCGGACGGTGATTTGCGGGCCAGTTATTACGAAGATAAGTGGAAGGCCTATCCGCCTAATGATATCGAACATTCTCGCAGCGCCGAATCATTCAGGGTCTGAGGAGCTGGAAAGGCACCTGTTCAGGTGCGTCTGAACCAATAACGGCCGATGAGCGCTGAGCGCCCCATGAATGAGGGGAAGCCGCGCCGTACCTCTGATGCGTCCTCGATCAACTCAAACTCAGGTGCGAGCAGTTGGCATAATGTGTCTGCGTAGGTACGTTGCGGGCCGATCGGCCACCAGTCCCACCAGCCGCGTCGGCCAAAATGTATCAGGATGAAATCACCGCCCGGAAGCAGCCAGTTCAGTAATTGAGCCTTGTATGCACCCAGTTCGATCGTGCCGGGTGTATGCAGGCACCCGACATCCAGTACGACATCAAATGGGTGGCTTGCAGACCAATTCCCAACATCTGCCTGTACTGCTTCGATGGCAAGATCGCTGTCGACAATACGGGCCTGCAGCATCGTGATGGCTTGCACCATGAAATCTATGGCTGTGACCTGGTAGCCACGTTCTGCCATATAAATAGAGTAGGTACCGGAACCGCAGCCAATATCAAGCGCTCTGCCGAGTGTATTGCGTTGGTTCAGAGCTTTGACGAGCAAGGCCGGTGGAGCTGCCTCATGCCATGGCAGGTCCTCAGGCTTTTTGGCAGATTTGTACAGGCGATGGAAAATGCCTTTGCTTTGTGCGCTCATTGATCCGGTCAAACGGGCCGATCGCCGCAAATCGTAACCCGGTGCATCGTACGTTGCGATGCATAGTCGACGCATGCGTAGTGTTGAGTGCAGCGGTTGTCCCACATTGCGATCGAGTCATTGGCCCAATGAAAACGTACCTGGAACTCCGGTTGCTCACAATGTTCGATCAGGTACGCCAGTATTGCATCGCTCTCGGCGCGATGTAGATCCTTGATGTGCGAAGTAAAGTTGCGATTGACGAACAAACACTTGCGACCTGTTTCCGGGTGTGTCCGCACCACCGGATGTTCGACGGGTGGTGTTAATTTGTGAAACTGTCCAACCTGTTTTGCTGACCATGCCTGCTCGAGAAAATCGGCCGGCATGCTGATGGCGATGTAATGAATCGCCGTCATTTCGTCGAGAAACACTTTCATTGGCGCCGACAAGGCATCGTAGGCTGCGTACAGGTTGTTCCACATCGTGTCGCCGCCGGCTTCCGGTACTTCGATGGCTCGCAACACGCATTCCTGTGGGGGTTCGGCCTGATAGGTCAGGTCCGTATGCCAAGTGTTGGACTGATACGCCATTGATGCTGGTCCATCAGCGGTGCTTTGCAGCTGGAGAATTTCGGGGTAGCCCTCAAAATTCGGGATATATGGATGAATGTGCAGCTTGCCGAAGCGGCGGGCAAATGCGATCTGTTGATCGGGCGTGACTTTCTGGTCGCGGAAAAAAATTACAAGATTATCGAGCAACGCCTGATGAATTTCATTGAAGGTTTCGTCATCGAGCGACTGAGTGAGATCAGCGCCGGTAATTTCGGCGCCGAGAGCGCCGGTCATGGGATGGATGCCGATGTGTTTTTTTATTTCACTTTGTCTGACTGCCATGATCTTTGCCCCCAAGTATGTTCTGATTTACCTGTGGTGTCGGTCTTAGCGTCTTGGACGTAAGGTTTGGCGCGTGACCGGAATTTACAGGTCTAAGCAATGGTATTTATATAAAATAATCTCAGAATATTTATATATACCAGTCAGTCTCCTCTTAGGCTGTAACCGCACAATCCGTAATTTCCGTAACGGTATTCAGGTGACAGAGCAGTCTGCATAAAACTCGTGGCTGTGATTCGGTAACAGAAACGGGAAGATTTCTTTCTGGCGGCCGGCAACCACATTTTTTGAGAACAATATGCGCTCTTCGATGCTGTCCCACTGCTCGATCATGATCAGTTGCACCCCTGGATCGTCATGCGGCGGCTCTGCGTGCTTGGCGAGTTCTTCAGGCGAATACAGTTTTCTGATGGCTGTTGCCATCGAGCCGGTCTTGGCGAGGTAAATCTGGCGGCCGTGATAGCCCGGTGCCTCACGTAACAGAGGTTCGAGATCCTGATAAAAACGTACGACATCATCTTCGTGTCCGGTCTTTATTATTATCGTTACGATGTAGGGTTGCATGGTGGAGTTCTCCATTTTTCTGTTGCAGATCGATACCATAGTGCAAGCGACGCTAAATCTGTATGGGCAAGCCAAATTCAGCCTGATCATCTACGTATATATACGTATTTCTGCTCAATTGCCGCCGGCGTAAACCTAGACATTCAAAATAATTTTAAGGTTGTGGCTGTGGCTGTTTCTATTAAGTGAAGAGCTTGAGCAACCTTCGACCGAAAGGGAGAACGTCTATGTATATCAACTTCTGGTACGTTGCCTGTCAGGCTGCAGATCTCACATTTGGGGCACAACAACCGATCAAGGTTACGATGCTCGGCCACCAATTCGCCGTGTGGCGTGACACCAAAGGCAAAGTCTGTTGTGTGAGCAATACCTGTTCGCATCGCAGCGGTGCGTTGGCTGACGGCCGCATTCGTGGCGACTGCGTCGAGTGTCCGTATCACGGCTGGACCTTTAACGGTGAGGGATCCTGCGTGCGCCTGCCATCACTGGGGCCTGATGCAAAAATTCCGAGTCGAACACGGGTAGATGCCTACCCGGTAGAAGAGCGTTATGGACTAATTTTTGTTTTTCTCGGTGATCTTCCCGAAGCCGAGCGCCCGCCGATTCAGCCGGCACCGGAGTGTGATGATCCGGACTGGCGATTTATTGCGCTGAGCATGGACTGGAAAATTGATTACAAACGTTCCGTTGAGAACACCATAGACCCGGCACACAATGAGTTTACCCATCCGACGCATGGCTTCCTTGGTGTCAAAGAGGATTACACGGTCGAGGAATTTGAACTTGAGGACACCGACTGGGGCACGGGGTTCATGAAGCCGATGCAAGCGCCGCCACTGGCCCAACGTGATATGCGTGAGGAGTCGGGTCGGGAGGGTGAGGGCGTAGCCTATGCCGGATCCGGTAGCCATGGGCCGAATGTCACCTGGACGAAGATCCATGTCTCGGATAAAGCATGGTTCCATGGTTATGCATTCCATACACCGATTAACGAAAAGCTTGACCGTATTTTTGTGCTTTTCGGCCGAAACTTTATGCAGGATCTAAAGTATGACAAGACTTTCGAAGATCGCGGTTTATTTATTGCCGAACAAGACCGCTATGTACTGGAGCCGATGCGTCCGGCAATGACACCGATTAACAGTAAACATGAATTTCTTGTACCGGCCGACAAGGCGGTCGCACGTTATCGGGATTTTTGCCAGGAATGGGAAGACAAGGGCTGGCGTATTGACGTCAATCAGGTACGTGCAGATCAGGATAATGTTGCCTATGCCATTCCAAGTCCGGCCCGCCACGAATCCAAAGGATGGGTATTGCCCGCTGTACCGACGATAGCTGGTACAGCGAGAAACGCCAAGGTTGCCACCGGGTAGGCATCAGGGCGTTACGTCTTCGATGCTGTTGCGGGCGATGACGATGCAGAGATCAAGAGCAACAATTATTTCTGTCAAGCGCGAAAGATTCTCGTGACAGAAATTTTGGCCGTATCCGTCATACGACCGATGCGCTGCTGCCGGCAGTCCGGTAATTTCTACTCTATAAATTTTCTGGGTCGGGCGGTGCGGTTATCTGTGATTCCATAGCCTGATTCAATGAATCGACCTCGGTGCAAATTACGAGGTAGGTGACGCTTGACCAGATAGCTGAGATATCCTGCCTTCGAAGCATTGGTCGGGCTAGTTGGCGTCGTCGCGAGCGTGATCGCTTCATTCACGCTCGTGCCGGCTGCCGGCGCTACATAAAATTTATAACCCATTCACTGAAAAATTACCGATGCAGCAGCAATTTTTGGTCAAGCTTCATTGCGATGTTTTGTCGCCAGTCACGACAACTCATTGTACGTATCTGGCTCACGGATATTACGTATGTTGATTTAAGGGTAGCGGGGCTAACGTGCGGCTCTGGAGCTAAACGTTCACATCAGTACCGTGAGCGCGTAACAGGATTGGGGTTGTTCTAAAACATCACTTATGTATTTGAAATGCTTGTTGGTAGCTCCCAGTGTTACAGCTGCACGCAATGATGAGTATGCAGAAATTAAATGAAAAACGCCTGATTGATCCACTGGGCCGAACTATTGACTACGTTCGGTTATCCGTAACGGATAAATGCAATTTACGTTGTACGTACTGCATGCCGGAAGGGCATAAAGTATTTGAACGGCTTGATGAATGTCTAACGTTTGGCGAAATCGAACGAGTCATTCGTGCATTTTCAGAGCTGGGTGTCCGACGTGTACGCATTACCGGCGGCGAACCCCTGGTAAGAAAGAATATTCCGGAACTGGTGACGCGATTATCCACACTGTCAGGGGTCGAGGATCTGTCGCTCAGCACCAATGCTGTGTTGTTGGCGAGCCAGGCAGAAGCCCTGCGCAACGCAGGTATCAAGCGACTTAATGTGAGTCTCGATACATTGCGTCGGGACCGGTTCGAGGAAATCACCGGTAACGATGACTTCGATCGCGTACTCGATGGTCTGATGATGGCCAGACAGGTTGGTTTTGAGCCAATCAAGGTCAATATGCTTGCGCTCAAGGGTCAGAACGATGATGAAGTCATCGACATGACTGAGTTCTGCATCGAAAACGGTTTCAGCCTGCGATTTATCGAAACGATGCCGATGGGGTCTGCCGGCCGTGCGGTAACTCACCATTACATGCCGTTAAGCGACGTCAAGGCACAACTCGAAACAAAATTTGATCTCGTACCTAGTGTTATGCCCGGTGGCGGCCCGGCACGCTATTACCGCATTGACGGCAGTGATTCGAACATCGGTTTTATCACACCAATTTCCAGGCATTTCTGCGATACCTGTAACCGCGTGCGGTTGTCAGTCGATGGCACGCTGCACTTATGCCTTGGCCAGACACGCAGCGTACCGCTGCGGCCATTATTACGTGATGGTATCGATGATGTTGAGTTGAAAAATACACTCGTCGAGGCATTGAAGCTCAAGCCTGCACGACATGAATTTAGCGAGAAGCCGGAACAGATTATTCGTTTTATGTCATCGACTGGCGGCTAAATATATTCCATGAATTTTTTTAATTTCATTCACAACAGTAAATATTAAGGAAGGTAACCTTATGAAAACGCATGTAAATACGGAGCAACGCCATAAGATTGGTGGCAAGCTCATGGCAGTTGCCATGGCGGTCGTTATGGTGGCATGGGCGCCGTCGTCAGTCGCGGCGAATTTTGGCGAAGATCTTGCCAGTATGTTCACCAATGGCGAGTTTGACGTAAAATTCCGTTATCGCTACGAGTTTGTCGATCAGGATGACAACGGCAACAGTACTGCCAACGCATCGACACTGCGAACACGACTCGTATTCAAAACGGCGAAGTGGAACGACTTTGATGTGACCCTCAACATGGATGATGTGCGTCCAATCATCGGCAATAATTTCAACGACACACGTAACGGCAAGACGCAGTATCAGACCGTAGCCGATCCAAAAGGCACGGACCTGAATATTGCGGCATTGACATATTCGGGGCTGAAAAATACGACTATCGTCGGTGGCCGGCAGAGGATTATTCGCGGTAACCATCGGTTTATTGGCAACGTTGTCTGGCGTCAGAATGAGCAGACCTATGATGCGTTGTCCATCAATCACAAGGGCAGCAACTTCTCGGCTAACTACGCCTATATCGATCGGGTTAAGCGAATATTTGGCCCAGATACTGGCACACCGACAGAGAATTTCAACAGTGATTCTCATCTTCTGGATGCTGCTTATACGATGAGTGATGCGTTATCAGTGTCGGTTTACGGTTATTTTCTGGACTTCGATAATGCAGTTGCTGCTTCCAACCAGACAATCGGAGCCCGGGTATCAGGTGCACCGAAACTTGGTGATGACTTTGCCATAACTTATGCAGCTGAATATGCGACGCAGGATGACTATGGGGACAACCCGACCAATTTCAGTGCCGACTACTTGCTTGGTGAGCTCGGTTTCAAATGGAATCGGTATGCCGTCAAGGGTGGTTATGAGATACTCGAAGGCAACGGTACGGCCGGCAATCAGTTCACGACACCACTGGCAACCTTGCATGGCCACAATGGTTGGGCTGATAAATTCCTCGTCGCCACACCTGTCAACGGCTTGCAGGACGTTTCTTTCACTGCATCTGCCAAGGTAGCGAAGGGTACAGTCAAACTGGTTCTGCATGATTTTCAGGCGGATACAGGCGGTGTCGACTACGGTCAGGAAATTGATTTCGTCACAGTATGGCCGCTTGGTAAGAACTATTCGGTACTTGGCAAACTTGCTTTTTACGATGGCGATACCAATGCCCCCGGGGCTCTCGCTCAGGACACAACAAAGGCTTGGTTGCAGCTCTCGGCAGCATTCTAATCTGAATATTGTCCTAGCTAAGTAAGAGTAATCGGGGTCGAACCGGGGTTTAAAAACCTCGGTTCGACCCTTTTTTTATTTAGGCGTAGTATTCATCCGATAGTGCTTTCGGGAGATTACACGTGTTACTGCATTCATTTTTCATTACGCCAAACAATCGCAAGGTCGAGGCGTTTATCAAACATTTTGATCTTGATGTAGATATTCACCAGGTAAATTTTCGCGAGCAGGAAAATAAGACTGCCGAGTTCCTCGCTATGAACCCGATGGGCAAGGTGCCGGTACTCGTCGACGGAGACCTGAGCTTGTGGGAATCAAATGCGATCCTGACCTACCTGGCGACCATGTTTCCAGAAACGCATGCATTACCGACAGATCCCAAAGGGCGCGCCGACGTCGATCGATGGCTGCACTGGCAAAGTTCCCACCTGATGCCGGCGATAGGCAAGCTAAAGACCGGCGAGGAGACAGATCCGGAATCTATAATGCCGCTATATAAAGTGCTCGATATTCAGCTACAGGGTAAAGAATATATTTGTGGTGAGCTCAGCGTCGCAGATTTTGCGATTGCGGCCTATACATTAACGAAGATGGGTCGGCAATTTGATTATTCCGATGTGCCTAATGTTGCGGCATGGCGTGATCGTGTCGCGAAGCTCAAGGGCTTCGTTGAAACGCACTACAAGGGGCCGGGTAAGTAATATAAATCCACTCCTACAGCCCACGTTGCCACTCGGCACGCAGGTTTGCGTCATCAGGCCGGTCTATTGCTGTTCTCACACTGTGCAGCAGTTTTTTCTTATCCTTGCCGAGCGTTCCCTTAAGGGACAGATAATTTGATGCATGGTCGCTACGAAAAATTGTTTGCTTAAGATCCAGTGCATCAAGTAACTGGTACATTTCATGAAACAGACCCGCTTGATCCAGCGGCTCAAACTCACCGTTGAAACCGGCCTCAAAACGTTCCATGCCGAGCGGGAAACTGACGACGAGCGTCGACAGGTATTCTGGTTGTGCTTCGTTCATCAGGCGTGCTGAGTTCAAGGCATGTTGTTCGCTGTAACGTGAGCCGCCCAGGCCATTGAGAATCATGACGGAGCTTTTTGCGCCGGCGGCTTTAATATTTTGTAACGCGGACAACGATGTCTCGAAAGTTTCACCCTTCTGCACGCGGTCGAGCACCAGATCATCACCACTTTCACAACCGACATAGAACAGGCTAAGACCCAAGTCCCGGAGATCGGTGAGTTCATCCACAGATTTTTTGCTGATGTTACGTGGCAGGCAGTAGGATGCGACACGCTGAACCCCCGGCAGGTATCGGTTGATACTTTCCAGAATTGCTTTCAGGCGCCGCACTGAAAGTGTCATTGCGTCGCCGTCAGCGAGAAAGATGCGCCGGACCGGTGTACCGGCTGCGGCAATTTGTGCGAGACCGGCGTCAATCTCCGCCTGCGGTGTAGGTCGAAATTTCTTCTGCGGTTGGGTATACATGTCGCAGAAGGTGCAGTGATTCCACGAGCAGCCGTTGGTAACCTGCAAAATCAGCGAATTGGCCTCGGACGGCGGACGATAAAGCGGTTCTATGTAGCGCATGCCGTATTATAGTGCCCTGGCGAATTATGGGGACAGTGACCTTATTTGTTTGTTTTAAATTACCAAGAACATCTATATTAGTGAATAAATAAGGCCACTGTCCCCATAATTACCGAATCAAGATTATTTGAGGAGTATGCAGATTTTTTCTGAATTACTAAGTTACGCATTCCGGCCCTTCTTTCTACTCGGTTCGCTATGCACAATTCTTGTCATGGTGCTGTGGATCATGGCGCTGGCTG
>Ga0233411_10000171_pt1 | contig 21803 bp, 33 predicted proteins | sample Na_anoxic_2_MG_FD_179799 | JGI IMG/M metagenome (GOLD analysis project Ga0233411, IMG submission 179799) | Seawater microbial communities from Saanich Inlet, British Columbia, Canada - Na_anoxic_2_MG | ecosystem: Environmental > Aquatic > Marine > Inlet | place: Canada: British Columbia...
AAGATCCGGATAAAGAAATCAAAAGCCAGTTCCAATGGCTCGTTTCACAGTTCAGGTACGCTGACGAGATACCCGAATCGCTTGATTGCTCACATTTAATCGCGGAGATTTGTGAGTAATGAGTGATCAGCCAAATAATAAAAAAGTCGAAATGGCCGTTCTTGGGTCTTTAATGCAGGACGCTCGCAAGAATCTAAGCAGCGTGATTGATCAGAAGATTACCGAGGCTCATTTTTACGATGGGCGAAATCGTGATATTTTTATGGCGATTGAAGGCATCGGCGATTCGTGCGATTACAGAATCCTAATCGGGCATCTTGAAAAGGCAGGAATACTAGACCAGATCAGCATTGAGCATCTTGAAGAGTGCTTTGAAACAAGCATGGCCTTTGATTTACCAGATTATTGTGACGTGTTGCATGAGATGAAACAAAGGCGAGATGTGATTTCATCGGCGCGTCAGGCGATTAGAGACTGTCAAGGCGAGCATAACCCAAAAGAGGTTGCTGCGAGGTTGAGCGAGGAGTCATTCAGGGTTTTTGATGTTACGCCAACAATCGACAAGCATACGATAATCAAGGAGAGTCTTCAGCTCTTTGACAATGCGTTTGCTGGAATCGTTTCCGGTGTTCCGATGCCTTGGGATGGTTTTTCAAAGATGACTGGCGGGATTCAGAAGCGATGTGTCTGCCCGCTTATGGGACGCGATGGCGTTGGAAAATCATTCATGGTCTCAAAGATATTGCATTATCTCGGTGCGCGTGGCATTCCTGCGTTGTCTATTCCATTCGAGGATGGAGCAGACCGGCAACTTCGACGGATCGCCGGTTGTCATGGCGGGTATTCAACCGGAGAGATTGAGCGGGCGTTGTATAAAGATATGAACGAAAAATGGAAAAAGATGGATTCGGTCTTGTTCCAAAAGCGTCGAAATCTAGCCGAGCAGTGCTTAAATGAGTGCGCTGATATGCCGATTTATTTCGAGGATACAGCGATGACTGTTGAGCAGATACGAGCGGTCGCCGGAAAGCACAAGCGCAAGCATGGCATTGAAATCATGTTTGTTGATGGTGTTAAGGATGTTGTTCCATCAAAGGGCGAGAACGCAACAAAGCAGGAGGAGCATATCAGCAGGGTTCTAGTTCAGACCGCAAAGGAGCTGAATATTGCGATTGTTCCTGTTTGCCATTTGACAGATGTTCCTGATGATATCAGGCTTTCTCGGCGCAACATGCGAGGAGCAAAGAGCCAGTTTCATAACGCCCGCCAGGTTCTTATTTATCAGAATGCAGGAGTTGAGAGTCCGAAACATATAGTCGGGCCGGAAACGGTTGTGCTGCATATGGAAAAAAATAACTACGGAAAAGAAGCTATGTGTTTTCTTGAAAAAGACTTTGATAAATGCGACTTTTCAGAGACTAAAAAACATAACTGGTGAGGAAAAAATGACATGGAACCCGCTAAAACACTACATAATAATCGGCATTTGCGCTTGTCTAAATCTCGCGCTTTTGCTTTATATTCTATTTGTGAACTTTAGGCGTTAGTGATAAGGCTCAAATTTAAAAGATGCGAAATTAAAAGGGATGGTGAGAAATGATGAAACTGCAAAAAACATGGGTGAGCGATCAGGAATATGTACCTGCGAACGTGAAGGGTAAACTGCGCGGATATTGCAAACGCTGCGGGATGATGATTATTGACGGCAAGGAGTCTAGTTGTCCGAAATGCGGTGGCGTGAGTTTGACAAGTAAAGCACCTGAAGAGAAGATGCGTATTTATGCGACCGGAATGACGGCAAGCACTAAGGGGCATCCTAATCAGGATGATAAGGTTTAACCGCCTGATTTGAGCGGGGCGTATTCGCAATACGCTCTAAATGATGGTTCAATTAAAATTAAAGAGATACTAATGAATATTAAAAGTAAGTGTGGACATACATTCAAAGGCGGCCTCGGGGGAGGAGACATTCTTTTCACTTGCCCTGTTTGTGGCTACGAAGAGCCAAAGCCGCCGCCTCAACCTAAACCAACTAGCAAACAGGTGGAAATAGAAGGGAAATGGTATTTACCTGTCGAGTTGTTAGAAGAGCAGGGGCGACGGGTTTATCTCGGTGGTCACCGTGGAATGAGGAGATTCTGTCAATGCGGAGGGTGGGGATGTGTGTTTTGTTGTAGAGATCACACAGAGTGGAGACAGAAAGGCGGTGTTTTTTCTTAAATTGAACGCTACCAGTGAGACTGAGGAAAGCTAGAGGCATCCCAGTCGATTTCGATTCGATGGTTAGATTCTTAATTTTAAAAAGGAGAGCATGGATGAAAACACTTTATATTGTAAGAGGGTTGCCTGGTAGCGGAAAATCGACACTTGCCAAGAGGCTGGTTAAATCATCGCGTCATTTTGAGGCAGACATGTTTCACATTGTTGACGGCGAGTATAAGTTTGATTTGGATAAGATCAAAGAAGCGCATGAGTGGTGCCAGAGGTCGGCAGAAGATGCCATGAAGGAGCCCATCGACATCGCGGTATCGAATACGTTTACTAGGCGGTGGGAATATCAGCACTATATTAACATGGCAAAAACAGCAGGCTTCGCCGTTCAGGTGGTTGATTGTCATGGAGAATGGAAGAGTATCCACGCAGTACCAGTGCAGACACTAAAAGACATGAGATGCCGATGGGAGAATCATGAAAACTAACAACAATTTGAGCATGAAGGAACGGAGTGACTGATAGGCTCCAAAAACTGGTTAGGAGAAAATTATTATGAAAACTGTATTAGAAGATATGCGTAAAATTAAGGCACTACACTGCGACCTCGGGGAAGAAACACACTCCTTTTTCGTTGGAGAGGGTGGCATCACGAGAATTGAGGCTTATGCGGAGAATGGACACATGGCCTTGGTTCCTTGGTTTGCTGTCTACAAAGGAGAAGAGATCGCCGTTAGAATGGACGGGCTAGGCAAAACAGTCTGCTACTCCTAACACCCTGTTGAGCCGTCAGTATCCTGATCGGCTCTAACGGGCGGTTAGACTTGACACGCACCGATAAACGTGTATTTTATACGGGAATTTAAAGGGAGTGATTATGGCGAGGCCGACGAAGTACGAAGAGAAGTTTTGCGGGCAGGTTGAAGACCTTTGCTTGCTTGGTGCTACCGATGAGGAGGTGGCGCATTTCTTCAATATCTCGACCTCGACTTTTTACAACTGGAAGAAAGAATACCCTGAGTTTTTGGAGGCCATAAAGGACGGGAAGGAGAATGCAGACGCAAAAGTTGCGAAAAGCCTATACCAAACCGCGCTTTCTGGAAATACGACCGCTCAAATCTTCTGGCTTAAAAACAGACGGACGCGTGATTGGAGAGATAAGCAGGACATCGACGTGAAATCAGACGGCGACAAGATAACCGGCCTCTCGATCAACTTTGTCGATCCGAAGAAAGGGAGCGAATGACCCTCGGACGCAGACCAACCGGCATCGTCATTGGAACGCGCAAGGTTTCGGACTGGAAAGACAAAGAGATCGTTGCGTACATCTCTGCACGTGGGTTTGTTGAATATGACAACATCGAGAAGCAGATTCTCAATGATCCGTGGGTTGATGGCTGGGAAACGCGCGAAAAAGGCGGGACATTAATGGACTTGCCTTTAGACTCACAGTTTTCTAGGGTTGCAGACAGAAGCGAACGTTATGCCCTGAAGGTGAAGGGTTGGGGCGATTGCGAAAAATGGCTGAAGAAACAAGAACGAAAGGAAAAGGTATGAAAAGAGGCGTAATACTATCAGACCTGCATTGTGGGCATTTGGCTGGCTTAACACCTCCCGAATGGCAAGTAAACGGCGATGGATGGCGAGAGAAGATCCGCGAGACACAACGGCAAGCATGGAGCTGGTTTGATGACACGATGAACGCTTTACCTGCTTTAGACTTCATGTTCTGCAATGGTGATGCGGTAGACGGAACCGGTCATCGCTCAGGTGGTAGCGAGCAAATCACAACCGACATGAACATCCAATCAGAGATGGCTTCGTATATCCTTTCGCGGTACTCAAACCGAGACACGAAAATATACATGACCTACGGAACGCCGTATCACACAGGAATCGTCTCAGATGCCGAATATAACATCGCCAAAGACGTAAACGCTGAAGAGATCGGCGGGCAGGTGTTTGTTGACGTAGATGGCGTTGTGTTTGATCTGAAACATAAGGTTGGCTCGTCAGGCATCCCACACGGACGCGCAACGGCTTTAAAGAAGGCTCAATTATGGAATAAGATATGGGCAGAAGCAGACGAGCAACCGCAGGCCGATGTTCTTATCCGCTCGCATGTTCACTATCATTCGGCCTGTTACGATCCAGATTTTGGCTGGACGATGACGACTCCTGCGCTCCAGGCGTTCGGGTCAAAGTACGGATCGCGTCAGTGTGAAGGGCGCGTCCATTTCGGGTTGATTTATGTAGAAATAGATAAGGGAGAACTATCATGGAAACCGGTATGTGCAAAACTAGAAGCTCACAAAAGCAAAGTATCAAAGGTGTAGTGATAAACCATGTTGAGGTATCAATCCAAGATGAGACTCCGATTGAAAAGGCAATGGCGAATATATTGTCAGCTGTTAGTGAAAACGGAGGTTTTATAACATTAAGGGATCTGGAACGAAGAAACGGTATTGATAAAGCAACAGCACTAGAAGTCGCGCGAAGAAGTAACGGCGAGATAGTTATAGAAAAAATAAAAACAAAAAAAGCTGGAAGGCCGTCAGTTATTATAAGTAGTTGTATGAAAAAAGAGGCAATACAAATGGTTGACTGGGGTCTTGTAGACCAATTCACTGAACCAGTCGCGCCAACAATCCCAGAGAACGCAATCACGCGCCAGAAGATTGAGGAGCGATACGGCATCAAACAGTGTCAAGCTGGCCGGAAGATGCGAATCCTGCGCGATAGTGGAAAGTTTGACGTGTTCCGATATCAGCCGAGCGGTTTGGGTGGCGTGAGTTACTATCTGGTTCCAAAGGAGGCTTGATGTGCCACTAAACGAACCAAGAATCTTTACACCCCGCCCGAAGTGGCTAGTATTGGAAGAACTGAGCCGGTCTGATGCTGGCGTATGGTTCAAGACTCGCAGCGGACGGATTATGGTTCCGCTTAAATATGTAGAAAAATACGAACAGGAGCAGGAAAATGCCAAAAAGAGATAAATTGCCAGAAACAGTTGAGGAGTTAGTGCGGGATGGAATTGATGAGTTGAAGGCTCGCAAGCATCTGATCAAACGCATGGAGATCACAGAAGACAAGATCAACAAGAAACAGGCCGAGCTGAAAGAGATCCAGAAAGAGCTGTCAGAGCTGCAATGCTACGGCTTAAATGCCAGCCAACTACTTGCCAATGAAATCGAGAAGCGAGCGGTCGCGGAACTCGATGACGATGCCGATTAGTGCAGAGGAAATCGCGAAGGGCGTGTTTGATATGCTTACGTCAAACCGCCTCTTCTGCGTTTATCAGGTGACGGAAGATGATTGCATAATCGTCTGGTCATCTGCGACACTTGAGATTTTAGAGGCAAGGATTCGGGAGGGGATTGATGCGGGAAAAACTGATTAACGGTGATGAGGTGGACGCTGTATGGGCGCGAAAGCTCTTGTGCGTGTTTCAGAGGGCGCGTGTTGCGTCAAAGACAAAGAGACGCATCAGGAAGCGCAGACGGCGCGGAGACAAACTAATGATTCAACTGGAGGCTGGGAATGACTAGTAACCGATTCAGGATAAACGGCCTGTCTCCAGAATGCGTTGACCATGAGTGGACGGGTTGCGGTTGGGGCGATAAGGGCAAAGGCAAGACGTATTCAGACGTTGACTCGTTTCTGCTTGAAAGGCGCATGAATCGCGCGGGGAATATGATGGATTGGGTAGCTTGGAGGGTTGAGGTATGAGGCTTAACAATAAAGAGGCAGAGATTGTTCGACTTAGAATAATTGAAATGAATGACGAGCTTATGGAGCTTGGTTGCGATTCAACGCAAATAGTCGTCACAGCTCCGCTTGCTGGCGATCTATGGGCAAGAACAGCTCTTGGTAAAGGCAATCTATACGCGAGGATTGGAGCTTGTGAGGATTGGTTAAAAACTCAGGACGGCATTGTTTTGGCGCATGAGATAGCCTGTGCGATGCCAGATGAGGGGTTTGACCAATAGACATCACCGTCCAGATGCCTCGTTGGACTGAGTGCCTGATTATATGAATGTAGACGTAAATATGCCCTCATGGGCGCGGTTTCTGTTTGATCAGTACCGATACAAGGTCGCACACGGCGGGCGCGGTGGAGCCAAGTCCTACGCGTTCTCTGACGCCCTTGTGATTCAGTCAACGCAAGAGAAGCTGTTTATTTTGTGCACACGCTCGATTCAACTACGAATACGAGACTCATCAAAGCGGATAATCGAAGGATCAATCAAGCGCATGAAGCTCGACGATGAGTTTATAATCACGAACGAGTATATCAAGCACAAGAAAACTGGGTCTGAGTTCATATTTATCGGCCTAAATGACTTTAAATCAATCGAGGGGCTTGACCGCGTGTGGATTGATGAGGCCCATTCTGTAACACGCAGGCAGTGGCGCGAGCTTGTTCCGACCATCCGGAAGCATGGATCTGAAATATGGGTTTCATTTAACTCACGTTTTGAGACAGATGTTGTTTATGATGAGTTTATTTTAAACGAACCGCCAAAACGCGCGAAGGTTCTGCACGTAAATTATGACCAAAACCCGTTCTTCGGCGGTGAGCTTCAGGATGAAATGGAGGATTGTAAGCGTCGAAAGCCGGATGACTTCGCGCACATCTGGCTAGGAGGACTTGAGCAACACAACGACGCGCAAATATTTAAAGGGTGCTGGCGGGTTGCTAAAAAGGGAGAAATTCCAGAACCACCAAGCGGAACGCGCTTCTATTTCGGCTGCGACTGGGGATTCTCGCAAGACCCTACAACATTCGGCAGGTGTTGGATTGACGGACGAAAGCTATATATTGATCGCGCTGTTGGCGGGGTCGGGGTTGAAATTGACCAGACTCCCGCGCTATTCAATAACATTGAGGGCGCGCAAAGCTGGCCAATAACGGCAGACTCGGCGCGACCGGAAACAATCAGCTATATGAAACGCAACGGCTTTGCGCGCATGAGAGGGTCAAAAAAGGGCAAAAACTCAATCAAGGACGGAATCGCATTCATGAAGCAATACGAAATCATCATTGCGCCAGAGGCAGAGCATATGCCCGACGATGCAACTCATGAGCAGAAGCGCCAAATAAACAACGGGCTGAAGGATGTTGCTGAAGAGTTCATGATGTATTCATTTAAGGTAGACAAACAAACTGACAAAGTGTTGCCAATAATAGTTGACTCTTTCAATCATTACATCGACCTCTACAGGTATGGCCTTGAGGAGCTTATGCGCCGAGAACGGAGCAAGGGTTCGGGCGCGGTTGTGATTAACTAATTGACAACCCAGCCGAATCTGCCACAATACGCGAACCAAAAAGAAAGGAATCGAGATGAGCGATAAGAAAATGACGGACAGAGAGATATTGGAGAAGATGCTTAAGGACGGGGGTTGTGTTGTCCGGAGTGACGAATGCCCTCTTCGCAAATTAATTGGAAAGTGCGATTGCTTTAGCGCAATCCTATTCAATAAAAGAATCAAATCCAGGCTAGCCGAGATGGACGAAGCTGAATGCGCTGTGCCGGAGCTTAAAGGCGTGAAGATGTTGGTTTCTGCCAACAAAGAGTACTGGAAAAAAGCATATGTGTACGGAAAGGTATCAGGAAGTACGCGTCCGTTTATTACAGCATTTCGTTCTTACGAGTTCGCCAAACCCCTCCCAACCACCAAAACCGCCGAAGACTTACGGGACCACACACTAGGCGAGGTGATGGAGCTGGGTTATGTTGTGACAATTGAGGAAAAGAGCGACTAATTTAACCGCGTTGTGGTGCGTCGGGAGATCCGGCGACGAGGCTTTTTGGAGTTGTTCTCCTTTGTTTTTGGCCTGTTGAATCAGAGCGGTACTTTTTAAACCCTAATTTCGAGCCGGTGGCATGTTGCCACATAAATCGTATCGGCTTGATTGGTTTGGCCTCGCAGAAATGCGGGGCTTTTTTGTACGCTATTCCGTACAGATTTCAGCTCCCTAGACAGAATCCACGCTATGTAGTATTTTCTCTGCCGATTTAAATCAGTAGGGAAATTTCTATTATGGCAGACTACACCGGAACCGGTTCGGAAGGCGTATTTGGCAAGGTTGTGAACCGCGCAAAATCATTCTTCGCAACCTCGGAGCAGGATAATCAACCGATCGAGATGACTAGACAGCATCCCGACTATGAAATCCGCGCCGAGCAAATGACCATCAACATCATGTCGCTTCGTGGCGGGCGCAATTACGTCGAGAAGCGATTGAGCCGGTTTGCTGGCGAATCCCGCATTGACTGGGACGGTGGCGAGCGGGCTGACGGCTCAAAGGCAACCGGACGCAAGGAGCAATCCCACGTTTTCCCATATCCGCGCCGAATCGCTGACAAGCTCAACCAGTACGTTTTCCAGACCGCGCCAACCCGTGAAGGAATCAATGAGGAGTTTGAACTCGATGCGTCTGCCGACGGGCGATCTTTAAATGACCTGATGATTGAGGCAAACGACTACATCACCGCCGCTGGTTGGTGCTGGATTGGTGCTGATATGCCCAAGCAAGAGGGGCAAATCTCAGTAGCCGACGCCCAACGCATGAAGATCCGGCCTTACATTTGCGTTTATTCGCCGGTTTCAGTTGTTGACTGGAAGTTTAACAGCATCGGCGAGCTTGAGTGGCTTATCACTGAAGGCATGGATTATCAGACATCTACTCCGAACGAGTATCCCGTTCTCGTAAAGGTTCGGCGCATTTGGGTTCCTGGTGAAGTCCGCGTAATAGAATCGCAGACAGACGATCAGGGCAAGTGGGTGGTTGTATCAGATGAGACTATGCCGAGCGGATATGCTGGCGTTCCGTTCATTCTGGTCGGCAAAACATTTGCTCACGGTTACAGCTTCGATGATATTGAGTCAATCAATCGCTCAATCATGGACATCGAGAGCGTGAACCGCGCGAACTTTTTTAAAGCAAGCTATCCCCAGCCGGTTTTGCCTGCTTCTGTGCTTCAAAATTGCGCGGATGCGTATCAGGTTGACGATGCCGGTGCCGCTGATCTTCTGTTTGGCATGAATTATCCAATCCTTATTTCAGAGGGTGACGCCAACCCGTTCTACCTAATGCCGGACTCAAGCGCGTTAAAAGCACCGCGAGAGGAGCTTGAATATCTAAAGCGCAATATGTTCGATGCAGTCGGGTTGATGCTTCAGAACGAGTCAAAGCAGGTTGCAAGCGCAGAATCTAAAGCGTGGGACTTCTTAGACGTTGCTCAGGTGATGAAGGCGAGAGCGCAGGTTTTGGAAGATGCAGAGACTCGCCTCGCTGAAGTAGTCAACGGCTTCGACTCAAATATGCCTTTGTGGACTCCTGTTTATAACCGCGACTTCGACATCGGCGACTTCAATCAGGAAATCCAAGCTCTTATAATGACGCTTAACGCACCGATGCCGGTTGAAATGACGCGCATCGCACAGGAAAAACTACTTGACCGCATGGATCGTATCGGAGCTGGCATCACCACAGAACAGCGAGAAACCGCGCTTAAAGCGATTAAGGAGTATGACCCGACCGTTCATACGTTTGGCGAACTAGAAACACTTTAACGGCATCACCCGCGCCGTAAAGCGGGCGTTTTGGCGAACACAGGCCATTGATTGTGTTATTGGTTAGCGCGTAGACCATGACAACGCGAGAAACAGGAAGAATGATGGCAGATAAAGACGACAACAATACAGACGCAAGGAAAGCACTCGAAGAGAAAATGTCAGCGATGCAGGCAACTATGCAGGCAAAGATCGACGCTCTTGAGGGCAAATCTGCGGGTATATTGAGCGACAAAAAGAAGGAGCAGACTGCAAAGGATGCGCTACAGGCCGAACTTGATGAGCTGAAATCGAAAGATCTTGGCGAGGTTGAGAAGCTGAAACTTGAAAATGAACGGATGCAATCGCGTGTAGACGCTGCGGAACTGAAGGCGCAAGAAGCCTCGGAAACGTTGTCAAGCACACAGCGCAAAAATGCGCTTAATGACATCTCTAAAAAGTTCAAGTGGATGGATAGCGTACCGGAAAACCTGCGATCACTTACGTTGCAGAACGAGTTCGACGGCATTGATCTTGGAAACGAGGTTCTTGTTGCGGATAAGGTCAAAACCATCACGGAATCCTACGCTGGATTGCTGGCTTCAGATGTGCCGAGTGGCACAGGCTCGCATCCTGGCAACCCGTCAGCCCCACAGCAAAAGGCAACGGCTGAACAGATCGCGAATCCAGACTTGAGCAAGGTGGCAAGTGACCCCTTGGCGTATGTTCTGGCTTCGACAGAAGCGTAACCAGTAATAAAAGGAATATATCATGGCTATTAGCACAAAAACTCTCGGCGACATCACTCCTGAAGTGTGGCGCAACGTTGTATTATCCGGTCTTCGTAAAGACTTGGTTGGTGAACTCGTATGTAACAAGAACTTCAAACAAGAGTTCTGGGGCAAGGGTGACACTCTGAACATCAGCTCAATGGGAACGTTGACAGATGCTCAGTACACCGACGCAAACATCACTTATGAGGCTCTGACTGACTCCAAAGTTCAGCTCGTAATTGATCAGGAACAGTACGTTGCATTCAAAGACGAAGACGCAGAACGTAACAACATCTCCGTAAATTACATGACTGAGGTTATGACGGACATGGGTTATCAGCTCGGCGACTTCTGGGACAACAAAATCATGGCAGAATTTGCGAATGCCGGTTTGGATTCTTATGCGACCGGAACTACATCATGGCAGATCACCGCCACGACCGCCGCGAACCTGCCCGCAATGATGGGCGCACTGAAGCGTCAGTTGAAGGTTGCAAGCGCACCTGCTGGTTCTGTTTACTTCATCGCACCGCCGGAAATCGAAGAAGCAATTACGCTTTACTTCGGAAGCAAAGGTCCGGCATCTCAGTATAGCGATGACTATGCAAAGAACGCTAAATATGCCGGTCGTTTCTTCGGCGTTGAAACATTCATCAGCAACAACTGCTCAGACGATGACACTACAGTTCACGGTCTGGCTGGTGTTGTTGGCACTTCTATCGCGTTGGCGAATGATGTGATCACCGACGAAGCTCTGCGTCTTGAAGGACGTATTGCTAACGGTTATCGCGCGTTGTCCATCGGTGGAGTTAAAACTTATCGTCCTGCCATCAGCATCGACGTTAATATCAACTCAACCGTAATCGCAACCTCGTAAATGAATCGGGCGGGACGACCACCGCCCACTTTTTAAAGGAATTACTATGAAAAAATTATTCGTTTTTCTCGTATCATTGTCAGTCGGCCTCGCTGTTTTGAGCGTGGACTATACGCCGGTCACATCTGAAAAGGGCGCACAAGCAGTCCAGATTACCACGACCACTAACGCTGTTGACGCTACCGAGTTCACTCCGGTATTTGTCGGCCAGATGTTGATCGGTTCTGTAAGCAATGACGTTTATGTTGCTGAAGACCTGACCACAAACGGTTGGATTCAGTTATCTAACTAATCAGCACCGGGGCGGGAATCCAAACCGCCCACCACCTCTTTTTGAAAGGATAAATCATGGGCGACTATACACCGACGACCAAGTACAAGCACGAAGCACCGAAAGCGGAAACACCCGTTGCAGAAAAGCCAAAGGTGGCGAAGAAAGCCACAGCTAAAAAACCAGTTGCGAAGAAAAAGGCTCCTATCAAAAAGGATGACTGATGGCGTACACAAAAGACATAGACGACGCAAACACTTATTTCGGAGTAGGTAATCATGTCAAAACCTATGACTGGACAAGCTATGAGACCGCCGAGAGAACCGCCAGCCTCGCACAAGCACAGCGAGAGCTTGAAGTATTTCTTAATCGGGATCTCAGCGATCCGGCAGACTCTGACAGATACCGCGACGACTACGCATGTTTTGAGCAGGCTCTTTTCATCTTGGAAGAGACTATTCGACAACGCGAAAGCGAAACGGGAGCGCAGTTGATTGAAACCGTGGACAGCGAAAACCGCGATAAATATTACGGCGTGACGATAAGTCCGATGGCTCAGAGATACCTTGCCAAGCGTCGAGTGAAGTTTGTGCGGGGTTAGGTAATGGCTGAAAAGGGTTCAAAGAAACTCCGCAGGCAGATCAAGGATGGCGAAAAAGAACTCGCTAAAATCCTGAAAGACGCCAAGGCAGAGGTCGAGCGGAAGATTCAGAAGGCCGTCAGTAAGGGAAACTTTGCGACGGCTGCTTCTGTTCGTTCTGGTCTGTATCGCGGAATTGTTTCGGAATACGTCAAGCTAAACCGCAAGTTTGATGTATATGTGAACGAGCAGGGAAAGCGTGTTGCTAAGGAATGGGGCAAAGAGCTTGCTGACGACCTGCCAAAAGGCGCGAAACTTATCTCTTTCGGCACGTTCTCAAAGAAGTATCTTGACGATATCATCGAAAAGGTAAGCCCGTCCACGTCTGACAAGCGCGTTCTTCTAAACGCCCGCTTTGGTTCGATGGCTAAGGGTGACGTTGACGAGATCCGCGGGATTGTTGTTGATACGCTTCGGGCTGGTGCTGCGTCCGGCATGACAACGCCAGAGATGGCGAACGAAATGAATCGCAGAGTCAGCGCGTATAAGCCCGGACTCGTTCTCCGCGATAAGAACGGGCGCAGAATGGCGGTCGATTCATACTTCGCAATGATCAACAGAACCGTTTCCGCAAACGTAGCGCGGGAAACTTACACAACCATGAGCGCAGAGGCGGGTTATGATTTACAGCAAGTTGAAGGCGGTATTACAGCAGGTAGCTTGCAACCGGGCGATCCGTGTTCGAGATGGGCGGGGAAGATTCTTTCGATGTCTGGCAACAACCCGAAGTATCCAAGTTACGCCGATGCAGTCGCGGACGGGCTATTCCACCCGAACTGCGTCCACACGCTCTCAGTCGTCACGCCGTCGGGATTACCTGAAGCTAAAAAGGAACGAGCGGAGACAGGTAAAGAGGGCGCAGAGGGACGCGCTGAGGTTCAGAAGGAACGCAAAGAGGACGGTTTGAAACCGGCGAAGTTCTAATGGCTGGCGATGTAACCATAGACGACCGCGAACTTGTGCGCCTGATGAAGAAGCTCCGGAAGGCCAGCAAAGGCAATCAAAAGATCATCAATAAGATGTTTAAAAAGATTGGGGCGATTATTTTGGGCGTATCGAGAGCCTATGCACCGCGCTCAATGACAAAGGGCGAATACCTGTCAACGCTCAAAGGCGGTGTTACAAAGCGCAACACTTCGTCTTTCACAACCGGCAATCTAAAGAAATCCATCACGGTCGAGGTAAAAAGCGACCGCGTGGAAATCGGAGTGCCGTCAAACTCTCCAGCCGGTAAATATGCAGAGAAAATGCACGACGAAAAGGGCAGATCATGGAGGCGCTTAGGCTGGCAGAACGACCAAAAAGCAACAGATAAATTCATTTTCAAGGCGTTCGCGGATAAGCGGAGAGAGATAAACAAAGAGGTCGAGACCATGCTCGACGACGTAATTAAGGGGATCATACAATGAGCGCAAAACCGATCTATGAATTTGACAAACGAACAAGCTCAACGGATGCGGTTCCTTCCGCGCTTCAGGGTTCCGTTTATTGGTACGACACCGGCACAACCTTGAACGGCGAGTCTGTCTATTATGAATCAACCGACACTTACGCGCTATGGTACAACGGCACAAATAGAGTCATTTCAGCCATTGCAGATGTTGATGGAAGCCCGACTGATTACTTTTACGAGTACTCAGACACAACCCAGATCGAAGGGCGTACTGTTACGGATAACGTGGAGGTCGTCGGGTTTGATTATGACACCGGCACTCTTGATGCGGTTTATGACCGATCTGGGATGTATAACGACCGACCGCAATGGTATGCAGAAATAAACTATCTCGGATCGCTTCAGGATTTCTATGTTAGGTATGATTCTGCGACAAATAAATGGCTTATTTACTGGGACGACCTTTCAACGGTCGCAGCGCAGGTCGAGTCAACAGCATTCACTCCACCAAAAGACGGGTGGGAGGCGCAGATTGTTGGCCTTGATGATCCGTCGGTTCTTGTTGGCTTTATTCCACAGGGCGCATGGTCTGGTGATGTTGTAATTAACGAGAACACAATCGCCGAATCATGGAACAAGGCCGAGCGCAACGTGTTTGAGTCGCTAATTGACTTTCTAGGATGCACCGAGAATTCAAACGCATTCCGTGGCAGATACCCGACGAACGAGGACGGGAACCCGAAGTGGCGCAACGTGTGGATGATCAACTCAGGCGGATCTGCGGGCGCGTATGACACCGAGCGCACATACGGACTTGATGGAAACTGGTGCAACGCGATGATTAACTGCGAGGTGCGCGGATTGTTCAGGACGCGCGTTTTGGCAATGAACTTTGCCTCCTCTGTTCTGGCATGGCTCAAGCATACTAACAACATGAACGAAACCGGAAACGTCGGCTGGTGTATGCTAACCGACCTACCGAGCGCACCGGAGCCGATTGTTATTGAGAACGACCTGCAATGGGAAGTAATCATACCGCTTCAAATTCTATACTTGACAGAGGGCGAATACTAGCTCCCTAGACGAAACCCGCAACCGGATTTATATTATTAAGCAATCAACGGAGGAAGAATCATGGCAGACGCATCAGTAGCATTAGAAGCAAGCAATCTTTTCAGCTTGTCGGCAAATTTTAACACAACCGCATCGACTACATCCGAAGGCTCAACGGCAGTCAACGTGATGGATGAGGTCGGCAATGTAGCCTGTGAAACAATCATCACAGATATTACAAACTACACCCAGAGCGCGTCATATTGCGGATCTGATTTCATGACCGATATCGGAACCTTCCTGACCGAGTTTGGAAACGCGCAGAACTCCAAAGTTGTGACAGGTTTATCGATCAACATGACCGCAGGTGGATACGTCACGACTGACATCACCGGCCATAATCATGCCGAGAACGCTCACGTAGCCGGTCTGACTCTTGGTTACGCCGACGTTTCAGACTTCCTTCCGCACGAAGTCGGTGAAGCGTTCGCATCTTGGGACGGGTTCGGAATCCCTGCCGATTACGACATCACAACCGGCACAGATTCTTCGGCATCAAGCGCGTCAGTTACATTTGCAATGAATCACGTTGACCAGATCGACGAAACCGGCGATCACCTTGTCGGAAAGAACATCACTCCGCGCTGTGAACTCAGCATGGACTTTGTTGGAATCCCGACGAGCAATACGCAGGCTCTTTTGAACGCCGACTTTGCAGCGGCGACGAACGATATGCTCGGATGCGTTTGGGACTCTGACGATTCAAACGACTCAAACAGCGACTTCGATACGTTTGCCTTAACCGGACACGCCCACACTGATCTTGCAACTGCATAAAGGGGCTGATTATGGGTAAACATGGACTAGCAAGTTGCGAAAAAGGGCGCGTGAAAAGCCCAGAAAAAGAGGTTGACGATGCAGGAACTGACGAAGAATGCGATATCGAATCTGCAACGCACAACCGGACATGTTCTGACTGTCGCGGATTGGGATGATCTCGAAGCCCTTGACTCGTTAGCCGAAAAGGTCGCCGGTGTTTCTACAATAGAGCGCCGGCTACTTAATTCTCCGTTTGAGCTGTGCGGTATTAAATTTTACCCGCTGACGGTTGCGAAATCCCTATGGTTCTCTGAAAAGTGCAATGATTGGGAGATTGCATCCGAGCATCAAGACGCATTTATGTTTTGGGTTTTGACTTTTCCGTTAACTGAAGCTCCGTTTGATGAATACTCAACCAAGCGTAAAGCTGACCGCGCGATGACAAAGTTCGCGCGAAAACTTCACATGACTCACTGCGAAATAAACCAAGTTTGCAACAAGTGCCTCGGATTGATTGATTCAGGCGACGGTGATGGGTCAAAATCAAGCGCAACGGGCTTCGGCGGGATGGTTGCGTGTCTCATCCGAGAGTACGGTCAAAGCCCCGATTACTGGCTAAACGAAGCGCCGATTGAAAAGGTCACAGAGATGTACGACCAGATTGTTTTGCGCGTGGTTGCGGAAGAGGACGCTGGGCGGAGCGCATCAGCAAGCAACGGACAAGCAAAAGCACCAAGCGCATCGCCAAAGTTACTAGCGTTTAAAGCATTTCGTGATAAGGCGCAGGAATTAAGCGAAAAATGGAGCGCATAGAATGACAACAAAGAAAGTAAATCTTGTAATCAGCCTGAAAGATGGCGTTTCTGCCGGTCTTCAGAAGATCGGGAAAGGCGTCAAGACGCTTGGTGGCTCGTTCAAGCTAATGGCGAAGGTGGGCGCTACGGCATTCGCTGCGGTCGGGGCTGCTGCGTTCGCTGTAAGCAAGACGATTAAGAGGTCGTTTGAGTTTGAGACGGCAAAGGTTCAGTTGAAAAGCCTTCTCGGATCAACAGATGCAGCGACAAAACGGTTTAATGAGCTTAGAGATTTCGCAGCGTCAACACCATTTCAACTTCCAGAGCTTCTTGATGCGTCAAAAAAGCTTACTGTTTTCACAGAGGGCGTTCTTGGTGGCGCGAAATCATTAAAGATTATCGGCGACGCTGCTGCTGCGGTCGGAACACCAATCGAAGAGGTTTCATTCTGGATTGGTCGCGCTTATTCAATGCTAAAAGGTGGCAAGCCGTTTGGTGAAGCTGCGATGCGGTTGCAGGAAATGGGAATCCTAACGCCGAAAGTACGCGACGAAATGGAGAAGATGCAGGAATCTGGCGCGTCGTTTGAGGATGTCTGGAAGAAGATGAATGGCGAGATGGGTAGATTCAGTGGCTCAATGGAGGAGCTTTCCCAAACCGGCGCTGGCAAATGGTCAACGCTAATGGACAATATGGGAATCGCAATGGCTGAGTTCGGAAACGAACTGCTTGAGGTTTCAAAAGACGGCATTGACGGGCTTACTGAATCGATTAAGACGCTCGTTGCTGACGGAACGCTGGAGCGATGGGCGAGGAACGTAGCTGATGCAATCGCCAGCATTGTCGCCCAGATGCGAGCAGCAATGGACACATTTGACAACATGAGGAAGTCGCGCAATGCTTATGACAAGGCCACAAAGGATATTATGGGGGCGGACGGCGGAACCAAAATTGGGCGGGCAAAGAATGCGGATTTGATTCGTGCGCGAGCTGAACAAATAATCGCCGAAGACAAAGCAGTCGAACAGCTAAAAAAGCGCATGGCATTAGAAGAGAAAATGCTTGCAAGGAAAGCCGAGGCTGACGCGAAGCGCAAAAAAGCCGATGACGAGCACTGGGATAAGCTTCTTTCCGAGACGCGCAAGGCAGATATTGCGGCGGGCCTGACCCCTGGCCCGCAAAACGACAAAGATGGCGCAGAGAAAGAAGGCGTTGCGCAGCTTGCCGAAAAAGTCGCAAAATCAGTTCAGCCCAAAAGGAAAGAAGAAGAGGAAACAAATGCCTCCAGGGACGCAGAGGTTGAGAAAAAACCAACGGTTTCACCATCGACGCTTGAACTGTTCAAAGACCTAAGCAAGGGCAGATCATTCGAAGGCGCAACATCTGCGCTTAGTCAAGTGACAACGGCGATGGAGGGCGAGTCCATTAAAAAGGTCGCGGTGCTTCTCGAAGACCAAAACAAGATTTTAACTGAACGGCTCGGTGGCGTCAGTTCATAACAGGGGACAATCATGGCAGAAACTTCAGGCTGGATGTGGGAATCAATCAACCGAAAAGAGACTCGTCTTATCAGGGCGCAACCTTGTTGACCAGAAACAATTGGGTAATCATAAGAAAGCGCATCAGTGACGACGATTATGACTCGGAACTCGGGGAGGAGGAAAGCTCCCTCAGCGCATATAATGGAGGCGTTACGGAAACGATTGCAGGCCCAGTGATCTCAGGCTACACAATCGGGCCAACCGTCAGAAACTACACAAACACAACCGATGTCTGTATTCCAACTGGTCAAATCCAGAACGGATCGGCTGTTTATGCGACCCCATCAACCATAACAAACATCCCAGACAGCGAAAAACGCAACGTGTTGCATCTTGTAGCAGTTGGCAGCGAGCTTAACTGGTCTTATGGCGAATTCACGCAGGCGGAGGTTGATACTCTGACGGTTCCTGACTCGCGTGGCACAAGCTATGTTTACGACGACAGCAACAAACCGGCTGGATCTTTGCCGGTTTCGCTAAACATGAACCTATATGGCGGAACATTTGTCGGAAGCAACGGCGCGATTGCATCGACTTACGCTTACCCGTTCACATGCACAGGCGACAATCAAGTTTATGAGCAACAGAGTGTTGATTGGTATACACAAAGACAAACATGGGTGTTTAAAGATGGGTGGCAGTAATGGCATCTAAATTCAAGCACGACTTTGAAGGCACGGGCACTTTTGTGGAGTTTGTCTCTGCTTGCAACAGGTTATTCGAGGCGATGAGCAACATAACAGTTGTCATGCCGGTTGATTATAGGGGAACAGAGCCGACTCTTGTCGCATCAACAGACGGCACAATCACATTCGACATGGGTGACGCTTTAATATTTACAACAAACAATATTGATTGGGAACTGTCAGGAGATGCGACGTTTGAAAGTTACAGCGCGGAAGTTGTTAACGGCAAGCTAGTCATCAGCGTTGAGGCGAACAACACACCATAGGGAGGGGTTATGGCTTTTGAGGGTTCAGGGTGCATGATCGAGCTTGTTGACGAATGGAACAAGCTGTTTGAAGCATCAGAAAACACGGTCGTAATTCAGCGACAGACAATTTCTGGAATCGCGTCAATGTCAATCGGTGGTGGGGAGTGGATAGTCACAATGGGCGAATAAACTAGCTCCCTAGACGATCAAACAAGCATAGTTTAAATTATAGCAAATTGGAGGAAGAATCATGTTATTGAATGGCGAAGGCAATCAGGCGACCGCAACAAGCTCATCGGCTCGTTGGGAAGTATCAAAATCTGGCGCAAACTCTTTGGGCGTTGACGTAGAAGGCACAGCTTCTGTTTATGTCGCCGTTAACTGCACAACCGCAGAGTTCGATATTTTACATGCTGCGAATAAGACGATTAAAGTTCGTCAGAATATCCCGTTCAGTTACTACGGCGATCAGGTTGAAAACATAAAAAGCATTTGCTACCAGTCTGCCGGTGCCGATTCTGCTGTCAATTTCGCAGCATTTTAATCGGAGGCAAAAACATGATGAAGAAATTAACGCTTTTACTCGCGTTGGTGTCGATTGCTTGTAGCTCGTTTGGGTATGGTGGCGGGTTCACTCCTGGATATGGAAATCTAGGAGGCAAGGGCAGTTATATCTGGCCGATTGTTGTCGGTGGTGCTGATGTAAATCCGCTCGATTATGACCCGCTACAATGGCTTTTTGGCTTCACCGCACCTGTCACCATCGAGGACGAAACAACAAACAACATCACGGCTCTTGCTGTGAATAGTGCTTGCTTGTATGTCGAATCCGCAACAACTCTTGACATCGCAGAGCTAACAGGAAGCGAAACAGTTGTAACAAACCACGGAACAGCAGTGCTTACAATAGGCGCTGGTCAGATTACCGTTAGTACAGTTGGGACGGTGAGCGGGCTGGAGCTTTCGAATGGTTCAATTTATCCATGCGTTGCCAACTCAGGCACCACGCTTTATGATGTTGTTAATAGATACGATGCGTCGCTTGGCGTTGGTGCCGGTGGAGAATCCGTTGCTTATGGCTCACTTATAGACGGCTACCACTACATGAAAGAATATGGCGGGTCTGTGATTGTATCCTTCACGGAGGCAGAAGGCACAATAGGCACATACGGAGACGATGATACAGTCGCCGTTACGAACGACCTTATCCTTACGAATGTTCGTGCATTGTCAGACGACGACACCACAATCTGCTACTCCGATACGAACAATCTTGTCTGGCTTGACTGGGCCGGTGGAGACAGCTACCAGCTCAAATACGACACTGATGTCATCATTGACAACGTAGCCAAGGGCAGTTTGTTTTCAGCAACCGTAACGAACTTTGTTATGGGAACGGACTTCTACGTTGGAGGCAACTCTTCGGCAATGAGATTTGATGTAGAGTCTATTACGCAGGAGGGCAATGGTGGTTGGTACGCAAGCACTCTGAAGAATTCGTTCTGGCGTAACGAAGACAGCAATGGTGCCGATCTCATAAAAGGAGAGTACTCGGCAGACGTTATTCAGTACCCAGCAGTCTCTACGTCGAACGATGTTGCGAACCTCGGACTGCTGAACCCTCCGAACGGATTGCACAATGGTGGCATCTATATGGTTAAACAACAGGGCGCACCGTTCGAGCTTACTATCCGCACAACCGGAGCAGCTGAGACATTCACAATGCCAACCCGTAGCGGATATAGCTACGATTGCACGGCGGATTGGGGCGACGGTAATATCGAAACCTTATCTGGATATGACGACTCCAGATGGGCGCATGAGTATGCAACGGTTGACGATTACCAGATTAGTATTTCCGGCCAGTTTGGTGGGCTCTACTTCAACAACTCAGCAGAAGCCGATAAGGTGATTACGATTGACAACCTCGGCGCTGTTGGTTGGGAGCCGGGCGGTCTTGGCGATGGGTTTGAGGGGTGCGGGAATCTAACCAGTGCTACATGGGGTTATTCGGATGCTCATATTGCAGTGAATACACTCAGATCTTTGTTTAGAAATTGTCCGAACCAGACAAGTACATTTGAGGTGATGCCGTTCACGTTGGTGGCTAGTCTGAGCGATGTGTGGTCTGGGAATACGGCGCTGTTGACAGTTCCTGACATATCACTGATGCAGAAAGTTACAACCTACGAGTTTTGCTTCCAATTGCTAACCAGCATCACCTCGTTCCCGACTTTCACTGCAACATCCCCAGTTGCAATAAGCATGAGAGGAATGCTTATTAATTGCGGAACAATGCCACGGATCGACTTTAGCAACTGGCGTTTTGACCTTGTTGCCAACATGGATTTATTCCTAACAGGCTCCACCATTAACAACGACGACTACGGCACCCTGCTCAAGACGATCTATAATGGAACGCACCTGTCTCAAGCAGTTGATTTCGATGCTCCCAATCAGCAGATTGATAGCGGAGATGCGGCGGCAGTCACGGCAAGGGCCGGACTGATAACTGATGGCTGGATAATTAACGATTTAGACACACCATAAAGGAAGCGTTATGAAAAAACTTTTTATACTATTAGGATTGATTGTGGCGACATCTGCAACATGTGCGGTGGACACGAACTGGTTTAGCAATGCGTTCTGGTTTGATGAGTACGGCGCTCCACTTGAGAAGACCAACCTCGACTTCTGGCTCCACTACAACTGGGACAGAAATGTAGTTGTCAATGGCTCTGCTCCTGACGACATAGAAGGTGCGTTGACATGGGCTCAGGATTACGAATGGCTACCTGCTCCGTATGCTGGCGTGAAAAGCTGGCTAACAAGCGAAGGGAGCGTTATTCCATGCCTTGAGCCAGTGGAGGTGACGAGTGGCGGTATAGGTGTTGATGGTGCTGACGGGTGGCTGTCAGGAGATAATGGTCAGAT
>Ga0233411_10000173_pt1 | contig 21750 bp, 28 predicted proteins | sample Na_anoxic_2_MG_FD_179799 | JGI IMG/M metagenome (GOLD analysis project Ga0233411, IMG submission 179799) | Seawater microbial communities from Saanich Inlet, British Columbia, Canada - Na_anoxic_2_MG | ecosystem: Environmental > Aquatic > Marine > Inlet | place: Canada: British Columbia...
CAAAGAAAAAGACCACCACAAAATATGGTAACGGTGGAAGCAAAACTAGAGTTTCTACAGGAACAAATAAGGGTAGTAAATTAACATATAAAGATAAATTTAAAAAGCCAAGTTCTAATACTAGTAGATATAGTAAAGTAAAATCTGTAAGATTAGAAGAAGCGCCTGATGGTACATATTATAAGAGCAAAGCTAAAGGAACACAGATGGGAAAGGCTTCTGATAGATCACTAGCATCAAATAAAAAAGAAATAAGTCAAAATAAATACAATAGAAATAAGAAAAGAATAAATAAGGCTGCTTCTAAAGGTGCTACTACAGAATTTATAAAAAATACTCCCGAATATGAGGCAGATAAAAAGGCAAAGCAATATCCAACATTTAAAAAGGCTGCTGACTCAGTTCTGGGTGAAGGTGCAATAATAAATCCAACAAAATATCCTGACGTTGATAGGGGTCATATGAATATGTATAATGCGGCAAATACTGTAAATAAGATGAATCCAATGAAATTCTTCAGAGAGGGTGCAGAAACAAGAAAAGCAAAAATGTTAGAGAGTGCTCGTAAATATAATAAATAGTCATGCCAGCTAAAAAAAAACAATCAAGCTTATCAAAGACAAAGAGCACCACAACATATGCTCATGGTGGACCTATGCAGCATTTTAGAGAGATGCAGGAATCTAGAAAAAAAGAGATGTTAAGCAATTCCTTACCAAAAGCTCAAAAAAATGTAGGAGATTCTGTTCAGAGTAATAAAAAAGAGGCACGAAAACATAAGCGGGATATTAAAAAAGATATAAGAAAATGGAAAAAAGAGACCAACTACAAGAAGGACCTAAATATTATAGGGAATGTTGGTAAGTACGGAACATTAGGTGGGTTTGCACTCCACGCATATTTAGCAGCCAAAAAGAAAATACAAAAACGGTGAAAGCAAAAAAAGAATATTATAGCGGTGGACCTATGCAATACTTTAGAGAGATGCATGAAGCTAGAAAAGCAGAGCTCTCAAAGAGGGTCTTACCAAAAGCTCAAAAAATTGGGGAGGCAAAAGAGAGTTGTGTATCAGGCAATTGTCCAGGTGGAGGAGACTCTACACAAGGCACATCAGCCCCAAAAGGCAAAAAGAGCAAGGGAAGATTTAAATCTGGACCAGGAGGAAGAGGGAAGACGAAAGAAGAAGAGTTGAGGGAATATTGGACAGGTATGGGTAAGAATCGTAAAGATGTACCTGAAAGATTTCAGAAAAAATATATTACGCTGGAGTATGATAAACAGTAAAATAATATGAAAAATCCAATGCAATACTTTAGAGAAGGTTTTGAAACCAAGAAAAAAATGATGCTTGGAGGAATGGTTCTTGATGAGGTGAATGTACCTGGAGATAAGGGTTCAAGAAAGAAGAAAAAGAGCTGGAAAAAAGCAAAAAGAAAAATGAGAAGCGAATGTAAGAGACACAGTAAAATCCCAGGGTGTCAAAGATGAAGGTAATAAGATAATTGTGGCAACTTGGCTAGCAAAAATATTTGGAGGTCTTCTTGGTAAGACGGATAAAATCATTGATGATGTTGTTACATCCAATGAAGAAAAGCTTGTACTAAAGAATGAGCTTGAAAATCTTTTAGCTAAAAGTGAGGAAGCTATAAATAATAATGTCACCAAAAGATGGGAGGCTGATATGGTCAGCGATAGCTGGTTAAGTAAAAATGTGAGACCTTTAGTTTTATTATTTTTAGTTTTTTGCACTGTGTTGATGGTCTTTATTGATGCTGGCTCTATTAAATTTGAAGTAGCAGATAAATGGACAGATCTATTGCAGATAGTTTTAATAACTGTAATAGGTGCTTATTTTGGTGGAAGATCTGTTGAAAAAGTAGGCAAAGTAAAAAATTGGAGAGATAGGCGAGCTGAAAGAAAAGCAAATAAAAATGAATAAAAATGGCAAATAAAAAGTATAAATATAAAACCGGAGGATCTTTACTAACAAGATTACAAGGTAAATTGGATATGAGCCAACCTGGAATGGGAATGAAAAATAAAAAAGGATGCTGTTGCCAAAAGATGAATATGGGCGGCACTGTTCCTACATCAAATACTTATTACGGTAAATGAATATTCTAACAGACATACTGGGTCTTCTAAAAAGAAAGCAGCTCATCACCGTAGCAGGTGAAGAAGATGTTTTAGTTCTTGGTGTACATGAACCGCCTGATATAGAAGGTATTGCATCACCAATTCCTTATAAAAATGTAAAGCTTATAAAGGTTAAAGACTTTGTTGATTTTAATAAATGTATTCATAGAAATATTCCTGCTGGAGATTCTTATGCGGGAGTATTTAAAGATGAAACAGAAGATATAGATGGAGAGTGTTATGTAAACTTAAGAAGATTAAAAAGCTTATCTCTGAATCTTACTATTACAGAAAATGGAGATTTTATAGATTTTGAAAATCTTGCTGAAGCTAATACGGTAATTAATGTTGGAACTGGAGCTGAGGTATATAAAGATAAAATTGGTGAAGAATTCAGACTAAGAACATTAGTGTCTTCAGATGCATCCCTAACAATTACACAAAATGCTGATGAGATAGATTTTGTTGTAGCCTCTTTTGTAAATATTTATAATACAGATGGCGTTCTTACAGGAAATAGAATTCTTGACGGTAACTCAACATATGCTCTTACTTTTGATAATTTAAATTCTTTTAGATCTTCTAGTTTAGGAGGAACTGCTCAGATTATTGATACACTTGCTGGCACAGGCACAGCTGAAGTTCTTGTAAGTGGAGGAGCATCTCTTAGTTTATCATTTATAGATTTAACAATTGGACCTGGAGCTCAACAAAGAATTGACATGCTAGGTTCGGCTTCAGGTTTTCTTGTTACAGACACGGCAAATAATAGAGGTATGGTTTATTCTGCAGATTACTCTCCAAACTTTATAAATGAATCTCTTGTTACAAAAAGATATGTTGACGCTCAAATATTAGATCTTACATTCCAAACTTTAAGTGGAGGTCTTGTTACGTGGGATATTGATAATGGCGTAAATGCAAAAATCACACTAGCCGGTGGTAGTATATTGTCAATTACAAATGCCCAAAATGGCGACTATGGAACACTTATAATAAAACAAGATGCTATAGGTGGTCATACTCTTGGCTTACCAGCAAATTTTAAAGTTGTAAATGGAGGAGGAGGCGCAATATCTATTAGCACAGGTCCAAATGAAGAAGATATTATATCTTGGGTGTATGACGGAACAGATTTCTTTGGTTCCTTTGGATTAAACTTTACATAACGTAAAATAATAATGTATAGTATAGATCAAATAATTGAAGTTTTTAATGAAAAAGAATATGTTGTTTTTCATAATGATACTAGACCTTATAATCTTAATTATGTGGGCATTAGGGATATATCTGGTGTAAACTCTTTTAATGATGTTTTTGTTCTTTTTTGGAAATACAAAGGAGAGTGGAGCTCTATTTATTGGAAAGGGACCACGGATCCAGGAACTTATTGGTTAGAAAATCCAACGAATCCACATGGAACTGCTATCTTAAAAGAAGGGCAATGGAGAGGGTGTTGGAAGTTAGGATTACATCAAGGAAAATATGAAGCACTTGTTCAAAGAAAAGAAGTGACTGTAATAAGGGATGGGAATAAAGATAATGTTCTTGATATTGATGGAGGATATGAAGACACAGGATTTTTTGGAATAAATCATCACAGAGCAAATGCCAAATCAGAAAGTACTCAAATTGATAAATGGTCGGCAGGTTGTCAAGTAACTGCTAATCCATACGAATATGATGTGTTTATTCAAATTTGTAAAGAGGCTCAAGAAATTTGGGGAGAGGGTATAACTTACACATTATTAAATAAAATAGACTTTAAATAAAACAATATGCAACTACTACAAGACTTACTGGGATTATTTAAAAGAGACCTTTATATTAAGAGTCCTTCCCTAAAAGATGCAATCCCCATTATGAAGACAAGAGGTCTTCCTAAAAACATGATCAACACGAGGGATAATGAAATTAGACCAGACATACACTTAGTTACTTTAGAAGATTTTATAAATGTTATACCATCTGTAGAATCAGGCTTTCAAACATTATCCGGGGGCGATGGATCCAAAAATATAGATTGGAATTACTCGTTAGGATATAATGCAAAAGTTACACTTTCTGGAGTTCCAGGTGTTAGAACTTTAAATGCTCCAACAAATGTTTCTAACGGGGATTATGGAACTTTAGTAATTGACAATGGTCTATTCCCAGGTATGTCGCTTGTTGTCCCGGCATCATTTAAAGTAGTAAATAATGGAGGAGGAGTAGTAACAATTTCAGGTACAGCTGGTGCAATTGATGCAATCTCGTGGGTATATGATGGTACTAATTTCTTAATAACAGAGGGGCTAAACTTTACATAATATGAGCAATATACAAATAAGATTTTTCTCATCTTTAAATTCTGCGGTTCCTACTGTTCTTCTTTTAGATGAATACCCAAATGCAAAATTGGCTTATTCAATGAGAAAACTAAGAAATAGTTATGCAGGTTCTTGCATTAGAGTGAGGAGATCAAGTGATAATGCAGAGCAAGACATTGGATTTTCAAACAATGAACTTGATCAGGCAGCTTTACTTAGTTTTGTAGGTGCGAATGATGGTTTTGTAACTGTTTGGTATAACCAAAAAACAACAAGCAATAAGGCTTTCAATACAACAGCAATTTATCAACCTAGAATCGTTAGTAGTGGCGTAGTAGAAACTGTTAATGGAAAACCTGCTATTTACTGTGGCCCAAATGCAGTATTGTATGCAGGTGATACATCCACTTTAAAATACCTACACGATGGAACTATAAGAAGTTCTACGGTTACAGTTATGCAAACCGCCTCTGTATTGTCAGGCTTGAAATTTTTGTGGTTAACAGGTACATCAGGTGGAGGTAGCATACAAGCACAAATGTATTTTTCAGGGACATCAATTCGTCAGCAAATAAAAAATGGACCCGGACAAATAAATAATACAGGCCCTACAAACTCCGTAAGCACGAGTTCTGATTATCTTGTTTGGCAAACTTTTGATGGGGGAAATCCAACACCATCTGAAAAGATAATAATGAGCTTAAATGGAGGTTCGGACATAGCAACAAATGCAGCTACATTTACACCAAGCACTGCGAACTCAACAATGAGCCTGCACCTGTTTAACTACCGATATCCACAAGTGGGTTACGGAACCAATGGTTATTGCCAAGAAATGATATTTTGGGAGTATGATTATACAGGGGATAAGGCTGCTATAAGTGACAATATTAATAATTATTACGGAATTTACTAATGGATATTACAGGCTACAAATACTTAATAGAAGCTGAAGCGATAGATGCAAGAGCTCAATGTGCAGACTTTTATGGGTTACCAATAACCCCTGAGGATGAAACTATATATTGGGTAGATTATTTTGAAGCAAACTTAAACACGCCCGTATTTTGGTACATTGCTTTTGATGACTCAATTGAGGAAATTTTAGGAGCTCCAACAACTTTTGATGTAATTTTAGATATAGAATAATAAATTTAATTGAAAATGAGTAGAAACGCACAAATAGGATTCTTCCAATCTTTATTAAACACAGAATCTGATGTATTTCTGTTAGATGCGTATCCTAATGCAAAAGTTGCTTATTCATTAAGAAAATTATCAAGTACTTATGCAGGATCCTGTATTAGAGTTAGAAGGTCAAGCGACAATGTAGAACAGGACATTGGATTTGTAAGTAATGAATTAGATACAACTTCATTGCTTTCCTTTGTTGGCGCAAATAATGGTTACGTGACTACGTGGTACAATCAAAAAGGAACAGGTGACAATGTTAATAGCATAATTGCAGCTACTCAGCCACAAATAGTTGATGCAGGAAGTCTTGTAACTGTAGGTGGAAAACCTGCAATATTTGCCCTAGCAACGTCTTTACTTAATGCAGGAAACACAAGCACGTTTAAATATTTACATGATGGAACTATAAAAAGTTCAAATGTAGCTGTAATCAAAACAAGTACCAATATATCACCATTAAGATTCTTTTGGCTGACAGGGACCTCAGGTGCAACTAGCGTAGAAGCAAGTACTTATTTTTATGGTGCGGAGATAATTCAACGAACAAGGAATGGGACTGTTTTTATTCGAAATGATGACACAAATAGTGCATCAAAACACCAATCTATATTCCAAATTTATGATGTAGGTAATCCTACTCCTTCGGATAAACTAATTACATACATAAATGATGGTTCAGCAATAGCTACAAATACTTCAGCGTTTACCCCAAATACAGGGAACTCAACATATCCATTATTGTTGTTTAATTATCCTAACTATTGGTCTAGTTACGGGCTTCATGGCTATTGTCAAGAATTGATATTTTGGGATGATGATTATTCTGCTGACAAAGCTGCAATTAATAGTAATATAAACAACTATTATAGTATTTATTAAAAATAGAGTAGTGTTCTTATCTTTTCTTAACTTTATATTCAATGAAGAAAATCATACTCTTAAATATTATAAAAACCAACTAAATCAAAATGAAGATACTAGTAAACAAACCAACAATAATTAAAGCAAAGTTTGAAGATAAAGTAGATACAATGACATATTCAGATCTCATAAAGATCTTGATGAATGTACCGCCTAAAAATGGTTGGACCACAAGTGAAATGAGATCAAGAATGAAAATTGAAGATAAGATTGAAGATGTTGAACTTAATAAAGAAATGCAATTTGAAGATGCAGAATATGATAAACTTGTTCAATGCTTAAATATTTCTTGGGAGTTTAAACATAAGGATATTATAGAATTTGAAGATTATATTTTATCATTTAAGTAAGAAGACCCGCTAGAACGGTAACTAGCAGGTGTTGGTTCTTCTTACAGCCATGAAGATGCATGATGAATCATGCCCGTTTTTTTTATCAATAAACAGGAAAATAGTTTCTCTCTAGTTTTAAGTGGATTAAGATCTTAGTTTTCCACTTTTCTTTGAGAAAAATATAATACTACCTATTGATAGTATTAGTAGTAATATGCTACTAATAGGTTCCATTAATTATATTTCTATCCAGGAATCATCTTCTTCAATTTCAAAATCATTTGCATTAGCAAAGCTTTCTTCTCTCTCATCAATGACCTGCTCAGTCTTTATCTCTTGCATTTCTGCATCAGCATCAAACTCATCATCAGTATCAGATAACTTGTCACCATCAGGTATTCCTGTAATTTCAGGGCTATCATTTACTGGCTCATTGTCACCATCATCATCTCTAGTTTGCTGATCCCATTCTTTAGCAATTGGATCTTCTATAGCTGATGACATTTCATCTTGAACATCTTGGATATCCTGCAGATCTATTTCATCTGCGGGTATTTCATTTGGAATAGAAACACCCATTTGAGTTAATACTTCTGCAGACATAAAATCATGAAAGTTCTTTGTATCACTTAACCATGATCTTGGATGGGTTGTTTTTAATGCATGTGTTACATGATTATAAAAAGCCCAGGCATTCTCTCTATCTCCATAGTTATATGAAGGCTTATCCATTTCTTGCTTTACAATTTGCATCTGTCTTGGACCAAGCATATCATTAACAAACAATCTGCCCATGAGCTCCGCTTGTTTCTTTTGAGAAAGAGGTGCTTGTTTAAGAGCGCTTACATCTTTTATGATGTCTTTGAATGCAAGCTCAGCTCTTTTAAGCTGATTAGATATTTGAGTTCTAACTTCAACATCCGCACTTCCAGTATGCTTACGTGCAAAATCTATTTCTCCGCAAAGCATTCCATTAGAACATACAAACACTCTAGCACCTACAGCACACTGAAACTTTGTGCTTTTGTCATAAGAGTTTGTCCATGCGAACATCATTCCGAGTTCTGTTTCATTTTGAATATCTTTATCATTGCTGTTTATAGGTCTTATGTAGTATATACCTTGAGCAACTCTTGCATTTCTATTTGCAATATATGTTTCTTTTTCAATTACAAAACCACTGTTAGCTAACATTTGTTTTGTTGTGTTAATCACATATTGATGCGATATAACTGTATACGTATCACCATAGTTGGGCAATGCTGCACGGACTAGGTAATCTTTATCTATTTGATTTGCTTTACTATATCCCATAATAAACTTTTAAAGTGTAAATATATATAATTATTGTTTAATTTTCAAGTTTTTACATGTGAGTTAACCATATTACCGAAGAAATAATCAGTAATACAATTAATATTCTTACACATTTAAAAACTATACTGTTTTCATCGTATTTCATATGATCAATCTTTAACAAATTGACCATCAATCATTTTACCGGTTCTATTGCTAATTACATTATATGCAGAACTTAAACATTCTTCCAAGGTTATACCTTGCATTTTAGCTTGTATTATAAGGGTGACCATAATATCACCCATGGCATCTATTGTTTCTTCTTTGTCTTCCTTTTGCACAGCAACACATAACTCTGTTGTTTCCTCAAGAGTTTTTAAAGCTTGTGCCATAGGAGTTCCTTTTTCAAATATACCTTTATCTTTTGCCCAGGATTCAACTGCGCATTCTAATTCAAAATAATCCATATCAAAATAGTTTTAGTTGATTTGCAGAAACTGACAATATCTTGTCAATTTCAGATTCTATTGCTTTTAAATAATAATTAAGATTTAAGTTATAATCTTCCCATTTAGGTTTAATGTCTAACTCATTAAAGACAGTTTGCATCCACATACCAGACTCACATTGTATTTCTCTTCCATCTTTCTTATTTACTTTTATTATTTTAACACTATCTTTTCCTGGTCTGGATATAAAGTATCTATTTATTTTTTGAAGATTCTTTTCTTTGTATTCTCCATCTTGTATATAACGAGCATTTTGTTTCCAATCACCTTTTGATTTCATACCAATGCAATAATCTAAAATGTTCCGGTTGTCTTGTATGTACTGTTGAGGCAAAACTCCTTTTACAAAGAAGTTGCATATGCCTTTCTTTACTACAAGTTTAGATTTATTCTTATGTAACTGAAGATCATGAAAATTAAATCTACCTTTTAATTTTACTGGAGCATACATGAACTTAGATCCTGATACCTCAAATAAATAATGAGGTTTAGATTCTCTCATCTTTCTCCATTCTGTTATGTCCACAGATTTAAAATCATTTACAGCAATATAATTATTTACATCTCCAAGTACAATCTTCTGATAAGTATCATGCTCAAGATTTAGATTGGTTACATCTTCCCATTCTTTACAGATCTCTAAATAAAGATCTTTTTTATCTCTTGGGATTCTAATTTCCACACCATCTGTATTTTGCAATAAACCTATAGCTTCCGGAATACCTTTAAGTATCATATCATATAACATCATCAGGGTAAGCTGACCATTTAAAGTTATACGCATGCATAATTCTGGATCATAAAAGAAACTATTTTCCTCATTGCTCAAACCAAAAGTTGAATTAAGTATAATTTTATACACGTAATTCATTGGGTTAGACTTTGGAATTTTAACTCTTTCATCAAAGAACCATTCATACTGATCACAAAACTCTTCTTTTGGAAAGTGTGCAGGTGACCATTGATTCCGGATACATAGATTTGGATAGAAAGATGTAACATCTGAAGACATAATAATATGATCATCATCTGATTCATATACACCACTTTTTCTTGCACCGTGAATGCCGCCTAAAGCAAATGTAGTATGAACACCATTATGTTCTAGTTCATATTTAAATTGACCTTTAAGTTTAGAAGCATCTAATTCTAAAGATTTAAATCTTTTCAATGCTTGTTTGAATACTGGAGAGTCAAACTTTATATAGGGGAGTATTAAATCCTCCACATTAATTGTACTCCGGTATGTTTTCATACGCTTAATTTCTCTTGTGGAAATATTAAGCTTCCTAGAAAGATAATAAGCAAACAATTCCTTAGCAATTCTTGGTTCAGAAGCGCTAAATAAATTGATTTTATATTGAGAGGTTAGCTCTTTACGTAGCCTGATCTGTGATTTAGATCTATTAAATATTGCTTTAGTAGATGCTACATCATTTATACAATATTCAACAATTATATCAAGCTCTTCCTGATTTTGAATGTTTGTAGTATGATGTATGGGCATATCTAAAAGATTTTCCCAATCCATACTATACTGAATCCACTTAAGACTAGAACGTTTAGCAGGATTATCCCAATGGTGTAATTTAAATAAATCAATCTGACCTATGTGCAATTGCCAGGGTGCAAATACTCCCCATTCTTTTCTATTTTGTCTATCTATAGTTTCTTGAGCAAAGTCATAAATAATACTAGCAATTTCATCAGCTCCCATACTATGCCACATATGGTAGTTGTGTAATATATATTGAGTTACTTGAGCATCAAAAGCTAAACCATTAAATGATATATGCCATTGTTTCTCATCTCTGTTTTGAATTAAAAATTCTACAAAACTGTCAAAATCATTTTGTAACTTATGAACTACAAAAACTTTCTTTTCAGATGTTTTATAATGTTCAAATACAGCTACAAAGCAATTAGACAATGTTTCATAGTCCATTATCCAATGATTCATATTACTTGTAATTAAAAAAGGCGGCTTCTTTACAGATGCTTTTGCACATCAGTGAGTAAAGTTAACCGCCTTTTAATGTTTGTGTTAGTTATTCCCTACGTTGTAGGTAATATTAAATTTGATTGTTTTATGTTATTTGGATCTTCTTCCAAAAGAGTTTTCCAATCAAACGTGTCACTATTTATAGCAAATAGATTTATAAAGTTTTCAATTTCTTCTTTTTCAGTAATATAAAATTCTGAAAAAGTGTCAACCGCAACTCTTTGTTCTTTAACCGTTTTTCCGGTTTCTTTATTTGGTACTTTAAGTCTTACAGGTTGACCGTTACTGTCTAACCTTGAAACCATATGAAATGATTCTTTTTTAATATTAGTTATAACCGCAAGAATACCACTTGTAGGATCAAACATAGATTCTACATAAGGGCAATCTTTTGTAACAGGTACTAAACTAAAAGACTTTACGTTTCTAAATGCTGATGTGCATAACATCATATTTTTTCCAATCATATGTTAAATATATTGAATTATATTTTATTGTAACAAATCGTCAGGAATTTTTTCTTTTAATGTTTCTTTATTTAAATCTGGCACACTACATATTTCATAAACTTCTTCAATTGTTGTTATGTTTACTCCTAATTCATTTGCATATAATTTATGATACTCATCAGGCTTTAAAAAACTTTTTATATATTCAGATATCTGACCAACATTACCGAAATAATCTATGATCTTATTTTTTGTTTCTTGTGAAAATTTAGAGTATTTACCCGCACAAAACATATTATAATCATACTCATATTCAGATAAGTCAAATATGCAACCATGTCTTGTAGCGTTTATTATAAAGCTTTTATAATAAAGTTTATTTTTCTTTAATATTTTATCTTCAAACAATTTAAATTTTAAATGTCTCGGACAACTATAGATAATTATAAATTTATAATCATCTGTGGTAAATAAACCATCCCATGAAATATAAGCCTCTAAAGGAACATAAGATTCATTTTTTTTAATATCTAATAGAGGATACAGAAACACTTTGCTTTTTTGAAAATATTCTGTATAAGTATTCATTTATTATAATAAAGGTTTATTGACTAAAAAATTATAGGGCAATTTATAATTTCGTTCTAAATAATGGTAATTAGCCATTTCTAGAGTTTGTTTTAATTTTATACCCCAATCTGACATTGTAGCATCGGATACATCAAAAACATATACCTGATCATATTTGTCAATAACAACAAATTTAAACAAAAAATCATATTCATTTAAAATGAATTCATCAACACTGCTCATAACTAGCTTTAAATAGATTGCGGCTTGCATCCAGTAGTTATAGTATTCAACTGTTTCATCAAATTCTGATATGGTTTTAGATGTGGTTTTTAAGTCACATATAATAACTTGTTTATTTTCATCATCTATTTTGTAATAATCAATAAAACCATGCAAACCAAAAGGTTTATCATTAAGGTTGCATTGTATGTATTTTTCAGAGAATGATTTTGTTGAAGCAAGCTCAAAGTCATTTTTAGATTCATTTTTAAATAAAAATTCTACTTCTTTGTTGCTTTTTAATATCTCAACTGAACTGTTACATCTTTCAAAAGTTTCTTGATTTATTACATCTATAATTGGATTACTTAAAAACTTCCAATATGGTTTGTGATCTTCTATTCTAATTTTTGCAATTCTAGCTTCATCAGCTTTCAAAGATTGATAAAGGTTCATATGCTTTAAAGAATCTAATATAATAAAATCTTCAACTTGATCAAGATCAGAGGCATCAGTATAAAGCATCATGTCTTTCATCACCCGCCTTACATTATCACTGGGACTTTTACCAGGAACAACATTAAACTTTTCTTCAAGTTTGTCCGGTTCAAATAAAAGACAATGTACAAGTTTACCTTCAATCAGGTGTTTGTCTGTTCTAACTTCTCTGTCTAACAATATATAGTCCTTATAAAATAAGGATGGTGAAAATAATAATTTGTTTAGAGATGAATAACTAAAATTAAATTCTTTAGCATAAAACACCTCTTCTTTATATTTATCTGTCATTTATCTAATCTAAATCCAACACATACAGGAAATCTTGGTAATCCGTCATCGGTATATTCAAAGAATCTTATTTCAGCTTTTTTGCCAATATACATTTCTTTGTTTTTAAGAATATCTTCTCTATCAGCTTGAGAAAACTTCATCCCGCAACCAAATGTAATAGTGCTAAGATGTTTACCACCGTTGGTGCTAAGCTCTGCACAATGCACAACACCTTGCTTAGGATTCTTATCCGAAGGAACTATGTCAACAACCTTATAAGTCATGTCAATAAAATCTTTATACTTCAGCAATGAAGAAGATCTTTTGTTTACTTCATAACCTTTATCAGAATGTCTTATAATAGCACCTTCATATCCAAGATTAACATAGTTATTATGCCAATCTTTAATAAACTCAGAACTCTTTATTTTAGATGTACTAATCAATCTGCAATGATCATATACATGCCTTTTAAGTATCTGACTAAGGTTTTCTAATCTATCTGTATAAGATGAATTAGTATCTACTATGTCATAGATTATAAATCTCACTGTTATACTTTCAGTTCTTTTCTTTTTGATAAGCTTCATATTCTCTTGAAAAGTTTTTCCATGAGCATATAATTCTCCGTCAAGAATGTAACTTTTATCATCTGTGATTTTATTTAGATCGGATGCTATATGATCCATAGTTATTATCTCTTTTCCTTTTCTGGATAATAATTGGACTTTTCCTTTAGAAACAAATGCAAGACATCGCATCCCATCTAATTTAGGTTGTATATGAACTTCTCCTTCACTCCAATTTATTGATTTATCTGCGTAGGGTTTTGCAAGCATAGGTAGAATCACTTCTGAATTTTTTGCTTCATCAACTGTTTCAAAATAACCTGTAGTCATTTTAGTTTCAATTTTTGATTTAGCTTCTAATACAGCCTGTTGTTCAGGCGTTGTTTCATTAGATTTACCAATATTTTTTCCTTCACAAGTGTGAATATGACTAACCATATTTTCACTACCGTGTACTCCAGAATTTTGAACTACATCAGAGCCTTTAGTATAAACGTGTAATACACGTACTTTTCCTTTACTATCTTTTTTATAAATTTTTTTTGAATACATCATATATTTTTATTAAAGGGGTATGGATGTGCACATTTCTGTACACATCCAAAAATCAATTATGGCATACCCCAGTTAATATGGTAGATATTGAATTTCTAAATCATCCTTTTTTATTTTCTCTATAACATGTGCTTTAAGTTTTACATCTTTTAGGCTAATATCAAATAAGTTATGGTTTTGTCCAAAATTATGTTCTAAAACAGTTTCAAACATATGTTCACATATAGTTTTTACAGAAAACTCTGTTAATGAATCACTATTCATAAGCTCCTTAATAAGTCTGCTATGAGCACCAGAATTTCCACGTTGGAAATAAAGCTCATATGCTTTAAAAGCATTTCTCATGGCTTTCACATTAATATGATTCCAATTAGAGGCATATCTTAATTTCTCATGATTAAATGCATATACTAGACCTACTACATCTTTAGATTTTTCATAATTACAATTAGCCATTATTTGTACAGCCATATCTATATCTTGTCGGTCATGACTATTTATCATTGTTTTTATAGACTCATAATCTGATGATTTTAAAACAGCTAAAGATTCAGATGCGATATCAATTAATGTAGAATCAAGAACATGCTTTTCTGTATCTAAAGTTGACGCATCATAGTTGTTCTTTGCTATATGAAACCATTGTTTATTTTTAGAAGGAAAAAGATTTTCCCACACATCTCTATATATTTTTATGCTTACACCATTTGTTACTTGTACATTAGGACGATACCAAGTAAAATTAAGATTTAAATAAACTGATCTATCATCTAATGTAATATCCGGATTTTCAATACAAAACTCCGAAATCTTAAGATTAAGAGCTTCTAAAAAAAATTTGTTTTCTGCAGATGTCGTTTCTATACGCTTATCTATGATTTCAATATTTTTTTTTAGTTGAGACATTGAGGTTTTTCTATACAGTTTAGTCGTACACATATGACGCATCATATCTGAACTTATAATGTGATAATCTGCATTTTTTTTATCTCTTGTAACTTTTAAATTGCAAGAATTTTTTAGCAAATCTACTTTATCTCTTGGCAGCTTTATTTTAGAATATCTATAAATGCTTTTATTCTTTAAATCTGCTTTATTTATTTTATTTTTTAAACTATAATCTTTTGCTTCAAACCCCAAATATTGTTTTTCAATTTTAAATTCAAATTTAAAATCTGAAGATTGTAACGCATAATTAATATTATTAACTGGCGTATTTTCTTTAAAACTTATTTTTATTATTTCTTTGAACATGTTTTATATTTTTCGTATTCTGGTTTAACTTTAACTTTAAAAACATAAAGATTTCTATTTGATATATCTATTTCCGTTCTTGCTTTTTTTTCTAAATAACAAAAACTCTCAGAACATAATTTTTCTTTCTCATGAAGATGTAAAATCATGTCTTCAGGAGTATAGTATTTCACCTCATCGTAATTAATACAGTTTAGCCAAAATTTAAAATCTTTGTTTACATCTAACCTATAGAAACTGTCACGAATTTCTTTTGCTAATTCCCATATTAAATGAGGATTTTTATTATAGTCAATGGTTGGTATAATAGTAGACAAAACCAGCAAATCTGATCTGTCTTCTGAATTCAGCCACCCGGTTATCTCTTCACTTAATTTACTATCTAAAATTAATTTGTGATTTCCAGATAATATAAAATCCTCAGCATTTATTATTTCTATATTAGGATCTGTTTCTATTAAATAAGCAATATTTAATGCCATCCCTGTTATTATGTATTCTGTCATACACATTTCAACAGTTGTATCTATACTTGTTGGTCTATATGAATATAAATTACATAATTTATCAGTTATGTCACTTTCGCAGAGGACGTTAAATGGATAAGCATCTATAAAAGGAACAACTCCTGAAGTACTTTCTACAACATCATAATTCCATAATTCAAATAAAAAACTTGTTGCTTTTATTTTTTCTCCACTTTTATATACCCTGCGAGGACTTTCATCTCCAATAAATAAATCAGCTATCTTATAATTACTTGTAATTTTTATATTGTTATCTGCGGCAACAGCTTTAATTCTTTCTGTAGATGCGCTGCATCCCGGAATAATAAAAGCTTTTTTATGCCCTTTTGGAGTTTTCACTCTTTTTTTATATTCATCATCGTGTAAGCAATGCTCAACTCTTTCAAACTTATCCTCAATTTGAGTCATTATTACTTTATGTATCTCTAGACTAGTCGGTGAAGATATGAACCCAATTACGGGTTCATCCTCCAACGAAAAGTGTTCAAGAGCATCTTGATTAAACTCTTGAAAAATTGATTTATTACTCATTATTTTACGGTCATTTTAATTATTTCAGGTTTCATCATTAATTTGCTAAATTTTTGTTTGTTTCCATTATAAATGGTTCTAACAATCAAATACTTAAGATCATTAGTAAAATACTCGCCTGTACAAAGAGTTTCTAATCTATCCGTAATCTTTGCACTAATTGTATTTTTTAAAGAGTAGACAACAGCAAAGTTTGCAAGTCTAGTTGCAAGGATTGATGCAATGTCTGCACGATAATTATCATCTTTACCAATACAACTGTTTAATTCACCAAGAATATGTTGTTCATTTTCATGAGTTAATAAGTCTTTTGGTGTAACTAGTTTATCCAACTTGTTGTTAATAAAAATGGTAAACATAGATGCAAACTCTTCTCCAACAGAACCTTCGCCAATCATTTGAACCATAGGCAAAGACTTATCAAAATTTTCAAATGAACTAATTGCATTAAAAAATGTAGTAATAGATCTTGCATTTGTTTCTTGAGTTATTAGCTCAGGATGTAAAAGCAAAAAGTTAATACATCTAGTATCAATACTTGCTTCTTCTGCCCACTTAGCCCATACATCAATGTCAAATTTTAGATTAGCCGTAACATATCTTGTTTTTTGTGCAGAATCTACAGAATTAACCATATAGTCACCATTATCAGGATTTGCTGTTAAAATAATATGCCAATTTTTAGGCAATTTCCATGAAATATACTCCTGTCTATCAATGAGCTCCATTACTGCTTGAATAAATCTAACATCAGCACGGTTCCAGTCATCAAGCAGTAGAATGCCTCCTTCTTTTTTGTCTGCAATCCATTCAGGAGCACAATAAGACATTCTGTTTTTACCTGTAACTTTCCAGCCTTGTTTTAAAAAGTCTTGAACAGCTAGTTCATCAACCCATTGACCAATTTTTTTCTTAACGGGCGTTTTTGCAATCTGTTCTTTTTGTGTAGCAGTATAATTTAGATTATCTAATCCTGAATGTAGTGGATTCATAATCTTCTCCTTATACATTTGAAATTGTCTTACTGGAAAACCTACAAGATCTCCCAATTCCTCAATTTGCGCTAAGTTTAATTTTACAAATGCAAGGTTGTTTTCTTTTGCCAACTCAACTATAGTGGATGTTTTACCAATCCCTGATTCACCTACAACCTCTACAGATACAGAATTTTTTTCATTCTCCTGTAAGAAGTTGTTATTTTTAATTATATGGTTTACAAAACCTTTTAATTCGTCGATGTTTAAATCTACTTGTGCCATAATTGTTTTAATTTTAATTTAATTGAATTTTTTGTCCAGGTAAAGCTTCATTTACAGAACATATAGAGCTATGAACCCATAATGCATTTTTTGGACAGTTATGTGGAATACCAGCTTCTCCATCTGTAAAATATATAAGGGCTGTATACTTGCCAAATTGATTATAATGATCTATAACGGGTTGAAATATTGTTCCACCTCTACCATGTATTTCCCAATCTTCTTTAGGATTAAAATCCTTAATTGAGTTTATTTCGGTATCACATTGAACAATTGTAATTTTATGTCCAGTTTTATGCATGTGAGTCAATTCACTAAAAAATTCTTTAAGTTCATTTTTACTTACAGATCCTGATGTATCTACACCAACGCATATATGATTTTTAAATTTAATTTTAAGTCCGGGATTCTCAGAATACCTTTTGTTATATTTTCTTCTGAGCTTCTTTGTAAAAACAATAGAAGAGTTTCCAACAAATCTTCTTAGATATCCTTTCCAATCAAATTTGGCAGGTTCAACATGTTTTAATCTTTCAATAAGATCTGCAAGTTCACCAGGTATATTTCCGCATGTTTTTTCTACATGTTCAGCAACATCTTTTATTTGGTGTTCTATTTGTTTTTTAATTAATTTTTGATCTGTCTCAGCAATATCTTCAAATTCATCCCATGTTCCATGCATATCATCACCCACTTCATCTAACATGGAATTTAAATTTGGACATGTTCTATTTTCATGCTCTTCTTGCAATTTTTTATAATACCAGTCTGTACCCATTTTGGCAGGCAGATGTATTTCGGGGAAACTTTCCATTGTTATTCCGCCTTCTGGTAAATAATCTGGATCAATATATTGGTTGATTTCAAGATCTGCAGCTATGTTAAATAGTTTTTTATCTGCATATCCAGTTCTAGATAGCATATGACCAAAAGATATATGGAGTATTTCATGTTTTAATAATCCTATTTTATGTTTATCTGAAAGATTACTAAAAAACTCAGAGTTAATGTATAATTGTACATTCATTCCGTTTTTAGATACACCAGCAGTTTGCACATGATCCCCATAAATTTTATTCATACTAATTAGAAAGAGACCATAAAAAGGCTCTTTAAATATTAGACTTTTTGAAGTTTTGGAGACTAAATCAGCTATTTTCATATTTATAATTTTTTTTTGTAAACTCAAATAATTCAAACATATCTTGTTGAATATTTATTTCTTTTTTTATTGTTTCTAATAAACAGTCTTTACACCATTCTATAACAAAGTTGGGATGATGATCTTTCAGTATACTACTAAACTTACCATGCTCTATTATTAACAAAAAAATCCCTCTGTTATAGGGATTTAAATTTTTATAAAGTAATTTCAAATGAATGACCTTTGTATTTGCATTATTTAATATTGATATAGCTAAATTTGTGTCATCTTTATTTGCTGATGAAATCATATTCAATATGTTTTTAAAGCTATCTATATCAATTTCTATTTTTTCATATTCCAATCTTTATTTATTTCTATTATTACTCCTGGTGATTCTTTGTCATATTTATATTCTTTAAAAACCGGTATTATAAAGGTCATATTATCATCTTCAATCCATCCGTGTTTAACCATATCATCTTGCACTGTTTGTGCAGGATTGATATAATCAAATTTATGCCGCGTGCCTCTAATGAAAGTAAATGAAATCATAACAGGTAGATTATGCTTTGTCAATTCTTTTTTAAATTCATCAGCATATTTCTCATAATAGGCGTTTGTATCTTTCCTATAGTTCATAACAGTTTTGCTTGCTATAAAATATTTTCCTGTCCACCTTCTTCCATTTTTACTTGATGGAACATTCCCAGGTATAAACCATTTTTTATTTTCCATGAATTGCTTTTTTAAGTAAGGGCTTTAATTGTTGATGAACTTTTTCAAATCCATAATCTCTAACTGAATCAGATAAATCCTTACTCATATCTAAATATATTCCATTTATATTATAGACGCATTTATATTTAGTTATAGCATTTTTGCCAGCTTTGTCATTGTCAAATAACGTTATTATTTTTTTATACTTATTCTTTAGGTTTTCAATAACATATGGCTTTATCAATGTATTCTCACTATTGGGCGCTACAACTTCAATATTGTATCCAAACCCGGATAAACACATAGCATCTTTTAATGAAGAACATATAACCAAATATGGTTGGTCATATTTCAATTGATCTAAGCCTTGCATTCTACTAAATATATTAAAGAATCTTCTGCCTTTTTTAGAAAAGGGTTGATATACTTTATATAGGCTGTTTTGAGTATCACAAAAACCATATACACGGCTATCTCGAATTTTAATTTGACTAAGCTGATCATCTTCTTTTATAAGTGTATAATAATCTATTGCTTTTACATTGAATTTTTTTAAAATAGTTGTACCTATTCTAAATTGTAACCAGTAATTAGCATCATCTTTATTCCAAGGTCTTTCTTTGTAAAAATCTAGCTTCCATTTAGCTTCAACTTTTAAGTTGACTTTTGCAGATGGATTTTCGTTATAATCTTTTATAATTTTTTCTACAGCTACCGGATAGTTTACATTAAATAAATATTGAACTAAATTTATTTTATTGCCCCCTTTTCCAGAAGAAAAATCTTTAAACATATACACTTGTTTTATTCTATCTACATAAATGCACATACTAGGATCAGTATCTTCATTATTCCATATAGATTTTATCTTTATATCCTGCCCTGTTAATACTTGATTTAAATCCAAATAATATTGAAACACCCAATAGCTGGGTATATCTGTTATTTGGATTGCTAAATTTTTGGTGTTAATCATTGTTTTAAAAAAAATAGAGGGGGACTAACTATGCAATCCCCCCGCTATTCTCTGTTTAACCTAAAAAACCTGTGTTAGCAGGAAGAGTTAAATATCAAAATCATCACCTGAATTGCTTTTGCTTGGCTCAAATGATTCTATTACTTTTTTCTTTAATTTTTGTACATGCTTGTTTGCATCAAATGTATAAAGTCTAGATTCTTCAGAACTTACATCTAAGCTCTCTAAAGGAATCCCATCTTTTGACATTCTTGGTAGAAAAAGATCATAATTAATATAACCTTCTTTGTTTTCCCACTCTCTACCTGCTATACAAGTATTAATGTATATGTCATTTCCTGATAATATACCATTTGCACTTTCAACAAACTCAAATATATCTTCAGCGTTTATAACATCAAGCTCATTTCTTAAACCTAAAGTTTTAGCAACAAAAACCAAGTTCTTTAAAGCTTCTGTATCTCTTTTAATTTCAATACCGCTTGGAAGAGTTGTATCCTTAAAAGGATAAGGGCTTACTCTTACTCTGCCAACTTGACCCTTATATCTTGAGCCTTTTTCATCATCTTTATTTACTAAAAATCCTTGAAAACTGCCTTTCATTGGCTCAGATTCAACATGCAAAACCATGTTATAGGCCTCCTCATCATAAGGTGTTTGATCAAATGTTATACTATTAATTTTTAATTTCTGATTACCTACGCTGATAACCGGTTTAATTTTGCCAGAACCATCTGACATGTCTTTCGTACTTAACATAGTTTATTTTTTACTCTTGTTCATATTTATTTATACAATCATTTACATATTTAAGATCATTGTCTATAAATGTATCTTCAAACATACCCATTGGGGATTTTGCAGTAGTTTCACCATTGGTTTGTGTTTCAAAACCATATTTCATTGTACCATCATCTTGTTTAATAACATTTCCGAAAAGTACAATTGTAAATAAGCCTTCTAAAGTTAAAGCATTATCTATCATTTTACCAACAGTTTTTGCTTTAATTATAATGTTGCCATTTCTATTTACCTCTTCAGGATGAGTTAAGAAATAAAGTTTTAAATCTTGTCTCATGTCTTTAGGCATCTTAGCAACAGATGCAATGTTAGTTGCTATATCTGTAAATTTATCATATCCTTTCTCATTAGCTCTATCAAAATATTCAAAAGCGGCCATGTATTGAAAATCATCTAAAATGATTGTTTTAATATGAGCCATATTTTCATTTATATGCTTTAATGCCTTCATTATTCCGCTTGCAGTTGATGTATTACTTAAGTTACCTTTTGGATTATCTTTTGTAATTAAAGTATACTTGCTTTTAGAGCCTTTAAAAGGTAAAGCTTTACCTGCAATATTAATAACGAATGTTTCAGCTGGATCAAGATTTCTCATAGAGGAGGACTTACCTTTGCCTGAATCAGCTATAATTAATGTACTTTGTGCCATATTTATTTTATTTTATCTATATTTTCTAGTGTTACTGTTATTTTTTCT
>Ga0233411_10000175_pt1 | contig 21592 bp, 28 predicted proteins | sample Na_anoxic_2_MG_FD_179799 | JGI IMG/M metagenome (GOLD analysis project Ga0233411, IMG submission 179799) | Seawater microbial communities from Saanich Inlet, British Columbia, Canada - Na_anoxic_2_MG | ecosystem: Environmental > Aquatic > Marine > Inlet | place: Canada: British Columbia...
TTTGATTCTCTCTGTAGATATCTAGCACGTTTCCATTGTGGTCCATGAAGACTGCACAAGTAAAATCTGACTCTCTGGCAAGGTCACATCCAACATACACTTTACCTTGTGGTATTTTTGGCCATTGGTTAACCATACAAGATTTGTAGTTTTGGAATACCATTGATTCTCCTTCTATGAATTCTCCTTGGTACTCTGCTCTGAAGATTGCATCTGGTAGTGTTTTACGGGCTGCATTGATTTCTTCCATATCTACAAAAGGGTTACCTTCGTATGTCATTCTATATGATTCATAGTTAGGGTATTCTTTGTCGAGGCCTAGGTGGTACATTTCGTAGAATTGGTCACGGCCACGTGGTGTAGACATGAGGATGACCTTTTTACCTTTGATCAGTACTGTTGGTTGGATCGCTGATCTCCAAGCTTGTTGTTTGATATAGGCTGCTTCATCAAGAAGCATATAGTCGAATGTGTACCCTCTAAGTGCATCATAGTTTTCAGCTGATCTGAAGTAAATAGCTGAACCATTTTGTAAGTGTATCTCATGGTTAGAGAAGTTTACCTTCTTTGTGATTTTTGATTCTGCTATAGCATCATTGAGTTCTTCCATCACCTTTCTAACTTGTTGGTATGTTGGTGAGATGAATGCTGTTTTAGTACCCGGGTCGTTGATTGCAAAGTAAAGTAGAAGGTTTAGGCCAAGCATGGTTTTACCGGCCTGACGGCTTGACACTAACGTATAGTATTTTGCCTCCGTACTAAATAGGAGGTCTATGAATCCTTGTTGGCCTGAGTGAGGCCTAAAGCCTTCTGCTGTCATATCTATTCTTCGTTAGAACGAGATCTATTGATAGGTCTCATCAGTAGAACTAGTTTGTAGTCGTAACTCACTACTATCCACCCATGAAGGCCCTCTGCTTGAATATCCGCTAGAACATTCGATTTGATCACTTTGTATTCGTATTGTATCATTCTTCATCTGATTCTCTTTTGTCAGAATCAATAGGAGGCCCGAAATTGAACTTCAATGAGTTTAGTATCTTCTCTCCATCTGTTGTGATATCTGTGTGACGTAGTTTAGGTACGAATCTTTCTGACATACGTAACATGATATCTAGTGCTGCCTTTGGATCGTCTGCTGCTACTTGTGCTAACCATATAGATAGATTGTCTAGGTTACCTTCTAGTAACATACCAAATGCTTGTTTGATTTGTTTTGTGTGTTTGTTAGTTGTGCCTTTTTGACGGCCGGCACGGTTGATGTTCTCATCTCCTCCTCTGAATCCGCTCATACTATTCTTCTTTTTGTTTTAGATATTGTTTGTATACATGACCTTTTACATTTCTCCAACATCTTCCACAAGAATTTGGTTTCTTCTTCTGTTTAGTTAGCGCATTGTAAATGTCGTAAACAGCATCTCTTTGTTCTTGAGTTGCTACTGCATTTACTCCAAATATAGAAAGGTTGATTTCTAAATATTTCAATTGTAACACTGTTAGTTTCATTTGTAACTATTGTTTGTTTAAATATCTATCGATGATTTCTGTTAGTAGTCCGACGATTCCTGCTAGAAGAAAGCCCCTAAACCCATACATTCCTACAAGTGGTATCACTGAATACCAGTAACCTAGACACAGAGCACATTTAAATGGCTTCTGTGGCAACTTCTCTTCTCTATCAATAGTATCTATGAAGTCTACTAAGATAGCTCCTAAGGATGCGAATCCTAAAAGGTTAAATATCATGTCCATATTCTCTCATTTTGTTTTGTATGTACTGTTTACATTCGTTAACTGCTTGGCTGATTGAGGTACGAGGTATCTTTGTTCGTCTTTCTAGTTCTGAATAGTTTGGTGTTTCTATCCACATTCTAAATAGAGTTGCCATATACCATACATGTTGTTCGTCTGCCATCATATCTTCTAGTATACCTTCTATAGTATCAAGTTGTAGATCTTGTATGAAGTCGTAGTCTTCTGTTTCTAAATGATCCCATACCTTCTGTCTTTCGGTCTTGTTACCTTTTGCGCTACTATATCGTAGTTGATCATTGTCTAACATACCATCTTCATCGAACTGCGATTGTATTCTAAAAAGATTGTCTTTTGCGTATACACGGCCACTCTGCCTGAATATCTTGTGGTATGGGCTCGTAGAGCTATGGTAGTTACGATGGATCATACCAGACATGAATCGCATTGCATTGCCTTCATCAACTAACTCTTGTGCTCTTTCGTGCATCATGAATTGTTCTATGATGAAGTGCGCAATCTCTCTATATTCAGGGTCTTGCGTGATCTTCTCTGACATCTTGACGATATCTTCGTATCTATCTTTTAAAAAGGTATTCACGTTCTACGTTCTTTCTATTTCGTTTGTTTAGTGGATCTCCTAACATGTTCTCTACACTAAATCTATCCTGTACACTATATGTAGTTGTAGGACCTTTACCAAATCTACTGCTTTCGTGGTCAACTGGTTCAAATGGTGAATCACTCTCAGATACAATACTATCTATGAAGTTTAAAGCAGCATGTAGGTAGATACCAAGTTTCATTGCATACTCATCTACAATTTCTGTTTTTAGTACGCCAAGTCTTCTACCGTTGTATTTTTTGTCTAACACATCTTGTCTCAAACGTATAGCTATTCTATCGCCAAGGTCAATGAACAGAAATGCTTTAGACAGTGGTCCTTCTTGTATCTTCTCTAGTGTAAATTTAACACATGTTGTATTGAACAAAATATATTGAATATCCGTACGATGCATTGTTAGTGTATCGTGTTCTCCTAGATGTCTAAACATGCATGTTAAAAACCATGAGAAAAGCGCTTCATTGTCGCTCATTCCTTTACTCAATGCAACCTTGTATACTTTTAGTATCATTTAAAATAGTGTGTTAACGTTTGTTACTTCGTGTTTTACTTTGTTTAGGGCTTTGTTTACCATGGCTTCTCCGTATTCAGTTAGTTGAATATGTTCAAGTAACTTCGTGCCATCTTGGTAACCTGTGGGAACAGTTTCTGTCCTCACTATATGTATCCACCTTTTTTCTATCAAAGTGTCCATAGCATGCTTCCAAATGGTTCTGGTAACCTTCTTCTTGATATTGTAACGGTGTGCATGTTGATTTGCCATTTCTGTCATAGAATTTACCGCTGTCCCACGAATGAAGGTACGTTCGTTCTTTGCTTTACCAGTCATGTTGTAAACCATACCTAAAGCCAATGCTTCTTCTGGAGTTAAAGTATCGAATCTAGCATCTTTTAGGTACCAGTTGTTAAATCCTTTGTATTCTTCTATTGATCTACTTCTTGTTGCTTTCATGTTAAATTTCTGTATTTAGTTCTAGTATCAGTTCTTGCATGGTTTCTTCAGGGTCCTTTTCGCCCTTTGGAGAAGACGATGACGAAACGTCGTCTTCTCCCCTATATAGATCTTTACTATTTGTAAGATCTATACTATCTATATGTGTAACCGCCGGTAACAGGTCTGTACCTCCAGGGTTACAGGTTTGTCCTCCAGGGTTACAGGTCTGTACCTCTGGGGTTACAGGTTTGTCCTTTAGGGTTACAGGTCTAAATAGCTTTTTGTCGTTTCTTTGAGCCATTCTCTCTACTAAATCAAAGTTAAACTGAAACGTATTGTATACAGAACCTTTAGTATTTTCTGAGTTTGGTCGTAGTATACTTTTCTGTATACAGAGTTTAAAGAAGCCGTTAACGTACTTTCTAGTACATCCAGTTTTGCCAGCATATTGATTTTGGCTCCATTTGACTTTACCGTTCATGGCATAGTCGGACAGCATTGATATCAATACTAGTTTTTCGTTAGGTGAGAACGTCGTAGAACTGAGTAACCAGTACGGCGCTTTGTGGAAATCTTTGTCTATCTTCATTGAGGATCGTATATTTTTGTATTTTTACTCAGTCTATATATACGAGTAGTTTACAAAAGTTTCAATATTTTTAAACAAATCGATCAAAACGAATGTAAATCGATCCTGTAGTACTGTTACGATTGTAACTTTTTAGACAAAAAAAGACCCAAGAGAACCTTGGGTCTTTCTAAAGTACAGCTAAGATAGTGTGTGAGTAAACCAAATATACAATGAAATTGTAGCGTGTACTTTGCTCTGACTGATTTTAAGTATCTATTGTATGCAGCAACTACCGCATTGTTTCAAAAATGTTTAAACTATTTACAAAGAAATAGTAGCAGTCATACCTTGAGCAGCTAACATTGTTACCAATGCATTGTGTCCAATCAATAGAATATCTGTACCATCAATAGTTCTGTCATATGCTACTGAAGCTGTTCTTTTGAAACCAACTTCTAAAGGTGCAAGACCAGTAGTAAAAGCTGCTTCTGATGTATAGATATCTACTAGAGAATCTACTTGAGTACCAGTTGCTTGATCTACTGCAGAAACTCTTCCGTATGCGCCAGCTACTTCGATACCTGAAGGTAGTGTTAGTGTTGTTGTGAAATTTAAAGCCATTTTAAAATGTTTTTTGTTTTAGTATATATTTGATTTTCTTTACGCTATTCTGATGCGTAGTGCTCCTGCATTGTGGTATACACCACCTAGTGCTACACCACCTGACGCAGCTGCAGTATCATCTGCGTAGTTTAAACTTGAGTAGTTAGCTATTGCAAGCTGGTTAACTGTTGTTGAAGCAGTCCAGTTGATAGCTGTTACGTTTCTACCGATAGCTACAGTCTCATTGTTGTTTGATTGTGCACCATCACCGATAGCGACTGCGTAGTTACCTGCAGCTCCCGCATCACCGATAGCGATAGAAGCTTCACCTACTGCGATTGAACTTGCACCGATAGCTACTGAGTATTGAGCTGCTTTAGCGTCATATCCAATAGCTACTGTATCTACACGAACTGCATCATCTACACGAGCGAAGTTACCGATTGCAACACAGTTTGTAGCTCTTGATTGTGAGTTGTAACCTATACCTATACCTTGTGCTTGTTTTGCTTCAGCGTTTCTACCGATAGCGATAGAGTATCCACCGTTTGGCTCAGTTAAAGTACCTATACCTATTTTGTCTTGGCCACTTCCACTTTGATCAGATTGATAGCCTAAAGACACGCCTCTGTCAGAAGAAGTAGAATGCAGTCTACCTATGAGTATAGCACCATCGCTACTAGCACTGTTACTTTCACCGATGACCAGACTGAACCTTGCACCAGCATTTACATCAGTACCTATAGCTATAGTTCTACCATCGTTACTAGTACCTCCTACTGCTATTGCATTGTCACCTAAAGCTATCGAGTTTGAACCACTTGCGTTTGCTGCTGTAGTTGTTAAAGAAGCAGCTGACTGCATACTATCGCTACCTGTACCGCTTTCTAGTCCAGCAGCACCACCGCCACCTGCAGCGTCGATTGTGATATTGTTTGAGCCATCATCTGTTAAAGTGATGTTAGTACCTGCTACAAGAGTTACATCGTCTGTAGTAGCGTCTGAGCCAGTTAGAGTTACTTCTACGTTTAAACCTGCTTGAGCAGAAGTTAAGTCGTATGTAGTGTTAGGATCTACTGGTAAACCAGTTACTGTAGCACCTGACACATCAAGTGTTCCTGTAAATGATGCAGATGTAGTACCTAAAGATAGTGTTGAATCGTTACCTACACCATCACCTACTACTTTTTCAGTAGCACCGATAGCCGCATTGTCTGAACTTTTAAGAAGTCCAGGGTACGTGTTGTTGATTTGAGTTCCGTTTAACGTTGTTCCCATGTTTTAAATATATTGTTTACGCGTTCCACAGAGTAGTCTCTGCTTCCCAATTTGTTGTTGTTGTGTTCCAGATCAAGCCTACTGGAGGCCCTGGAGCTGGTAAGTTTGCTAGTGCGAACCACCAAGAGTTGTTTAACGGTGTAGTTAAACCATAGTAAGTTGCAAGTGCTTGTACCCATGAACCATTTACTGGAGCTGTTTGTCCAAAATGCATTGCAAGTGTTTGTACCCACGAAGTACCTACACGAGTAGTTACTCCTAAATACTCACAATATGCTTGTACCCACGAACCATTTACAGGTGCCGTTACAGCTCCAGATGATTGAGTTTCTACATATACTTGTACTGCTGATGTGATGTCGTTTGGTATCATATATCTTCAAATATATTTTTAGTTCGAGTTGTTTAAACCACGTAGTCTTGTTACCGCATCTATGGCACCCTGTGTACCTATATACATGATAGCTATGTTACACCATTCCGAAGACGTTAGAGTTCCCCAGAACAACCCGTATGAAGCTACAAAGAATACTAGTAACTTCTTTGAGATCCAGCTATTTAGAAATTTGTCTATCTTTGCTTTCATTGAAGTAGTGTTTTAGTTTCTTGATGTTTGTGTTTCCACGTTTAGTTAAGCGGTGTACCTCCGATGCATTCACATCCTTGGCCACTACAGTCGTTACATTTCTTTCCATATTTACTAAAGTAGTTTGGTGTAACAAGACCTGCAAAATATGCCTTGTCGTTGTTTGGTTCCATACCTTGAGATCCTGGAGAAGAATACTCTGGGAATGTACCTGATGGTACATCACAAAGACGCTCTCGTAGACGCTCGTCATAGAACTCTGCCGTATCTAGTACTGATTGACGTAGATACTTTAACTCATCTAAAGAAGTTGCTCCAGTCTCTTCTGATTGGCCTGAAAGGATGCCCTTTTCTACTAACTTGTACTTTAGTCCTGGTAACATCAAATATACTGAGAAATGTGCTAACATTGGAGCTATATAGTCGTTTAGTAGTGCTTTTTCTTCAGTTGTTAAATCATCAGCAATCACACCGTCTTTTAACCTATCAAAAAACTTGGTACCAATACGGTCCTGTAAATATAGGTCTTGACTTTGTATGATGAATGGAGTAACTTCTTCTACTCTTACGTTGTCATCTAGGTTAGTTAGTTGTTTAACCCTCTGTTCTGATATCAATATCGCTAGTGCCATTCTCTTCTATTTTGATTTCTTCTTCTACAGTTGGTAGAATTTCGTTTGGTTCTACTTCTAAAGTTACATTGTAGCCTGCAAATTTCAATGGCCATCCGAATGTCTTTAGTATATGTGATTGTTTTGGATCAACCACAGTACCCATGAAGTGGTTGTACGCTACTTTGATTTCTTCTGCATTGCTTGAGAAACCTGCAGAGTCTTTGATACCTAAAAGTAACGGTGATGTGATTCTGTGTGATGTCAAGATTCTAGATGTGATTCTTTGCTCTAACGTGATATAGTAGTCATCGTTTGCAGAATCAAGTGGAGTAACTTGCATTTCTTCGCCGGCTCTCGAAAAACTCAAGAAAAATCTACCGGCATTCTCTTCGCCTGAGAAAGTTTCGTCGATCTCTCTATAGATATCTCTACGTTCTTCTGGTGTTGGAATTCCTGAACGGAACTGTACAAACATTGAAGGGTTTAAACCTTGCTTTAGGTTCTGATTGTGGAATCTAGAGATTCTTGCATCTAGATCGATATCCGTTAAAGCACCAGTATATGATGGTAACGGGTAAAATTGTTGTCCTGGTTGGTAGTCAAATACGTAGTAGATCTGTGATGCATTGTCTCCTTTGTTGTCTGTAGGATCAAATGATTTGTACTGCTTTGGCTCGTATTTACGTGTATTTCCCCAGTTAGTTGAGTAGTAGTACGAATCTATTTCCGCATCTTCATTCTCTTTACCTGAACGTACGTTAGCCATTGGTAGGTGGTAGATCTCAGCGATCTTGTTACCTTCTTTGTTCCACACTACGTTTAGTGAGTATCCTCCAAATAGAACGTAGTCTAGTACAATCTTTCCGTAAACATCATCAATAGTCTCACCTTGTAGGTTGATGTATTCGTCACCGATGATATCGATGCCTTGTCCTTTGATACCATCTGTGATGGCGTTAACTGCAGTCGCGTGCATTGCTGACGTGTTGTACAGCTCAATCAATTCTTGCGGAAACAAGTTAGTTGCTCCAAACTTCATGTAGTCTTTACCACGTTGTTCTGAAACCTTTGGTAACTCTACTGCAGCGAATTGTGCTCCTTTTACGCTATATAGCGTCTCTGGTACTCTATTGCTCATAGTTTTTAGTATTCGCCCTGGTAGTAAACTGGGCCTTGTCTATTTTCGTTGTTACTCTCATATGCTACCGTTCCGTTTCCACCACCGCTACCAGTTACTAGTTTTAGTAAACCTGTTTCAGTAACTATACCATTTGTGATAGTATAGTCGTAGATACCGTTCTTGTGTTGTTCTGGTAAAGTAGATGGAATATCAAATGAGAATTCTGTATATCTATTGTTAGTAACTACAACATTTAAAGCTAAATCATCTAGTGTATCTAAATTTGATAGCTGTGACGTCAATGTTAGCGTCCAAGTTCCTGTTACATTTGTAACGTTAAAGGCTAAAGTGTAGCCTACTTGATTGTCAACTAGTTTTAGGGTCATAGTGTTAGACTGTTTAAATCAAATATATTTTTTAGTGTAGTTGTTACTACTATATGTATCTAACTAAAAAAGCCTAGCTTTCGCTAGGCTTTTAAGTCCCTATTGGGTATCGTGACGACTATGCTTCTAGTAAAGCTGAGTCGATTGTAAATGCTGGAACCATCTCTTGAGATGATAGAGTCATTTCGTACCCGTTGCGATCCGCAAATGTTGCACCTGTAGCTGCTGTAGCTGCTGAAGTGTATACACCTTTGTCTAAACCGAATACCCAGTATTCACCGTTAGCGTCTTCAAATGCACAAATCATATCTTGATTTTGTGTAGCTAGAAGAAGCTCGTTTCTTTTTGTAGCTGTCATCTTGTTAAAGACTACTGCTAGATCCTTTTGGAAGAATAGAGTACCGTTCTCAACCGAAACATTTGCTGCTTCAGTGTATGAAGAAGTTTGTCTTGGAAGTTCCCACTCAAACCAATCAGAAGGACCTACTGCTGAACCACCTACCGTGATAGCTGTAACATCGCCTGCCGTTGCACTGTAAGAGTCTGCTGGTCCGTTTAGAACCCATACTTTTACAATTGAACCTGCAGAGTCAATACAATCTAAAGATAGATTTTGTGTTAAATCACATGCCATATGTTCTGATATTTTTTAGTTAAAAAGGGAGGGCCGAAGCCCTACCCCGTTGTTTAGTGGTTACTTTTAGAAGTTACCGTTTACTGCAGTGTTTGCTACGTCGTAAACAGCAAGACCTCTTCTGTAGTAAGCTCTCATTGCTACTTTGTCATTTACGTTGTCGTAAACCATTCTGATAGTTTCTGCGTCGTCCATCAGACCTGTTGCGAAGATCGCTTGAGATGCTGAGAATGCTAGGAAACGGTTAGAACCGATCATACCTGATGATTGAACTAAAAGTGCGTTTGTACCTGGAAGGTATACATCACCAGTACCAGCTGCGAAATCGTAGTGGAATTGGTTAGCTGCAACGAATGCACGTACTGCCATTCTGTAGAAAGAAGGAGACATGAAAATCTTTACATCGTCTTTTAGTTGAATTGCTGCTGGTAAAGCTTCGTATAGATCGTTTAGATCGTCGATGATAGTACCTGCTGTAGAAGCTGCAGTTTGACCTGAGTTCTGAGCACCACCGCCAACATTGATGTTTGAAATCAATGCACCGCCGATGAAGTCAGAGATGTTTTTCTGAACTGAAGATGCTACGTAAGAAACGATTGTTTCCTCGAAAGGAACTTCTTCGCCACCTACTGCTCCTGGACGCATTCTTTCTGCTAACCAGTACTCACGTAGGTCTGTTGGACATAGATCTTGAGCGATTGCTTTGTCTTCTACGTCGATCACTACTTGATCAAATGTTAGGTTACCAGCGTCTGCCATGTTGCAGTCTCTGTCTTGTTCTGTGATTGTGCCCGAGAACACGTTGATTGCAGTGCGAGCTGCAGGAACACCCGTTCTGATAGATACGTGTGCTAGTTCGTCTGTGTTTAGTACAGCTGATGAAAGAAGATCTGTGTTCTCCTGAGTGTAAGCTGTAAGTGCTGCTAAGTTAAAAGCCATGTTACTTGTTTTTGTTTTTGTTAGTTTAAATTTACTTCTTGCGTCTGATAGATGCTAGTCTGTCTACTCTAGACTCCTCAGCCATTTTAGCGGCTTTAGCTTCTTCGAAGAAAGACTTCTTTACTGTTTTAGCAGCTGGTGCGTCAGCTACTACGTTAAATCTTTCAGTTAGTACTGAAAGCTCTTCTTTAACTTCAGACATCTCTAGAGATGATGCTACTTTGTACTCTTCAATGAGTGCAGCGATAGCTTCTAGTAGTTGTCCTGCGTCAAATGCTTCTTCTGCTTTAGGTTCTTCTGATGCTTCTTCTTCCACAGCTTCTTCAGCCATTTCTTCTTTTACCTCTTCTTCAGCAGCTACTTCTTCAACAGAATCTGCAGCTTTCTCTTCGATAGAGATGATTTCACCAGCTTCACCAACAGTAACGATCATACCGTCAGTTGTTTCGTGCATTCCTTCTGGAGCTGCTAGTTCTTCACCAGCCTCTGTAGTTACCTTTAGGATAGCACCAACTTCCAACTCACCTTCAGTTGATACTTGCGTACCATCTACTAAAGTTGCTGACGCATGATTGTGCTCTACAACTTCCGGTGTTTCTAGTTCGACAGCCTTGTCAGCTACGTCAGAACCTAGCATCACACGGATAGTCTTGATTGCTTCTTTTACGTTCATACTTGTTAGTTTTACTATTTTTAGTATGTATCTGCCTTTTTTAAAGGCTCTACGTATACAAATATAGAACTGTTAAAAGCTGACAGAATGAAACAAAAGCACCAATATATACTATGAGTACTAACACTCAAAAAATATACAAATATAGAATGGGATTTACTAAAGAACAAATGGCCAAAGGTGGCCGATCACAAGCAGAAAAGCTTTACATATGTCCGTCGTGTGGAGATTGTGGAGGAACTAACAAAATGATACACCACATCAAGAATTGCGATGGCACTGGCCTAAAGAACTATTGGGCCAAGAAACGTAGCAAAGAGCTACTAAAGTATTTAGCGTCTATTTTTTAGACTCTTGCTTGACTCTTTGATTTGTAGCACGTATCCTCACTACATTGAGTACTATACCTGTACTGATCAGTACGAATGTTAGAATTTCATTGAAACCTATCATTGCACTTCCAGTACCTAGTAGTGTGGTTACGTTTGCTATAGAGTCTTTCATATCTGGCATCATATTGCTTCTTCGATGAAGTTACCTGAGATAGAGTAACCTTTTAGTTCGCCTGACTTGATTTTCTTCCATGTATCTTCATCATTGATACGCATTGAAAGCATCCAAGTACCTTTAGGCACCTCAAAACCATATATAGAAGACTTGTCTTTTGTTGTATCTTCTACTATCCATGATTCTAACAAGGTATTTGTTTGTACAATATTGCCATCATGGTCAATATCTGTATTGTTCTGGTAGTTCTTTGCGAAGAACTTTTCTGCGATATCTTTGATAGTATTCTCTGAGAAGTAAACGTAGTATTCTTGACCTAGTTCGTTACGTCTTTTGATCATCACTTTAGGTACCATTGCAGGTGCCACTACGATTCTTTGATCTTCATCAATAGTTTGGAAGTTCTGTTTAACTTTTGTTACAGCTTCTTCAACAACTTTAGTAAAACTATCTTTACCTATTGTTGTTTCTACTCCTGTTCTGATCAGTAGTGTTCTACCGCCAGCAGCTTTAAACATCTTGTATTCTATCCAACGGTGGTTACAGTTAGAACCGCCAGCGTATTTAAATACATCATATGAACTTGCAGTAGCTCCTGCTCTATTTACAGCACCGCCGTTAACGGCCGCTACGGACATCCTATCGATATCTTCTGCAGAGAATACTTTAGTCCTAGATAGACCAACCATAGCTCTACAGAACTTGCGTGAGTTGCTTTGTATAGGGCCTTCGTATTTGTATACTACTTTTGATTCTTCTTCTGCATCTCTCTTTGATAGAATATCTAGTGCTTTAACTGCATCTGCAACTGCTCCTACGGTTGTTTCTTCTGCAAACCCTTCTTCTGATAGATATGTAGTTAGTTTCTCATCAATCTCTTCTCCAAGTTTCTCTGCTTCTGCAAGTATTGCATCTTGTGCAAATTGTTGGTCCATTGACTCTACTTTTCTTTTAGACCATTCTAAGGCTTCAGGGCCACCCCATAGTAGATATGATATTGTACCACAAGAAGTTGTATCAGATGGATCGTAGTATACCTCAGCGCGGCTCAGGTACGAGTACATACGTCTAACTGTATCTTCTGATATAGGTTTACCTTGCGCAAGTTGCTGTGCTCTAACTTTACCAGTTTGTGTAGCACATTGATTGCCGATAGCTTCGTTTAGTGATATACCACGTTTAGCAGCATCTTTGATATATTGAGGGTAGTCGTCTATTGATTCAAATGTAACAGAATTGTTCACCGGTACACAGTTTGGTACTTCTTTACCATTCTTTGTTTTCATACCAATTGCTTCGTAACCAGGCCAACAAGCGTCGTCTAGGTCAAAACAATCTGTACAGAAATCTTCATGTACAAAGAAATCTTCTGCAGTAAATGTAGCACGTAACTCTTCGTATTTAGCAGCTTTGTAAAACTTCTCAAGGAATTCATTCTTCTCATGACTTTCTTTCCAAGCCTTGTAAAGCTTTAGAGTTTGTAAAGAAGGTACAGTAGTTTCAAATTCTACTCTGTCTCCATCTACATTGTAGTATGGGAAACCTAGATTTGCATTGCGACCATCTACATAGTAGTCATTGATATCTAGTATACCATCAAACTGTTCTGCTGATAGATCTATGATACGGCCATTTTCGTGTTGTACATACCAGTGTGTAGATTTAAAATCTATACCATCTACTTTGTATTCCATACCTTTGATACATTTGAGGCTATACTGGCTTTCGTAACCACCTAACATGTAAAATACAAATTGTGCTATCTGGAAGCAGTAACCGAATGGGTACCCTGTATCAATACCTTTCTCTTCTAGTACTTTCATTTGTTCTCCGTGATCTACAGCTCCTTCACCGGCAGCACCGCCACCTGGTTTCTTGAATAGATCTACATTGTCATCTAGGAACTTCTTGTAGTTTTCGAAACCTTCGTTGTCTACATATAGTTCTACATCTTTTTCAAATGCAAACCATTCGTAACCTATTGCTGGGTTCTCTACTAAAGATACCACGTCTACGCCTAACTCTTCTAGTTCTAGGTCTTGTTTTTTGATCAGTAGTTCTACAATCTTCTTCATAGTATATGTATCTTTACAATCTTGCTAGATCGTCTAGTTTTTTGTTTGCTTCTTGTGATGATGTAACCTCAGACGCTACTACGTAAGCGCGTACAGGGCTACCTGATGAGCCACCTGATGGTGTAACAACGTTACTACCTTGGTTAAATAGTTCGTCGCTCACGTTAACTCCTTGTGTAGAGAAACTTGGAGCAGTTGGTGCTGAAGTTGCTCCTGCAGTTTCGCCACCTGGTGTCGTTGTCTTTAGTATATTCTTTACTTGTAGTAAACCTTGTGCTACTGTAGCTGCTGCCGCTATTTGAGGGAACGGAGGAGGAGCTGGAGTATTTGCCAAGGCATTTGTAGCAGCTTGGTAAGTATTGATAGTGGCTTGAGAGATAGCAGCCGCTTTACCCAACGCAGACTGCTCACCAGCAATTGCAGTGATAGTAGAAAGAGCACTATTGGCAACATCAATTTTCGATTGCGCCACAGCATCCTCAAGGGCTTTCTTTTCCGCTGCTTCTGCTTCTGCAATTTGTATTGCTTTTTCTGAAGCTGCTTTTTGCTCTGCAAGATCTTTTTGTCTTTGCGCTTCTTTCTCCTCAGCTCTTTTCGCGTCTTCCTCTGCAGCTTTAACTTTCCTAGCTTCTTCCTCTTCGGCTGCTTTTCTCTTCTCTTCTTCTTCGGCTGCTCTGATTTCTCTAGCGACTCTTGCTGCATCATATTCTACATTTTGTAACGTAGTAGTTTGGTCGATCAAGTCAGCTTGTAACTGTGCTATCTCTTCTTGCTTCTGACGTCTTTCTTCGAAGTTGTTGATGTTAACTAGTTCAGCTTTTGCTTGATCAAGTGCTAGTTTAGTTTCATCAATTGTATTCTGTTGAAGTGCTCTTGTTGCTGCGTTAACCTTGTCTAGTGCTTCTAAACGTTTTTCGGCACTCAACGTGCTATCTTCAAGTACTTTCTTGTTCTTCTCAATAGACTGGTTTAACTTCGCATTCTCAATGATGTTCTTCTGGCGTAGTTCTGATAGTTTACCCTCAGCTTCAAACTGCTTGTCAACTGCTTCTGTCGCTTCTACTACAGAGTCTTTTAGTACATCGAATGCTTCCGAAAATTTACCACGTACTACTAAAGAGAATGCTTTAGAAACGTTAGTAACGATTGCACCAAGGCCAGCCATCACTTTCTTTAGTGCTTTAGCTCCACCTTCTAGGTTAGTAAAGTAGTCAATCAATGATACTACTGCTACTACTAGTAAACCGATACCAGTTGCTGCAATGGCGCCTTTCGCTATTCTACCGAAGTTCTTCGCAGCACCACCAGCGGTCTTGAAGCCTTTGGCGAATTGACCAAGGTTCTTGAAACCGTTTTTGATACCACTACCAACTTCTTTTAGTGTGGCCTTGATGCCGTTTAAACCTTCTTTTAGTTCTTTAGATTTTTTACTAAAGAAACCTTGTTCGTCTCCTGCATCTTTTGCAGCTTTTGCAGTGTCCCCTAACGCTTCGTTTAGTTCGTCTACCGAGTTGACAGTTTGTTGGATGCCATCAACTTCAAATGTGATTTTTACGTTCTTTTGTGCCATATAGTATCAAATATATTCTAGTCTCTGGTTGAACTACTCGTTACAACTAAAGCAGTCTGGGAATGTTTCTAGTACAACAGTATCGTGTGGTGATGTTGTGTGTGCGATGACCTCGTAGCAAATATCTACGTGAGCTACTCCTGACATTTTAACTGAGTCTCCAATAGCTATCAATGAATCATGTCGTGTTACTATAGAGTCTCCTGGGTTGTCACAAGATTGTACAGTATGGTAGTAGTATGTAAAACCACCAGTTGGAGTACCACCACCTCCAGTAACTACGACGTCATCAATACCTCCACCACTTGGCGTTGGGTTTCCGGCATTTGCAAACGTTTCTACATCTAGGACCTTCACAAGGTCTACTTTAACTGTTGATGTTTCAGATAGTGGTGCATCGTATACCTTTAAGATTCTCCAGTACGAGTTCTTGATGAATATGAGATCATCAAAAGAAAGTACACGCATATCCTGTGAATCAAGGTTAAAGTACCCTGTAAGCATTCTAGCTTCTTTAGAGTACAACTCTTGAATGTATGTATTCCAATATTCTTCGTAAACTGATTTACCATCGTTAGGTCCTTGGAAGTATGTAGCATCTCTAAACCAATTTAGATTGATTGTGGTAGACGTTGTTGGGAAAACTGAATATGGTGTAAACCTTGGATAGTTCGTCGTATTGTGGACAACTGTGGTACCATCAGTGTAGTACCAGGCTTCGTTTAAACCTTGTGCAGCTAAACCATTCCAGAATAGTAGTCTTGGTTTGATCTTCATTGGTAGTTCTTGAAGGTGACCATGATCAGACTCTTCATCTCCTAGTTTAGCAAGGAATGGTATCACAAACTCTGATGCTGCATCAAAGCCTTCTACAATATCTACAGGAGTAGGCGCAAAGATAGTCTCAACCTTTTTAGTACCTTGTAGTAAATCATTTTTACTATCAAACTGTAAAGCACCATATGTACGACCTTCATTTTCTTGGAAAGGCTTGTTACGCATATCCTCATCTGGCTGATCTGTAAAATCAATCAACTGACTTTGTTCAAAGAATATTGGAGAAAGTTTAACAGTTTTAGAATTGTCAAGCTTGTTAGTCCAGTCAAGTCTGTCACCTGATGCAATGTAGTCTTTCCATGGTTTTACTTCAAACTCAAATTCATTGACACTTGAAGGTACCATCATCAACTTGAATTTAGTCAAGATTGATTTTAGGAAGTCTACACATTTAACATCGTACTTCATCAAAGAAGCAATAGACACCGAAGAAGGTGCTGTGGTTACATCCCATGAAGAATCTGCTTGTACCTCATTGTTAAAGGTACCATTCTCTACTTTAACTTCTACTACAACCGCTTGTGAGGTACCTGTACCCGCTACTAGTGGTTCGAGTGTCATAGATAGTGTATCTGTTAGGTTGATCGCAAAGACACCGAATGGTACTGTTACAGTTTTAGTATCGATGATGTTTGCACCTTGTCTAACTCTGATTGTGTAAGTAGGCGTAGGATGTGCTATAGATCTACCAATACGTAGATTTAAAGAAATAGCCATTGTATAGTTACCAGCTACTGGAGGGTAGTAGAAACCAAGGTTACTTGCAAATGCGTTAGCAGGGTCAGAGATCTCATTTGTAAACTCTACATATTCGAATGATTCAAATGGTCGTAGTGATTGGCCAGTTGATAGTGCTTCTAAAGTACCACCAGCTTGTTGAAATGTTGATGAAGCATCTACTATAGTATCTATGTAAAGATCCTCAAATAGAGTTGTGTTAAAAAATGAATCTGAAGAGTATGAGTAACCTGTTTGTACAAAGACAGCATCGATGATTGCCTTGGCTCTAACCATAGGTGTAAGCTGTGAAATGTTTAACGGGTGGTTAGACTTCTGAAATGAGTTAGTATGTTGTGAAGCATCTGCTATCTCTGCAAGTGATCCTGTGATAGTACCTGCATCATCATACTCATACCCTCTAACTGCTAGTGCATATCTAACATCACCGTTTGCAAGGGTACCTGCCCAAGAGTTCTGTACGTTTGTTAGTGTTAGCTCGTGGTTTAAACTTGTTAGGTTTAGATTGTTTAGAGTGATCTCACCAATTTGAGATGCAAAGTCTCTAGCTTCTCCAAAGAAGACTATCTCTAGGTCTACTTGTGAAGTCTCATCATTTACATATGCTGCTTGTATTCTGATATGGCCAGACTTGTAGAATAGGCCATCAATATGAATCTCAGCAACCACACGGCGCGTGATGTCAAAGTCTACTGTATTTACTTCGTACCACCATTGGAACACTTTAGAGTTGTTCTGTGTAGCCGGTATTCTAAAAGACTGAGAGAACGCTGAGTTTACTCTTGGTAGGTCCGCTAAATCTTCTGCTGATAGTGTTAGCTTTAGAGGTTCTTCCTTGTAAAGGTCCAGTTCGTATCTGGCACCAGTATCGTCGTATACGTATATTTGTGTCATCTAGCCTCTTTGTATTTTCTGGTTGTTTGAGAATTCTACTGTTAGTTCGTGTTGGAATAGCTGGTTTCTTGCGTAGGTCTTCTCAGAGTACGAAGAAGTTGTGATTGTACAAGGTTCCCACTGGCCATTGATGTATAGTTGTACTGATGGCGAAATGTAAAGCTCTTGGAGCCACGTAGAGACGCTATCTTCCATCCAGTCAGTAGATAGGGTTACTCTAGTCATTGCATCGCTTGAGAATGTAGTTTTACCACGACCATGCTGGTCTATTGCAAACGAATCTGATGACCATGAGCCTAACACTTTAGTGTAGTTGTTTCTATTTGTGTTAGTAGTACTCGTGTTTCTTTTCTTGAAGTCCATATAGTCTTTAACACCATATTGGTTCACAAACGATACAGTTACAGGGTCGAATCTTTCACAAGTATCGTCTACTGTAAATGTAGCTTCATAGATGATGTCGCCAAGGTAACCATCTGATAGTATCTCACTAAAGTCTAAACAGTCTGATATAGTTGTGTCCATACAGTGGTTGTAAGCATGTACATGTACAATGTATGATGCCCAGTTAGGATCCCACGTGATTCCACCATCTTGCTGGTTTTGTGGTCCTACACCGATTGTAGTGATTCTGTTGTCGTTAGTCTGGTTAACCGTCATATCTTGACAGTTAAGTCTCAGAGACGAACCCCATGATTGTCCAAGGGTATACACTGCATTTGATAGTGAAGTACCTGCTTCATTGAAGTATTCGATATGTACAAAGAATGGTGCTTCGTTAGGTCCCCAGTTAGGTCCTATATTTGTGTTAGTCGAAAAGAATGATAGCGTCTTGTATTCATTCGAACGTACCTTGTAGTCTTCTGGGTAGTTTGTTAACCAACTCAAAGGGCTAGCATACCTTGCATTTACATTCGAGTTTCTACAAGTATCATCACCTGGGTTAGGTAGAAAGTCTGTTAGGTCTTGGTTAACTACTCTCCAGTTGTCATATGAGTTGATCACGAACTTTGTAGTAGAGGTACCATCGATAGTTACTGTTGTTCCAGTCTCTGTACCATATTGTACTTGGTATGACACTAAAGCATCTGGCGTATCTGCTGCAAATGTAGTTTCTTCTAGGAATGCCGGTTTAAGGTACGATTGTACGATCTTCTGTACATCGAATATACCAACACCTTCTGGGTTTGCCGGTTGCTTGATAGTAGACACGATAGTGCCGTTTAACAGTACATTTAGTACGTATCTATCTTCTGTTGTTAAACCATCTAGAACCCATACGTTTGGTACGTATGCTCCGTTGTATAGATTTGGTTGTTGTGAGATTGTTGCCATGTTAGTCTTCTAAAAGTGTGTTTACTATCAGGTCATCTAACCCTGAGATTGTATCAGCTGCTGATTGTACTCCGAATATACCTGGGTGTTTGATCTTGTTAAATTTAAAGTTAGTGATTCCGTTAGGTGTAGAACTCAAGTTCTGTAGTACTGAAAGAGGTAGACCAAACCCGGCTACCTTTGTTCCAGTTACTCCAAAGACTTGGAAGTACCCATATGCTTTCATCTCTAACGATAGTTTGTTGTTGTTTACGGTTGCTTGTATAGAGTTAGAAAGGCCGTATGTACGGTTAGTCTTTTTAGCGAATATCTGAGCACGTAACTGGTTTGGTAGTGCTCTAGCTATTTCGTTTAAACTAGTCGTTGTAGTTTCTTGTAGCTCTTCACCAAAGTTGGCCAAGTCTGCTAGTACTTCATCTAAACCTTCTACTTCTACCATTTTAGTTCTTGTATACTTTTAGTTCTGATCCTGCAAGTTGTGTACCTACATCACCTGGTACAGGCGGCGTAGCGTAGAACTGGTAGATCTTGTAGTAGTATTCCGCTCCTTCTGTAAAGTCTGCAGTAAACGTAGCCTTGAAGTTTTCTATCTTGCTTGATGAAACCCAAGGTCTTTCGAACGTTTGAATCAAGTTAGCAGTAGATAGTCTGATACCGTATTTAAGTATACCAGAGCCATCTTGTGGTTCATTGAATGTAAAGTTCATATCAAACTCTAAAGTATATGAGCCTGTTGATTTTGGTCTAAATGAACGGTACGCTACTCCGTATTCTGGATCGTGGCCACGTTCTAGTATGTATGTAAGTCCATCTGTTGATAGCATTTCAAAGTTTGCAAACTCATCAGCTCCATCAGGGTACCCATCATAGTCTATGACTTCGTCTACATCGTTTCTTCTCCAGATGTTTGGTGTTCTTGGAATCGGTAGAACCGGTGCATCACATGCATCCAATTGGTCCGCAAGGGTTACTTGTAGATTTAGAGTAGCACCCGCTACTTCATCTTGGAACCTTTCACGGAATACCTGTACTGATTGTGTTAAACTGATATCGCCATCAAAGGTTGTGTCAAACCGTAGGTCCGCTACAAGGTCATTGATGTACTGTACACAGTCTGATTGTACTTTGAGGATCTCTCTTGGTGTGATAGCCATCTCCATGATGATCAATGAGAACGTGTAAGTAACCGCTTGTTGTGCTCTTGAAATACCGTTAGGTAGTAGGAACGCATACGGGTAGTCTGCACCGTCTCCATCTTGATCAAGTACTTTGATATCTGATAGCTGACCGTAACCGAAGTCGGCCAACATCTTGTGGCGATCAACGGCATCTTCAATTCTATCTACGAGGCTTTTGTAAGTCATATTGTCTCTTCTGTTGTTTTAACCTATTTAGTTCGGCTAGTTGTTTCTCTTTGCGTACTGCCATGAAGTTTAGGGTCTCTTTAACTCCAAGTTCTGTGATCTCTTTGATCTTTAGTACATCATCGTTGGCTAACTCTACAATCACTCTATACCAATCGCTTGCGACCTTTACAGGTGTTAGTGCCTTGCGTGTTTCTAAACCATCTTCAAGATCTTCTACTTCATCTAAACCGAATAGTGCAGTGTATCTTTTAAATATGTTAGTACGCCACTTGATATAGTTCTCAATCACATACAAGGCCTCTTGTGCCCTGTCATACTTTGCATTTAACTTCTCTAGCATTTGTTTCAGTGCTTTCTCAGTTCCATGTGCTAGTAGATATTCTAGATCTACAAACTGGCCAAAGGTGATGGCCTCAAAGTCTGGTAGTTCTACTTGTGACCTTTCAGATATTGAATGAGCAATCATAGTAACGGCCAAACGTTGTTGTTCTGAGTTCATCTCTCTGATAGTGTTAAACTCTAAATCTGTTACGGCTCTGATGATGTATGGCCAGTGTACATGAGATTCGAAGTCCCATTTCATCACTTCTTGCCATTGCTCTATCGTAGGGTTACCTGCGATCGTGTATCTGTTGTTGTCTATTTTTAGTGTAACCATTCGTATTCAAATATATTTGGTATATGTATTGAACTTTCTAGAATCGCTCTGCGGCCCATACCATGAAGTGTTTGAGTTTGTGGCACTCTTCATACTCCTCATAGCGCTCATGCATCTTGAGATCTGCGTAGGCCGCGTCTAGTAGTTCTTCTAAAAAGTTCTCGTCCGACCATTCAATACTATAGTTAGTTGTGTAAATGTAAAGGACATCGTTCATTTGAAACTCATCAAATCCGCCTCCCGGCCCCATATACCGCATATTGTCCTGCATTTTGTTTTCGATTGTAGTTCGCAATTGCTAGGGCCATCACAAGGTCGTCGTGGAATGGCTCACGTGCACTGTAGATGACCGATCTTGATTTTGGTGAGTACTTCATCTCAAATACATCTAACTCGTTCTGAAGTGGCTCAAAGAGCTCGGGCCCTGGAATACGAATATTCTCTTCAGTAAAGTCAAGTATCAGCCCTTCTATGATTTCTTGCTTTGATTTGTTAGTTGTTGTAAAGCCTTCTACATTGTTGTATAGCTTTCTCATTTGTTCTAGTACTACGGTTCCCATTGAGTTTGTCTCTACCATGATATGGGCCTGAAAGGTTCTAGCCCTCTTTACTATCTCTGAGATCATGTGAGACCAATCTCTTTGATTCTCTCTGTAGATATCCAGCACGTTTCCATTGTGGTCCATGAAGACTGCACAAGTAAAATCTGACTCTCTGGCAAGGTCACATCCAACATACACTTTACCTTGTGGTATTTTTGGCCATTGGTCTACCATACAAGATTTGTAGTTTTGGAATACCATTGATTCTCCTTCTATGAATTCTCCTTGGTACTCTGCTCTGAAGATTGCATCTGGTAGTGTTTTACGGGCTGCATTGATTTCTTCCATATCTAC
>Ga0233411_10000176_pt1 | contig 21581 bp, 36 predicted proteins | sample Na_anoxic_2_MG_FD_179799 | JGI IMG/M metagenome (GOLD analysis project Ga0233411, IMG submission 179799) | Seawater microbial communities from Saanich Inlet, British Columbia, Canada - Na_anoxic_2_MG | ecosystem: Environmental > Aquatic > Marine > Inlet | place: Canada: British Columbia...
CAACTAACACCAGAATAAAGTGCTGATGCTGTTTTAGGGTAAGGATAACAATGATAGGAATAAAGAAAGTCTACTAGAAAGAAGAAATAAAGAAGAAGCCAAAGAGAAAGAAATTGAATTACTTGCGCATCAGCGACGAGTAGAAGCAATGCAAAAAGTATTCAATCGAAGGATTAGAAAGAAACCTCGATGCATATAGGAGATAATTATGTTATTTAGATTAGCCTGGTGGGGCCTAAACATTTACGGAGTAAAGAAAACTTTTGATCTCGCTAAAGAGAACTTACAGTTAAAACAAAAATCAGAAGATGATCAGGCGACTATTAGAACTCTAGCTCGCCAGGTCCCCCTAAGTGACACTGAGTGTCCGCCCCTACCAGAAAGTCAAAAGTCTCTTTAGTTGGGACATGATCTTTCCCTGTCGGGTCATGTTTATGAGACAGAATTGCTAGAACAACTTCAGCCTGACGGAGCTCGCTTCTGTTAAGCTTTTCATACAACCGTCTCTCTAAATATCCAGTATAAATATCTTTATGCTGACACCAGAGATTCTTATCACTATTGGATCCACCTGCAAACAGAGGGATTATATGATCCACCGTGTAATACTTTTGCCGCTCTTGAGTTGATCTTACACCATAGAGAGCACAAATTTTATCCTTCCTTTTAGGTGTAACATTTCTTTTACAGTAAGGAATCTTTTCCGCATATCTATAGCGAGAAAAATCCTTATCATTCACACTACATAGCTCACCTGGAGCGATATTGATATGGGGCGTTTTAGCATAGCTAAAAGCTGATTCTATGGTCAATAAAGAAAACAATAAGACAAAAATATACTTCATGAACTTCCTCCGAATGGTTGGTTGAAGTGTAACACATAGTCATACATCCTACAAGATGTAAGAAGATGTTTGATGCATTGCGTGGATCACTTTGCTCGACTATGTTATACTTTAAAGTAACACAAGTAGGACACAGGAGTTGAAACTATGCGTAATCATTGGAAGAAAGTACTGGTGGCATTTTGCCTCGTACTAACAGGAACAATAGCAAATTTAGGCACTGATAAAAATTGGTGTTTCCCCGAAAACGATTTATACATCCCAGTCACAACAAATAAAGAAAGAGTTTTATCTATGGATGAAGCTACCTTCAATCATGTTATTGATGTCGTAGAAGATATTTATAAGCCTATCGTAAAAGACCTAGGTGGAGATCTTCAGGTCATTAGAAAATGGGAAGACGGAACAGTTAATGCCTATGCACAACGTTCAGGTTCTGTTTATAAAGTTTCAATGTTTGGCGGACTCGCTAGACACGCGACAGTTACTAAAGAAGGCTTTGCCTTAGTTGTCTGTCACGAAGTAGGACATCACATTGGTGGCTTTCCAAAGAAGACTTCATGGTTAGGAACCTCTAGCTGGGCATCCAATGAAGGACAAGCAGATTATTGGGGAACCAGTAAATGTATGAAGAAAGTTCTTGAATCATTAGCTGAAGATCCTGCACTTGAAGAAGAAGAATATGATGACTATCAATATGCTTTAAAAGCATGTGGTAAGACTTTTACAAATCAACATGATCAATACATCTGTGCTAGAAACTCTATGGCTGGTAAGTCATTAGCAGAACTATTTAGAGCACTAAGAAAACTACCTAAAGAATTACGATTTATAGACAGAGATAAGAAAGTAGTTACATCTACTAGTCATAGTCATCCAGCACCACAGTGTCGTATGGATACATATTTCTCTGGCTCATTATGCTCTAAAGGATCTGATGAGGTAATCTCAGATACTGATGAAGCTTTAGGTTTCTGTTATTCAGAAGGAAAGTATGAGTCTAATGAAAGACCATCTTGCTGGTTTAAAGAGAAGAAATAAAATTAAAGAACTTAAGTGATGCACGGTTAACCAAACTAGGCAGGATGTCAATCTAGGCCTACCGATCTGACATGCGCTGATCTACGCTGCAATTGCCAGCAAAAACCTTAAGAAATATAGCCCCTCCATAGCGAGGGGCTTTTTTATGCCTGGAGATCAAAATGAAACGTGGAGATTTAGTTAAGACACCTAAGGGTATGGGGATATTCTTTGATCCGGTTGAAGAAGATGGCAGCATGGCATATGTCAGGCTTAAAGACCCAACCGAAGACAAGATACATATACCAATTGTAGAACCAGGACATCCTGTATGGGAATGTTTCCCTTGTGATAAGTTTGCGTTTGCCGAGATGACTCTTGAGAAAACATTTGAAGATCGTCAACGTGAAGCACAGGAAGCAGCCCAAAGAGCAAAGATGCAACGCGATGCCATACTCCAACAAAAAATGAGGGAGTTCCACGAACAGCAAAGGAGAGCCCATGAGCAACAAGCAAATCAAAGTCAAAATTGAGTTTGGAGATGTAGGTGGATACAATAATGATATACACGAAAGTGAGATGATAGTTGTATCTGAAGCCGCAGTTAAGCCAGCCCTTGTAGCCATGCTAGCAAATGCTAGAGCATTAATGGAGCAAGATCAGCACGGGGCTTACTCTCGGTGGGCACCTGAGAGACAATAAAATAAAGGTTAAGCTACGAGGATGGAGATCTGATGGCTTAGTCCTTGAGCCTGTAAATGGTAGCATGAGGAATATCATTAATGCTATTAAAGCAGGTAAAGAAATTATAATGGTAGTGGAGAAAAACTATGAGAGATCCGAACAGGATATATCCAATAATGGCAATCGTTCAAGACCTGTGGACTATGATTCCAGACATGCGCTTCGGACAGCTCTTGGGATACATAAAAGACCTAGTTCCCGTTAATGATGGAAGTAGACTAACAAGCACAACGCACTTGCTCATAGAGGATCATGTATATAAACAATTTCTTGAATCAGCTGTTGCAAAAATAAAAGAAGAAGATTATAATAGGCAGAAACTTGAAAGGGAGTATATAAATGAGAGTTCTAAACGGACGGATTCTAGTAGCAGTTAAAGCTACAACAACTGACAGTCTTGTCGCAGAAGATAATTCCAGAAAAGGCCATGTGACTGTAAGTGGCACTACAGAAATCAAAGTAGATGAAGAAGTACTATTCGGTGATGCTTATGAAGAGATCGAACTTGGACCTAGATCATCAACTAGATATTATTTAATGGAAAAAGAAAATGTTAAGATTATCTATGATGGAGACAATCCAACGGTGAAGTCTAATGTCTTGCCATTCCTACAGGAGAAGAAAAGTGCCTAAGAAAAATATTAGATTAAAGGATGCTCAAGAGACAATCCTTGAAACAGTTAACTTAGTAGCAGATACTGTTACTGAAACAATGGGCCCAGGTGGTAGAAATGTAATGACTACAACTCCTAGTGGAGCACCTGTTGTTACTAAAGATGGTGTAACTGTAGCGAACTCTATTGAGTTAGAAGATGAAGAAAAAGATCTTATCTGCAAGATTATTAAAGAAGCTGCAAATAGAACCAATAAAGAAGCTGGTGATGGAACCACTACTTCGATAGCTTTAACCAGAGCCCTGTTTGCAGAGGGACATAAATATGTTAAGGCTGGTCACAACGTGACACAAATAAAAAGAGAGATTGATAAGGGCAGGAGGAAAGTTCTTGGCTCTCTTAAAGATTTCACCAAGGTTATTGATAGCACAGATAAAGGAATAATGTATAAGAAACTTCTTGATATTGCTACAATTTCTATGAATGGAGAAACTGAAATCGCTGAGTTAGTAGCTAAAGCTATTTCAGATGCTGGAAGATATGGTATTGTTAACGTCACTGAGAATATTGAAGACGAGAACGTACTAGAAAAAGAAGGCGGGATTAAACTTAATCAAGGATGGGCAAGTCCATTCTTTAATACTGATAGATCTGGTAAGAGAATTGTACTAGAGAACTGTCGAGTATTAATAACCTCACATAAACTACAGAATGCTAGTCAGCTGAAAGATATAGAAGAAGCACTTAAGCCTTTAATTAAAGATGCAAGTCCTCTTTTAGTTATCTCTTCAGAATGTTCAAATGAATTCCTATCTAATCTGGTTGCAAATAATAAGCAGGGACGTTTAGTCAACTGCGCTATTAGGCCGCCATACTTTGGGAATATCAGAAAAGAATTCTTTACAGACCTCGGTATCATTACTGGCGGAACTGTTGTTGAGGCCGAACAAGGTCATTCTTTAGAACGTGTTAAGTTCGAACATCTAGGTTTTGCAAAGAGAGTAGAGATCACAGATACCACAACAACTATTATTGGTGGTGCTGGAGATGAAGCTGCTATAGAAGAAAGAATTAAAGGACTTGGTGCAGAGATGGACGAAGTCGGATTCAAAGACCTTAACAAGGTTGAAGAACGTCTGGCCAAATTGGCCGGTGGTGTTGTCCTTATCAAGTTGGCTAAGCAAGCTAATATTGAGATGGAAGAAAGAAGACACCGTATAGAGGATGCTGTTAATGCCTGTAAGGCAGCCTTAGAGGACGGAATCGTTCCTGGTGGTGGAGCAGCATTAGTCAAGGCATCACAATGCTTAGACGATGAGATACTGGGTGAAAGAATACTTAAAGAAGCATGCACTGCTCCGATGAGAAAGATTGCTGAAAATGCAGGATTCTCAGGAGACGTAGCTATCTACATGGTATCCAAAGAGACGGATGATCACGAAACCATTAATGCATTAACAAGACAAAAGGTTGATGCATTTGAAGATGGGATTATTGATCCAGTAAAAGTTACACGATATGCTCTGGCCAATGCGGTTAGTGTTGCCGGTATACTTCTTACTACTAATGTATTAATTTCTGACATTCCAGTTGATTTACCTCCCAATCCATACGGAGTCTATTAGACCCTGTTTCTGACACATGATATACTATCTTTAACTAAACATAGAAGTTGAAGGTAGTTCATGGCGGAAGAAATTAAAGACCTTACTGGTCACATACTAACAGAAATTGGAAGAATGCACACAAGTAGTGAACGTATTTTCGACAAGTTAGCAGAGCAAGGTGAAACATTAGTTAGGAATACTGTGTCTCTAGAAGAGCATGTTAGAAGAACTAATATATTAGAAACAAAAATGGATCATGTAGAAGACGAGGTCAGCGGACTAAGCATACATGTAACAAAAATCAATGCAATACTATCAATATTTAAACCAACCAAAGACAAGCTGAAGATACTCGCAGTATTAGCTGCACTAGCAACTGGTGGTACAGGTGCATACGACCTTTCTTCAGACAAAAGCTTTCTTAAGACTCAAGTAAAACAGTTTATAGAGAAAGTCCTAGAATAAAATAATTGTACAACAATAAAATCTAATGATAGAAGTTAAGGAAGCCTTAGCTAATGGAGACTATTATGCAATATGACAAGAGCTTAATCGAAGTAAGTTACATTACTATTAATGGACAAAAAGTACGGTATGAAAAGATACCAAAAGGAATGAACGGACCAAACGGAGCAATCCCGGGACCTTCAGAAAGAGAAGAGTCAGAAGACTTAAAAGACATCTTCGTTAATGATGCTAAGGTATACAAAGAGTATTCCGAGTATTTTGATGAAGGTAAAGAGCCAGACCTCGATGAGATAAGAGCAATAAAAGAAGAGATCGAAAACGAGATGGCAGAAGAAACATTAGGCATCATCGACCTTGATGACGAGGAAGAGGTGGAAGAATAACGCTAGACTTTTAACAAGGGAGAAAGTATGCGCAGTCGTGTAAAAACAGGCGATGTAATTCAAATTCGCAAAAATGGACCAAACTATATCACGCTAGGTAAAGTTAGGGACGCAGAGGGAACAGAGCTAATTGCTACTACCCGAAATGGAAATATCACCGTTGGTGGTAAACTCAAAATGGGAACAGGGAATCAAAAACCCAAAGTCGTTCTTATCTATCCAAAATCTGTAAAAAGAATTCATGGTAGTAGACCAATTGATATGGAATCAGTTGTTGCTAGAAATAGAGTATTAAGCAGGCATTTAACTAGAACAACCAGATCTACTGGGGTTGTAGCAGATGCACCAAATATTATGGAGCAAGTTGCCGAATTACAGGCATCCTTGTAACAAACAGGGGTGAGGGATTTCGCCTCCTTTTTCTCTCACCCCATTTTTAGATCAGGGGCGTTTCAACTATCTAATGTTTATTATTGCCTTATGATTTAAAAGGAGTCATTATGAGTACCGACAAATTCTTCGAAACAGAAGAATCTAAAGAACAATACTTAAAAGCCGAACAGGAGGTTATGCATGGAGAAGCTCACGAAGAGAGTGTATGGGAAGTTATCAAGGCTATCCTTAAATCCTTTCTGCCAACAGTTGATTCTTAATCCTGAATTGGCAGCTTTGGTTTTATTCTTATTTACTAATTAATAAAATTTTATGATAAGCGGCAATGGAGCTGTTTATACTTTTACGGAGGTTTCGTATGGCTAAGAAGTTAATTTTTGGTGACAACGAGTTCCCAGTTCCTGACGACATGACTCTTGAAGAGTCTCAGGATTGGGCGTCTGAAGCTCTTCCAGCTATCACTGATGCGGAAGGATTCGAGGACGACGACGGTAACTATGTATTTCGAAAGAAAGCTGGTTCCAAAGGGCTATAAGTCCACAAGGAAAAAGGGGGTCATGGGTTGTGACCTTCCTTCCTTTCCTCTCTACAGGAGATAACATGACAAACATAATTGCCGACCTGGCAATGTTGGCAGACGAACCAATCGTCTCTGACGAAAATGAAAGAACACTAAAAGAAATTACAGCTATCACTAAGACTGCAGAGTTTGAGCCGATGGAGCTTGATGACGAAAAGCTAGATGAACTGATCGATTGCCTTAGAGAGCAAGAAGAATTCGCAAAAGAGATACCAACAATTACTCAAGGACTACAGAGAGTTCCTTCAATTGTTCTACCTTCTGACGATGAGGACGAAGAGGAATATATATGAGAAGAAGAATGGAACCAATTCCTACAGAGTTAAGAGATAGATATTATTTCATAGACTATCTTAGACTGCACCGTTTTGGTAAGCAGGCTGGAATCTGGAAAAAGAATAGGAACATGCTGGTAAAAGAGCACGAGTACAATACCGACGACAATATAACAGCCAGGAAAGGATATAAATCTTATATTCAAAGATGCATGAAGTCTATCTTGGACACAATGTATTCTGACTTTACTGTAATGAAACCAAGAAATAGATTTGCATATGAGATTGGTAAGCGAGCAACAAATACTCGCCATCAAGATATTATAGAATTATCAGGAGATAGTGAAGAAAAAATTAAGTTCATTATACAAAGATATCTCCAAACTGGAGAATATTCAGATCTAGTAATTCCATATAGAGATGCAGTAGCAGAATCTAAATTTCTTTCTTTTAAGAACAATGAAGCTGGCCTTGTTGTAACTCTTGATAATGCTAGATCATTTGGCTATTTAGCCATTAGAGATCTAGAAAAAGTTAGAGAAATACAAACAAAAATGATTGAAGCCGCAGAAGATAAAGATAAGCTTTTAGGAAGCATGTTAAAAAGTGGTTTAGAAAAAGCCAGAATCTTACCTGATGGCTCAAGTGTTCAGATGTTAGATGACCATGGTAGACCAACAGAAAGATATGGGACTATTAGAACATCAAACTTAAGAACAGGATATAATGGAACTGAACTTCTTTACAGCGTCACTTCAGAAAGTGGTGGAGATCAGAATTATTATCCAAATCAATTTATTCCAGTTAGAGGAGAAAGACCGGAAGCAGGGAGTCAAGCTACTCTGACTGCTCCATCAGGAACTTTACTAGAAAGAATAATTGAATATGCTAATGATAACTTTGGACAAACAGTAGGTGTTAATAGTGAATCTATTTTTAGATTATCTAGAGCAGCAATTGCTAGAGAGTTTACAAATAACAGTGATATGCATTCAGCTACAGAGACAAGAAGGATAGAACCTACCTCAGAAATCTTAAGTAGAATTCACTCAGAACATGGCGAAGAGCTATGTGAAGAATGTGGTCAAGAGACAGAGAACTGTCATTGCTGCGGAGAGTGTGGTTGTGAAGAATGTCAATGTGACGATTACAATGACTATGATGATGAAACAGAAGAATGGGATGACGAAGTAGCCTAAAGGAGTGCAAATGTCAGCAGCAGCAGAAGAAATAAACACAGAAGCACCAGTAACATTAAAGATTACCACAGCTGGAATTAAAGCTGAGTTCGAAGGAACTAATGGCAGAAAGATCTTTAAGAATATTGGATTAAATTCTATGTCTAGGATTTTAAATAGAGATAGTGAATTCGATACTGGATTCTTACCTATATATGGTAGACACTATATGGCTATTAAACGATACGTAAAGATGGGAGATAAAGAGATTCTTTTTATCGAAGCATCGCCGTGCAACCGTTTGATTAAGTGGGGGCATGATAACCTTGACGAGATTACAAATGTTAGATTTCCAGGATTACTAATGGCAGTTACTTGTCGAGTCAATAATGATGGAACTATTAGTCCTAAAGATACTAGGGTGTTTGCAACTCAAGGTCCGATCCTTAGGGATACAGACCAATTATATCGATTTCCGTTTGGTAATGTTTATCATCCAGATGGTCGTATTTGTTGGGGCAGCGCTGGCAGAGAGCATAACAAAATTAGAACGTTAACTCAAGCTGGAAGTTTACTTGATACATTCCTGTTTGCGGGAATGAATAATGATCTATATGGCAATGATACAAATAATGCTAACATGGGACTAGAACAATATCTTAGGTCTCTTCAGGATAAGCCTGAATTTCCGTATAGTGATTTAAAATCAGAAATATCTTTTAAAGATTTAACAAGTTTGCTCAAGAGCAGTAACATAGGATAATATAATGTCGCAACCAGCTAAGAAATACAATCACCACAAACCTAAAGATAAGACTCCAGCAAAACCGGTCAAGAAGGAAAGAACTCCCGAAGAAACGGCTAAGCTTAAAAGAGAATTATTTTTGAATATTAACAGTTATCACGTGGGGTCTTATAAAGAGGCAGTACTTGATAAACTACATAATCATGTATTCCAAGGGGATGGAGATTACTTAGTAGTTAATAATAAGATTGGTAAGTTCATTGTAAAAATGAATGATACCAAGCATCCAGGACTACCTGAAGAAATTGGTGGGAACAAAATTCAATTAAAAGTTCCTAAAATTCCAGGAAGAATCTATTATCAAATCCTTGCCTTCTTCAGAGATATCTGTGACACAATGGGTAACGCAGAAGCATTTGTTCAAGTTTATTTTGATAAAGACAATGATGAATATGTTTGCCACGTACCAGAACAAACCGTTTCTGGAGGAAGTGTTAGATATGATGCTACAGAAAACCTAAATGAAAAAGATAGAAGTAGATATGTTTTTGTATTTGAAATACATTCTCATAATACTATGGGTGCTTTTTGGTCTGGCACAGATGATGCAGACGAGAAAGAAACTAAGTTCTACGGTGTCTTTGGAAAAATTAAAGATGCCATTCATGAAGAAAGATTTAGGTTCATGGTAATGGACAAAAGAATAGACGTTAAGAAAGAACATATCTTTGACTTCTCAGAAGAAGAAGTTTCTAAAGAAGATATATTAAAGTACCTAGAAGACCACGAAGGTGAAATCATCGAGACCAAAGGTCTGCTATCAGCAGTATCTTGTGTCACTGACGAATATCCTGCAGAGTGGAAAGAGAATGTTAAACAACAATCTTATACTACAAATTCGTATCTAGGCGGAACTGCTAAAACATACGGAGAGTATGGTAATTATAATCAGTGGAACCAAGAAGATGACGATCCATGGCATCATGGAAATTATCAAAAAAAAGATGGACCAGGGGAAAACGCAATGGACCAATATAGTAGGGATACACCAAACATGCAAGACTTTGTTGACATTGAAGAAACATTTGATATCGGAGAATATGAAGAAGATATTCATGGCGTTATTATAGATACATTTGCTGCTAGCTTAACTGAGATGCACGTCCCAGTATTACTAGAAGCTTTAGTCGACCAAGGTTTTGATAGAGTAATTCAAGACTTTATGCGGTAAATAAAATAACCGGAAGACTATAAACAGGAGAATAAAGAATGACAACCGCTTTCACAATAGACCTAGACAACAACTCACTTAGCTTTGGGACTGTCGCTAATGGTCAACTTACCAATATAAATGGTGAGATTAAGCTCGCCTCCGAGTCAGGCGCACGACCCTTTGGTGGAAAAATTGAGGGTGATTTCGTTGGCGATATTAAAGCCGCTAATGCAATCCCAGTAACAATACCACATAAAAACGAAAACCCTATGGGGTTCAACATAATGGTGGTCGGAGCTGGTGGAACCGGTGGTTATTTAGTACGAGACTTGGCTCGTTTCATCTATGCTCTAAGAGAGAAAGGTGATTCGCGTCAATTCTCTATATCCCTAATTGATGGTGACGAAGTAGAAGCAAAGAACGTATTAAGACAGAACTTTATGGCTAGAGATATTGGTAAAAAGAAATCTGATATTTTAGCTAAAAGATATGCTGGGGCTTTCGGAATCGAAATTCAAAGTGTTTCAGAAATGGCTGATGCAAACCTTTTAAATCAGCTACACAAATATGATAACGTTCGTGGTCAAACGATTCAAAACATTGTTGTAGGCTGTGTTGACAATCATAATGCCAGAAGAGCAATGAAGCAGTACTCTGATAGCAAGAGTAATGTTTATTGGATTGATTCTGGGAATGAAACAAAAAGTGGACAAGCCGTAATTGGATATGGTCGCTTTCAGAATAGATCTGGATATCGATCATCTAACAGGTATAACGTACCTCAAAGAAATACAGTATTTTCACTACCAAATGTAGTGGACTTATATCCTGAAATTGGAGATGAATCTCAAGACGTAGTTGAAGAGACAAAAGTAAGTTGTGCTGAATCAGCAATGATTGATACTCAAAATATCTTTGTAAACATGACAGCAGCTGGGCATGTATTAAGTTATATCAGGCAAGTAGTTATGTGTGAACCTATTACTATTAATGCTATTGAGTTCAATATTAAAGGTGTCACAAATGTTAAACATATTACTGAAGGATATCTACAGGAAAATTATGATAGATTATCCTCAGGGAATAGTGCACCCCAAACAACACCATTTTAGGAGATAGAATGAGCGCAGTAAGTCGAATATTCCCAGAACAACAGATCGGTGGACAGAACCGAAGATGGCCAATGGCTTCAAGCAACTCTATTAGAGATCCTGCTTTATCTGCGGCTGTTGTCTTTAAGAATGACTTAGGTTATTTAAGAATATATACAGATGAAGGAAATGATAAAGTTATTGCTAAACCATACCCTACAAAGACAATGCTTAAAAGATTGCCTCCTGATGTATTATTCACCTTAGATATAACACCTGTAGAATTTGAACAATCAGGATTTGATTCAGAGAAAGCAACGATAGAATATACCGAGATGGATAATGCTAAGATGAATAAAATTGGACACATGATGAGAATCTTCTCAGATAGTGTAAGTAATCCAGGGAATAACTATGCAAGGCGAACATCAATTATGCACTGATTATGGAGATGAATATTTCTATGAAATCAGGAAACGTAAAAAGAAAAATAATAAAGTAAGAATAATTCATGCACCTAGTCCAAAGCTTAAAGTTTTACAAAGAGACTTTGCTGATTATTTCTATAACTTAAAGAAAGAAGAATTTAATGCTAATCCACAAATAACTGGTTTCTTACCAGGCAAGTCTATTGCAGACAACGCACTACCTCATGTAAAGAAAGACTGGGTTGTGAATATGGATATTAAGGATTTCTTTCCATCTACATCTTATAAATTAGTTAATGACATATTCAAGAGCTTACCTAAAAGTAAATCTTGGAGATATTGGCTAAAGTCAATAAAGCCAATGGAATTCAAAGGTATGAAACCTTTTGATCTTTGTTCTACAATGATGGTTAGGAAACAAGGCAAATGCTATGAGCTACCTCAGGGTAGTCCAGCAAGTCCTGTTATAGCTAATTATGTAGCGATAGAAGAAGTTGATAAAATTGTTAAAGAAGTATGTGGCTTTATGACATTAGATAATGTAAACTACACTAGATATGCAGATGATATAACAGTATCATTTAATGGAACAAGTAACGACAGGCGATTAGCTGAAGACTTGGTAAGACAAGTGACAGGTAGATTGCGTGGACCGTATCAGATAAAAGAAGAAAAGACTGTAATAAAACATAAGAGCCAAAGACAACTGGTTACTGGTGTTATAGTAAATGGAGACAATCCAAGGATTGACAGAAGACTCATGAATAATATGAGAGCGGCAATTCATAATACCAATAAAAAGAACGAAGAGCTCAGCCCCGAAATAAGAGGGATGATGAGTTTTATACAGTCAATTAATAAAGCTCAATTCAACAAATTGAACGATCAAATAGGAGATCAAAAATGGAAGTTACAGAAGTAAAATTGTACAAATCAAAGAAAGAAGGAATTGTTAAGGCCTTCGGAAAAGCCACAGTGGCAGACCAATTAACATTAGATGTTTTAATTATGGACAAAAGTGATGGAAAAGGGCCATGGGCTACATTTCCAAATGGAAAAACTGGAACAGATGGTAAGTATTACCTCCCGGTATTCTGGAAGACCAAAGAGTTAGATCAAGCATTCAAAGCTAAAGTTATTGAAGGTTATCACGCACAAGTGCCAACTGGCGGTTCAGCCCCAGCACCTGCGCCAAGCCCATCAGCAACTCCAGCTCAAGGTGACTTGCCTTTCTAAACGTTCTTGTAACGAGAATGAAGGTCAGATAATTTAAATAGAATATAATAAGAATACTATCATATTAGAATTATATTCTATTATCTCAAAAGTGGAGCTCTTAGTTTCTTCAGTTTTGAGAAAAAGATGAGCGTGTAGTTTGTTCTACGCGGAGAACGGGAACACCCTGCTACATTCGTGTTAACAGGTGACCCGCCGAGCTCAGTAGATACTATAAAAAACACAGGATAAACAAATGACAAGTATAGCCCTTTTGAAGTTCGCAGGAATAGTTCCGGTTGGAATAATGTTGGGCTATATTTTACAGAAGTACAAAGAAGCTGAGACTGCTCTTTATCAACATAAGATAACATGGTCTCAGTATGAACAAATGAGACAGTCTGCCGCAGGGGCAGGTGGAGTATTATTCTTAATTGGGATAATACTTTGTTCCTTATAGGGGCTGTTTTGACGAAAAAAAATTGGGCCGGTTTCTCTGATTCCGGCTTTCCTCTTTTTTTATGCGGGACGAAAGACTTTTTCTAGAGTATAATATCCATTTAAGTGGAGGCTCTATGAAAAAACTATATCGCAAATTCTTACTCTGGTTAACAGAGACAAAACTATATAATTATGCTCTCAAGCATATTATACCGTATATTAGGTTTTCTACTTACTATACATCATTTCGAGGATGGAAATATCATAGAGGTTACAAGATACTGGAACCAGGTGATGGTGTCCTCACTATCGACAATAAAAAACTCACAACATTTTTAATCCCAGGTGAATTCAGTCATGCAGCCTTCTGTAGAAGCAAAGATGGCAAATATGAAATCACAGAAATGACACATACTGATACTACCCATTCTACCTTCTTTGATGTTTGTAAAGAAGCTGATAGAGTAGTTATTTATGACTGTCCTGATTGGACACCTGAATATCGTCAAAAGATGATAGACAAAGATACGGAACTTGGTGACGTTCCATATGACAACAGATTTGAGCTTGGCATAGCCGCTTTAAGCTGTTCTGAAAGAAACTATGAAATAGACCTCATGAGAACCCTTGGCGCAAGCCTAGAGGACGTGGCAGGTCTAGGAAGACCTTATATTAGTCCTGCTGGATTATACAAGGCTGATAATGTAAGAATTAAATGGGACTCTGATTTAGAGTCCTAGTATCCTATAAACTTCAAGAACTACGAACCCTTAGCTATAAGGAGCGCATTTTGACGCCCGCTTTATTAGAAATAAAATTAAAGAAGATTATTACGTCATGCAATTTAGAGCAGTTAAGTTCATGCCAAAGCTGGTTCTATAGAATCAATAAGGACCTAGAAAAACTTACTGGCAAAAGCTGGTGGGACTGGGACGGCTATGTTGATGATAAAAGACTCGCTATACTTAATGGTTATGATACAGGAGACTGGAAGGATATGGAACTGATATGAAATTAATTATTGCTGGTGGAAGGAAGATTGATGTATCTGTAGATTTTATTAAAGATACCCTAGTACAAATGACAGGAACTGATCATTTCCCTTGGGGATGGAAAGTTGAAGAAGTTGTCTCTGGTCGTGCTAAAGGCGTAGACACTAGTGGCGAGAGATTTGCCAAAGCTTGTAATATATCTATAAAAGAATTTCCCGCCGATTGGGATAATAACGGTAAAGCTGCAGGTCCTATTAGAAATGTAGAGATGGGAGAATATGCTGATGCAGCCCTAATCATATGGGACGGTATGTCATCAGGTTCTCGTCACATGAGAAAGAACATGCTAGATAGAGGAAAGCCTGTCTACGAAGTTATACTAAGGAGCTGTCCATGAGTTATATAAGATGTGAAGACTGTGGTTTTATGTATGAGTGTGTTAATTACGCGCCGTGCTCTGCTTGCGCTCTTCTAGCTAAGATAGAAGAAGAAGAGGATGACGAGTCAGAGCAATTAGAGTTCTTCTTTGATGGAGAATACACATTTGAAATGAAGAAGGTAGCATGAAAGCAGGACTATATTGTGGATCATTCAACCCATGGCATGTCGGACATCAAGATGTATTGGAAAAAGCCTGTAAGGTTTTTGATAAAGTTGTTGTTCTAATGTGTCAGAACCCAGAAAAGGCAGCAGATTCAGACATAGGTGATAGGTCAATAGAGCTTCATCGGCTTATTAAAGAGCAGGGGTTAAATGCTGAAGTTGATCTTTGGACAGGAACGATTAAGAGCTTCCTGGAGAATCGTTATCACGACCCGCACCCATATGAATGGACAGCCTTCATTAGAGGCTTGCGTAATGGAATGGATCTCGAATATGAAACAGCACAAATGGGGTTACATGAAGATACAGGAATGAATTTACCTTTTGTATGCTTCTTGACTGACAGAAAATATGGACATGTATCTAGCTCAGCTGTACGTGGCCTCGATAAACTAGGATTAAAACATGGATACACGGATTTCAGCAAAGATAAGAGAGACACTCAAGAATGTCACAGATCTACAGGTTTTGTGTAACGAGAAACAATGGAACATTGATCTTGAGTTTGTAATGATAGGTCTAGAGGGTCACCTTGAGACTGTTGAGAAATATGAGATACTAGAGGTTCAAGATGGAGTTTCTTAAAAGACCCAGCTTCTTTGATAACATGAGAGTATGTGGTGGAACCGAGAAGGTAGATCAGCAATGGTTTGATATTCAGAAGGAAATTCATGATGAAGTAGACAGTCTCTTTATTGAACCTCATTGTTACAAGTGTAACGTAGAACTAAAAGTCGGTGACTATGTAGATGGATTCCATCCATACCACCAAGAATATAACTCTTGCAAAGGGTGTAAAGATGAAAAAGATAAAGATGTACAGACATACGATCAAGACGCTGGAGTACCTTCCTGATGGAAGTCATCTTGAATTCTTTACCCAAGAACGGTGGACATCTGTTTTCGGTAGGATACCTGGACCAGATAAAGAACTAGTTTTAATAGAAGAAAAAGAAATAGAAGTTGCAGAATCTTGCATCAGGAGAAAGAAGAATGGACGTAGTAGTAAAGTGCTTAGCGGGGAGTCACCTGTTCGGGACTAATACACCTCAATCAGACAAAGACTATAAAGGTATCTATCTACCTGAAACAAAAGACATACTCCTAGGTAAAGCAAAGAACTCCTTGAATCTAGGTTCCAATAAAACAAATGAAAAGAATACTTCCGAGGACATAGACGTTGAGTTCTATAGTCTACAGAAGTATATGAATATGCTCGCCGAAGGTCAGACAGTAGCCCTAGAATTACTATGGACTCCTGAACATATGATCATAGAAAAATCTCCCCTGTGGGATGAGATTGTTTCTCATAGATATGAGCTAACACATAAGAAAGTTACAGCCTTCGTAGGTTACTGTAGAACTCAAGCTAACAAGTATGGTGTGAAAGGTAGTCGTATGGGTAGCTTAAAGAAAGTTATAACGCACCTTGGTCCTGCACCTAAGCATCTTAAGTTAAAAGATGTATGGAGTGGACTTGAATATCTGCACTCATTAGATCATGTTGAATTCACTGAGGCTTCTGCCAATAAGGATTCTGAAGAGATGATCAAGATGATAGAAGTCTGTGGAAGAAAGTTCCATGAAACGGTGAAAGTAGGCTATGCCCTAGAGGCAATGGAAAAGCTTTACGATAACTATGGCGCGCGAGCAAAGAAGGCGGAGCTTAATGAAGGTATAGATTGGAAAGCGTTGAGTCATGCCTACAGAGTTTGTACACAAGCTATAGAATTATTAGATACAGGTAAATTAACATTGCCATTGCCGAAGGACGCTCTAAAGATTGTCCGACAAATAAAATTGGGTGAGATCAACTTTAAGAAAGTAGCTCCTATGTTAGAGGCAAAAGTTGAACAGGTTGTAGAGATGGAGGCAGAGTCTCATCTACAATCAGAACTAGACTATAAGAAATGGTGTGAAGATTTCGTAGTCAATAAATATTTGGAGAAAATAGATGGAGAGCTTTTTGATACTGATCCCCTTAATTCTGTTACTCATAGCAGAATATGTGGGCGATTTCCTTTTACAGGATAGAGAAACTGCATTAAATAAGTCGAAGAGTTTTAAATACTTGGGACAACATTTGTTTGCTATCTTCTGTTGCATTGCTGCGACAGGACTTGGCTTAGGAATGCCAGCGGTGTATCTTGCTGGTTGTTACATAGTTGTACATGGTATTCAAGATTGGTATATCTGGAACGGTTATAAATATTTAGTCATGCGTAGAATTTTAAATAAAGTAAAAACTATACCTAATCTCACTCAAGTAGCAAAAGAGACGTATATCCAACAGAAATCAATAGTTTTTGAAATGGAAAAAGAATATGCAGAAGACAAAGTCTTCTATGACACTATCGGTCTTGATAGATTGTTACATGTCATTACAATAGTAATTTTATACGGAGTATTTTTCTTATGAGCAGTTACACAATAGAAGACCAACTTAAAGAAACAATTAGAGACCTGGAAGATCAGCTATGCACAATGAGCTACAAGCTAGAGTTATTAGAAGGGTACGTAGATAACTATGAACACCTCTATGAGGCTGAAGGTTTAGAGTAATGAAAAAGCAAGAAGTAATAGATGCTATTGAGGAATACCTCATGATTGATGGTGTTGTAATGAAAAGTGCAATGCCACTAGATCAAATAGCAAAAGAAATATTGCAACTAGTAGAAGACAAAGGCATGCTACCTGAATCTTACGAAGGTCTCATGAGAGATGGAAGAAAATTTATAAGAGAATTTCACCAAGGCTATGATGTCATGCATGTAAGAAATAGATGGGAGCCAGAAGGTCTTGCTCCTTGCGGTATGGAACCAGAAGATGTATAGACCACTACCTGACTGTTTAACCATTAAGAATAGCGAAGTAGATGGACTCGGAGTCTTTGCTAAAGAAGATATTCCTGCAGATACATTTCTCGGCGTGTCTCATATTAAAATTAGATCAGACTGGAACAGAACACCTCTTGGTGGTTTTTATAATCACTCAGACAATGCTAACTGTAAGAAATATTTAAAGAAGAATATGTTTAGCCAGATGTATCATCTCTGGACGACAAAAGATATCAAAGAAGGCGAAGAGATAACAGTAGAATATACTCTTTACAAAATCAAATAGATAGTTTAATATCTAGCTTTCGAGGAGAAAGATAATGCAAACATTTTTAGTATACACTAAGACAGTACAATCACCGCAAGGTAAAGTAAACCAAGAACTAGGAAGAGAAGAAGTCTCTGCTGAACTAGGAAGCTTGGAGGGATTAAGAGATTACGTCGTTAATAAGGAAGGGAAGCTTTTCAAAGTTGTTGAGAAGATCGCAGACCTTAGAGGCGAAGAGCTAAGGATCTTAGTCCGCGATGCATAATGGCGGCCAAGAAGTTCACCAAAAATAAGACATATTATTTAGAAGGTGAAGACTGGAAGCTTAAATTTATTGATCAGAACCTTGAGGGGTATTACAACTTCAAGGTCACTGAGCATCATGACCCAGACGATGACTGGGCAGAGTATTCCACTAAAGATGGATCAGAAGTTTTGTCTGACAGGAAAGAGTGGTTGCTAACAATAAAAACTGAAGAGAGCGCCGCTCTCGATCAAACAGAAACATTAACAGGAGAATAGCATGGTACTATTATTTGTAGGTATGGGATGCTTTTTACCAGGCTACCTTTTATCTTACACTGCTCACATAGAGAAGATTAAAGCTGGTTCTATGACTATGACAAAGGGATGAAAGAACTTCCTCTTTGGCTTGCCAGTGTTACATACATGGCTGGCTTCTTTTCATTAGTGCTAGGTGGCACCTTAACTTATGCTGCCTTCCACCATTCAAAAGATAAAATAACTAGACGAATCCCTTATAGGGACCGTTTTGATGAAAAAAAATAGGACGGCCGTCAGGTTTTAGTTGACACCAAGAAAAAACTGTCTTATAATAATAATTATGAAAAATATAGCACACTCAAATATAAATGATGATGATTCAGGAGATATACTGAGGGGCTAAACTGTACTCAAATTTTAAAACAATATAGCCCATCTTTGAATGGGCTTTTTTCATTCTGGGAGAGAAGATGGAAACTGCACAAGTATTACTAGTTGTAGGGATGATCCTACTGGTCTTTTGTTTAGGACCACTTATAACAATGTTCGGCTGGAGCTTATTTGCAGTGCCAGTATTTGGATTAAAAGGATTAACATTCCTTCAATCACTAGGACTATTTCTTCTTTTAGGAGGAGCACGTGGCGTTAGTTACACAAAGAAATAAAAAGCAAGACATACTCTGGGCGTGTAGCTCAGTGGTTAGTAGCACTCGTCTTATAAGCGATAGGTCACAAGTTCGATTCTTGTCACGCCCACCAATAAAAAGACTGTTAAAGTTAAAAGAATCTTTGACTTATTAACAGCACTATAATATAATCGTCTTCTTAGCTCAGAGGCAGAGCATCGGTCTGTTAAACCGGAGGTCGGGATCTCGGAATTCCCAGGGGACGCCATGAATAAAAAATGCTCTAGATGTAAAGAGCTTAAAGATATATCTAATTTCTGGAAGAATAGATCCAGGAAAGACGGTTACGCACATGAATGTAAAAGTTGTATAAAAAAGCTTAAACATTATGGGCGAGAATTTTCTTGTGAAAAATGCAATAGTACTTTTTCAATAGCGCATAGAAATGTTTCAAGAAGAAAAACTTTTAAGTGTCAAAAATGTTTAGCAAAGCAATCTATTGAAAATTTAAAGAAGTATAATAAAGATAATTATACTGGAAAGATTTTGAATGAAAAAGGATATGAGTTAACTAGAGAAATTATTAAAGGTAAATATATTCTATCTCATCGAAAAGTTGTTGAAGAATCTCTTGGAAGAAAGCTGACTAAAGAAGAAGTTATTCATCATATAGATGGAAATAAAACAAATAATATTATTAAAAATTTATTTATAACAGAAAATAGTGAGCATAGAAAACTTCATGCAAGCTTAGAGAAAATAGCTTTTGAATTATTTAATAAAGGTTTAATTATTTTTGATAAAATAGATAGAGTATATAAATTGGCAAACTAGGTTCGAATCCTAGTCGGAGCGCCAAGATTATAACGATGACTCTTATGATACATGAGAGTAGTTAATTCTTCTAAGATCCTTCCGCCTGTTGCCGGCTTTGTCTGGTGGACAAACTGCAACGCTACAGATCTTAGAAATCCGCAGAAAGCCTGAAGAGCTACGACGACCAACGTCGGTCTGCGACGCTAACAATTTTAGTTAGAACTTAATACTCGAAAGAGTTTAAATATATACGATGACCCTAATGATTTCAGAAGGGAAGTAAACATTGTGCAAGCTTTCTACGCTACGATTAGGAATCGTGCTTAAAAGCAGCACAGTTATTTCAGAAACAGTTGGCTGACAACTTGAAATAACTAGCAAAGCTAGAGAATAATAAAGGAAAAGATATGAAAGTAATTTTAATTAATGGGAGATGCACATTCATTCTTTAAGGTAATCTACTGATACCGAGGAGAAAAGAATGAAGCAAGTAAGTCATTACGATAAAGTAATGTGGGGATTGTACTGTGAGTACAGTTATATCCCTTCTAACCTTATCTATACTAAAAGATATAGATATGATTGGTGTGATGTTTTAGACATGAGAGTCGTAAAAGATTCTTACTTAGAGAAACATGTCACTAGAAGTGCGAAGCAATGGAGCTTTATCCATAGCAAGTATTATGAAATCACTAAGGTCGAGCCCATTTATTTTGGGACTTTAGAAGACTTTATTGATTACTTAGAATATAGATGTGGATGGAGAAATACTTATAGAAAAAGTCCATACAACTATAAGAAAAATGGCTGGCACTTTAAAGGTAGCGCCCAGTGTGGTAAGAATACTTATCGCTGGAGATACAAGTACAATGAAGAGAAAACAAAGTACGAAAAGAAGCCAGAGCATAAAAAGAAAACACTCACTGAAGAAGAGATTCGCAAGAGAGAGTGGAGAAAGAAAGTAAAAGATCCAAGAGATCAAGGAGCTGCTCACTGGAAGTGTAAACGTAAGGAAAGTTACGTTACTAAAGGAAACAGAGCAGCAAGAAGAAGTGCTAAGCAGAAGCTAGAGAAAAGTGACTTCAGATACTATAGTAAGTCATCCACTTGGTGGGACTACAGATTATGTATTGGTCATGACTTTAATGGTGAATGCATCCATGAAATCGTTGAGTGGAATCCACCTAAAGATGATTGGGATACTTATTCTGATGACCCAAAGAGACAGTGGGTTAACCCTTGGGATTGGGATTGAAATTATTGGGGCATCGGTCCAGTCTGGAGTGGACGCCACCCTGTCACGGTGGAGATCGCGGGTTCAAATCCCGCATGCCCCGCCATTAATAAATAGTTAAGTGACTAAATTTATCTGATTGTGACCAAGGTTTACCTGCCCTTCATTATTTAGAACACCTTACACCAATAAGGGAGAGAAGCCGGACGTAAGTCAAACTACTTAGGCAGCTCGATATAAAGAGAAAGTTCGTAGGCTCGCATCCTACCTCTCCCTCCATATGGAATTGCCTACGAGCGAGGGTCCTAAGGGTCTTCGATCCTGTTCCGTAGGGAGCACTAATAAGCCCTGCCAATTCCACCATACATACTGTGCAGTTACTGCATAGAGGTAAATATACCTCGCGCTGGCGCTCGTCCTTCGGAGTGAGCTAGCGCTCGGGTACATAGTTCTGAAGAGGG